>CESL01157328.1_pt1 | contig 12541 bp, 11 predicted proteins | sample 531221 | NCBI WGS metagenome assembly CESL01 (sample SAMEA2622197, study PRJEB7988) | marine metagenome | biome: marine biome (ENVO:00000447); feature: mesopelagic zone (ENVO:00000213) & marine oxygen minimum zone (ENVO:01000065); material: "saline water (ENVO:00002010), including plankton...
AAGAATTGGGTTCCAGACTATGTGTTTCGGCGGGTCCAAAAGCAGTAATGAAATTCTTGGCAGGAAAATTTTGTTTTTCTTCATCGAAAACTTATTACCACTGCCTGCAGGTCCCTCAACGTTCCGGGCCAGTAAAGATTGTTACTCCTGCTTTTATTGAAAAGGCTCACTCACGAGGTCTGCAAGTGCACGTCTGGACCGTTGACGACCATAAAGAAATAACCGAGCTTCTTGACCTGGGAGTCGACGGTTTGATGACAGACGAACCTTCTATTCTAAAAAACGTTTTACTGGAACGAGGCGAGTGGTACGAATAAAGTCACAAACTCGGCCTGTGGATTTATCTGTGTATAGAAACATTTTTCTTGTGGAAACATTTTGTTTTTATGTGGATTTCTTTAATAGGACTTGATTATTTTTCACGTCTGAGTATTGTGTCTTTCATCAGTTCACGAGAATAATTTCGGATGTACCCAATACTTTGAAATGAAGTTACCGCTTTAAATCAAAATATTGAGACCCTGAAAATTGAATCGTAAATTGAATATTTTAGAGACGGCCTTAAAACCAGAATCTAAAATAGGAGTGGCTCCAAGGAGTTAACCGGTTTACCGGAAGGCTACTTGGAGCCACTTTCATTTAATGGCAATTACTTTAGGGATTCCAAAAGTTCAGTGACAGCTCCGTTTTCAATGGCTTCATTCGCCCTTTCTAATCCTTCACCTATGTCCTGGACAACACCCCCAACTACTAATCCAGCAGAAGCGTTCAATAGGACCATTTCACGTCTTGCTCCTGTTTCACGCCCATTGAATATTTCTCTGGCAATTTCAGCGTTTCGCTCGGGTGTACCTCCTTTAAGATCTTCTCTAGGATAAAAAGAGATTCCGAAATCTGAGGGATCCAAAGTCCATTCTGAAATCTTTTTATCTTTTAATTCAACTATCTCGGTGGTGCCGGTTACAGAAATTTCGTCAACTCCACCATCACCGGTAACAATCCAAGCATGTTTAGATCCATTGACAAGTAGAACTTCTGCCATCTGTATCGCGAGCTTTGAACTTACAGTTCCGATTAAATGCCTTTTTATTCGACCCGGATGAGAAAGTGGGCCAAGTATGTTAAAAACTGTCGGAACACCTATACCAGCTCGAACGGGACCTGCAAATCGCATTGCGGGGTGAAAAGTTTTTGCAAATGCAAAGCCTAAGTGATTCTTCTTTACCTGCTCTGCCACTTCAATTGGAGTTTGTTCGACCGGTAAACCTAAAGCATCTAAAAGATCGAAAGCTCCAGAAGTGGAGGAGGCTTTTCTATTCCCGTGCTTACAAACTATTGCTCCTGATGCGGACGCCACAAATGAGGCCATTGTAGAGACGTTTAAAGCTGCTTCACGTCTTTGTGTTGAACCACCGGTTCCTACTATGTCCACCGCATCGTCGGGTAATGACAGAGGTTCCGAGGCATTAAGCATGGCACGAACAAGTCCGGTTATTTCTTCAGTTGTCTCACCTTTAACTTTTAGAGCTACAAGGAAAGCAGAAATTTGTGAAGGGTCGGCCTCGCCAGAAAGAATTTCACTTAATACCGACTCTGTTTTTTCTGCCGTCAAGTTTTTCCCCTCACACAAGTCAGAAAGAAGTGCCGGCCAACCTCCATATTTTTCAAGCATCTTCCCTCCAATGGGACCACACAGTGTCAAATTATGTCTTTCTTGAATTCTATTACCTGCATCATCTACAAAAGAAAATTTTCAAGAAATGCGAATAAGAATTAATTTATGTTGTTTATTGCCTCTTTTTTGAGACAAACTATTAATGGTGAGCCGACTGGGTGATCGCGGTGCTTTAGCATTGAGGAAGGTCGGGGCTCCACAGAGCAGAATGCTGGCTAACGGCCAGTCAGGGCGACCTGAAGGAAAGTGCCACAGAAAATAAACCGCCGATGATTCGATTTCGAAAACAGGCAAGGATGAAACGGTGCGGTAAGAGCGCACCAGCGAATAAGGTGACTTATTCGGCTAGGTAAACCCCATTCGGAGCAAGGTCAAGAAGGGAGAGGGCGGTTCGTCCGATGACACTCCCAGGTGGACCGCATAGATGGATGATCACACAACTGGATCTGAAAAGACTCAGTGGACAGAACCCCGCCTACAGGTCGGCTCACCATCTCAATTTGGTTGCCACTACTAGTAAAATGTGAGAGAATTAGGTATGGAAACTTTAAATTCAGATTGCACATGTGGAACTAACTGCGAATGCACAGAAGAAGTCAACTGTGGTTGCACATGTTGGAAAGAAGAAAATTAGCTCTTTTTGGTGCTAATAACGAAAATTTTAAGCTTCAGGCTGAAGTTGGGCAGACACCTGAGTTAGACATGCCGTTTTGAACAAGTCTCGTTACTACATTTTCAACTGAAGGAGACCAATTCTGCCTATTCGACGAAGAGTCAGTTTCGGTTGCAGTAGTAGCAGAATCAACACCGGAAACTAAACCAGTAGCCGCTAAGGCCAAAGTTATGGAGAAAATCACTCCGGCGTATCTTTTCATAGTCATATGATAACTCAATCTTTTAATCGAGACTATTTCTAGTTGATAAATTCAGGTGATAATTGTCACTAGGTGTTCAATTGACCTGGTTGAAATTATGAAGAACAGGTCCATATTGGCCTATTTCTATCGTCATCGAAGATCCTGGAGACACATGACACTTCCAAGAAACTCCAGCATCCAGACCTAATACCCACGCTAGAGTCGCCTTAATGGGTGAAACATGAGTAACTACTACTACGACCCTGTCTTTTGAAATTTCAGCAATCTCTTCACATGCTTCAGTCACTCTGACGCCTAAAGCAGCTAACGATTCGCCCCCATTTGGAGCCCAATCAACGTCGGAGCGCCATCTTTTCCAAACTGCAGCATCAATACTTTCAATTGGCCTTCCCTCTAATTCGCCATAGTCGAGCTCTAACCATCTCGGATCTGTTTTCACTGTATTGCTCATATAACTCGCCGTTTCCATGGTTCTTTTTAGTGGACTAGAAATAACCAAATCAACCTTTCCTAAACGGTTTGCCAGCTCTTCTGCTTGCTTCCTGCCAGTTTGGTCAAGTTCTGGATTACTTCTACCTAACAATTTCCCCGCTGCATTAACTTCTGTTCTTCCATGGCGTACGACATGCAACATCAATTATCCTCCAAGACTACTAAGTGACCCCTCTTAATGAATGCTTTCATATTTACTTGTTTATGAAGCTCAAATTTTCTCCAACCCCATAAAGCGATCATGACCCCTAAGGTTTCTAAGATTATTCCGTTAGGTAGAAAAGAGAACTCTAGACGGCTAACTTCAATCCCCATCAAATCTCTTCCGGTGACAGGCCACCAAAAAATCTCTTTTTCGGTCCAAGTTCCATCCAGCACCAAATGCGTTAAAAGTCCGATTGGAAGCGGTAATAATTTTTGCTGGATTTTCCGATTGCCTTTTCCTAAGAACATTATTGACGACAATACAAAAACACCGAAAAATAGAGTATGCAATAACCATTGAAACCCGACCATTGTTTCCACCAGAGGCAGCGATGCTCCAAGCCCTAACAACCTGTAATCAAGAAAAGGACTTCGGAAAATCAAAGCTATGCCCACTATCGAGGGGATACAAAACCATAAAAACATTTAACGAACTACTAATCGCCCACATTCTGAACATTCGGTTAGAGCACCAACTTCAAGTCCTTTAATGCGGTCAGTTTCCATAGCTGACATTGTTAAATGGCAACCGTTGCAAGTGGGCCCATCAAAGCGAACTACAGCGTCTGAGGGAAAAAGTTCACGGCGTGCTTCGTAGCTTTTCAAAATTTCAGTCTTTAAAACTTTTACAGTTTCATCGCGACGAGTTTTTGCTTCCAATGCCTTCTTAGTTAACTCATTTTCAACACGCTTCAAAGTATCTTCAACGATATGAATGTCATTATTTTGAACTTCAAGCTGTGAATTAACCTCATTAATAATAGTAGTCGCATCTTCACTTAGACTTAAGATTTCAAGCAACTCAGATTCCAATGCATCTTTCCTCCCTTTCAAGTGTCCGATTTCATCCTGAAGACTTTTTGCTTCTTTTTCGGTTGTTATAACTCCGCTGTATAACTTCCCATCTACCTCTTCCAATCTTGTTTCAATAGAGGAAAGTTCAAGCTCGAGTCTTTTTTCGTTTTTTCTGAATTCCACACCTTCAGTTTGCTTGGCGAAAATGAGGTCTTCAGTCACTTTTTTCGTTTCCAGTAAGAAACTGAGTTTCTCTCGTTCGGGCAAGGTCTTAATTTGATGTTCAAGTTGGCGCAAAAGTGCATCCTCTCCCTGAAGACTAAAAAGTTGCTCTACAGCATCGTTGGAAGCAATAAGATTTTCCACAAAGCCATGTTAGGACAAGTTATGGGATACGTAAATTTCAGTAAGTGCCCCCAAGTTTCGTGTGGTCCCAAGAAACAACTTCATTAGGTTCAACAATCACCGCTGTTCGCTTAAGTGACATCTGCTTCGCAGCTTCTGAAAGGATCTCTTCTCCGTATTCTGGTTGGTTTCTAATCATTACAGCCTTAGCGTATTTTTCGACATTTTCTGGTTTACTCTCAAGTATCGCCTCTCCCTTAATCATCACTCCACGTAACTTCTCATAGACAGTGCCATCTTCCAGAAGCACAGTTATATGTGGATTTCTCTGTAAATTTAAAATCTTCTGCGACCGTGTGTAGGTTTCAAAAACAATCTTTTGATCGACAACCGCAAACCAGAGAGTGGTCAAGTGTGGCCAGCCATCAGATCCCACACAAGACACTTGAAGGCTCTTTTGCTCTTCGATGAAAAGTCTCATTTCCTCATCTGTCATACGAATCAAATCTCGACGGTTACTATTCATCTATCCTCACTTTTTATTCTTTTAACAATCTTAATAAGAAAAGAATTTGACGTAAATAGCATACGCCCCACAAGTGGGGCGTACGGACTCTCGGAGTAGATCAAGGGAGGAGGAGACCTAACCGAGTATTGGGTTTTCTTGTTCTCAGATTACTGTTTCGCGTTCGACATCTAAAGTTTTTTCACCTTCTATTTTCGTGACTTCTGACACGTCCTAATTCGATTAAGACCGGCAATGACAAAAACAGTGCTCGCGGGTAATGTTCAGTTGTAAGTATTTTGGAGAACCATGCCTAAACCCGACGACAAGCAATTGCAAATGATCCTTGAGGACATGGTGATAGCGCGAACCCAAGCAGGGAGACTTTGGAATCTACAACGCCAAGGTCAGGTGGGAACGATTGCCCCAATCGACGGACATGAAGCAGCAATCGTTGGTGCAGTTCATGCACTCGAAACTGAAAGTGACTGGGTTCTGCCGCAGTATCGCGAACCGCTGGGACTTAGGAGATATGGGGCGGAAGTGTTAGACACTTTTATGCTTTACAACCTCGGGCATCCCGCTGGAGGTCATATTCCTGAGCCGATAAAAGTTGCACCTTCACAAATTTCTCTAGGTGCTTCAATACCTCATGCTGTCGGACTCGCTTGGGGAATGTCACTGAAAGACGAACCAGGTGTAGTGCTAGTTTTCTTTGGGGATGGTGCAAGCTCAGAAGGAGACTTTTACGAAGCTGGAAATCTTGCTGGGGTTTTAAAAGCGCCTGTGATTCTTTTCTGTATTAACAATCAGTGGGCCATTTCCACGCCCACACACCTGCAAACTGCAGCCGATAGCTTCTCTTCGAAAGCTGAAGCTTTTGGAATCCCTGGTGTGACAGTTGATGGAAATGACCCAGCAGCCGTCTATGAAGCTGTCTTTAACGCCCGCAAGAGAGCTACAAGCGGAAAAGGTCCGACTTTAATAGAAGCCACTGTCTACCGGCTAGGCGCTCACACAACAGCAGACGATCCAACTAGATATGTACCTTCCGACGACTTATCAGCTGCACAAGAAAAAGACCCTGTTCACACACTTACCCAGGATTTGAAAAACAGAAATCTATGGAATGACACTAAGCAAAATGAAGTGGAAACTGCTGCACTTGAAAGATTGGACGAGGCTTTCGAAAGGGCGAAAAATACCCCCCTCCTACCAAATTCTCTGATGGACCATTGTTTTGTTTCGGACACCTCAAGACAACTCCGACAGAGATCTATGCTTATGGATTCAATGGGGAATGCAAATGAGTAATAAAGTCTCTGAGCTTTCCATGCTGGAAGCGATTAATGAAACCTTACATAGTGAAATGGCACGCGATGAAAGAGTTGTTGTTTTAGGGGAAGATGTCGGCAGAAATGGTGGAGTGTTCAGAGCTACAGAAGGACTGATTGAAAAATTTGGTGAACGCAGAGTAGTTGACACACCTATTTCTGAAGCGGCCATTGCAGGTTCGGCTGTTGGCTTAGCGATGGCGGGCTTAGTTCCAATCGTCGAAATACAATTTCTAGGTTTCTCATATCAAGCAATGCACCAAATCGCAGGACAAATAGCAAGGTTGCGCTATAGAACTCAAAGCCGTTTCGAACCTCAGATAACAATTCGAGCTCCTTTTGGAGGTGGTGTGAGGACTCCTGAATTGCATTCTGATTCCCTAGAAGCTCAATTTGCAAACATCCCGGGTCTGAAAATCGTCATGCCGTCTACAGCAGCGGATGCAAAAGGGTTGCTCACTTCTGCGATACGAGACCCTGACCCTGTGCTTTTTCTGGAACCTCTACGTGGATACAGAGGAATTCGCGATCTGGTACCAGACGAAGATCACCTTGTTCCTTTAGGCCAGGCGAATCTCGTTAAAAAAGGTGACGACGTAGTAATAATTTCATGGAGTTACCAGGTCGAACTTTCGAAGCGAGTAGCTGAATCTCTCGAAGGAGAAGGAATTTCCGCTGCCGTATTGGATCTCCGGAGTATTGTCCCATTAGATATAGAAGCAGTAACTGAAATCGTTTCCCACTGTGGGCGAGCAGTAGTAGTTCAGGAAGCTCCAGAAACTGGCGGTTTCGCATCCGAAATTATCGCCACTATTAATGATGAATGCTTTTGGTCCCTGGAAGCACCCGTCGCAAGAGTTTCAGGTTTTGATGTGCCTTACCCAGTGGGAATGTTAGAAAATTTATATGTTCCAGATGAAACGCGAATACACTCAGCTGTTTTGAAAACAATGGAAAGTGGCTAAGTAGTGGCTTTTGAATTTCGTTTACCTGATATCGGGGAAGGCCTAGAAGATGCTGAAATAGTCTCATGGTACGTGTCGCCAGGCGATGTGGTGGAACGCGATCAACCTCTTCTGGAAGTCTTAACTGACAAGGCCAGTTCCGAGTTGCCTTCCCCAGTGGCGGGAAAAGTTTTAAAACTAAGTGGTCAAGAAGGAGACAGAATAAAGGTTGGCGATGTTCTAATTGAAATTGAAGAACCAGTCACCAGTCCCCCACAAGGAAACTCTCTAGAACAAGATACAAAGATCGAAGAAAGCAAACCAGATAAAAATACTTCTCATAACGAGGAACAGAAGAATTTTATTTCAGTCGCACCAAAAGTTAAAGCCTCTCCCGCTACAAGAAAACTAGCTCGCGAACTAGCAGTCGACATTTCATCAATTTCTGGGACAGGGTCGTCTGGGCGAATCACCAACGATGATGTGCGGTTGGCTTCTGAATCTGACGGTACAAGCAGTCGCCCCCTATCCCCAGTAAGCAATAATGAAACTTCCTCACCACCGGTGCAGGAACGTTCCAACCTTGGTTTCATGAAACCAGGAGAGCACAAAGTTAAAGGAGTGCGAGGGGTAATAGCGAAAAATATGTCAGCTGCGTGGGCCGAAATACCTCACATTCACTCACTGGATGAAGTCGATGCTTCTCTACTTATAGATTTTCGAAATCGCTTGAAGAAGGTCACCCGTCAGGGTGCTTCAAAAATCACTCCCCTCTCAATTATTGCAGCTGCAACTGTAAGGGCGTTGAAGAAGTACCCGATGATGAACGGTCATGTTGTCGGTAGTCCCGCTGAAAAGATAATAATCCCTCCTTCCATTAATTTAGGAATCGCCGTTGCTTCAGAATCGGGTCTATTAGTTCCAGTAATTAGCGAAGCTAACAGTATGAACATTTTTGAACTCGCTGAAAAGATTTCCGAACTGGTAGAACTAGCACGCGAACATAAAATAACCGTGGAACAAATGCAAGGTGCAACTTTCACAATAACCAACTATGGATCCCTAGGGGGGCGTTGGGCTCTCCCTGTAATCTCCTTAGGTCAAGCAGGAATACTTGGTGTTGGGAAAATCGAAGAGCGCCCTGTCGCAGTGGATGGAAAAGTTGAAGCTCGACCCACTTTGCCGATAGTTCTTGGGGCGGATCATCGTCTAATTGATGGCGATGTTGCTGAAGCTTTTAAAAATTCGATAATGAACGACCTCCTAGAGCCGCTAAACCTATTGGTCACAGAGTGAGGTCTTCTTGGTAGTAGGTGAGGTTTCTTCATCAGTTGATTTACTCGTCATTGGAGGCGGTCCTGGAGGCTACGCTGCTGCACTGAACGCAAGTCGTTTAGGTAGAAAAGTTTCGTTAGTAGAAAGCAGATTTATAGGGGGAACTTGTCTCAACGTCGGTTGCATTCCCTCCAAAGCTCTAATTGAGATTGCAGATCTAGCTGACCTTGGAAACAACAAAGAAGATTTAGGGATAAAAATTTCCACAAGCGTTGATATGGCCAAGGTCAATAATCACATAAAAGGCCTTGTAACCGATTTGAATAATGGCATTTCATTTCTATTAGACAAAGCAAAAGTTGATGTCATTAATGGAACAGCGAGGTTTACCAGACCAAATAGAGTAGCGGTGGAGAACAAAGAAGGCCATTTAGAACACCTGGAATTTCGTGATGCAATTGTGGCGACCGGTTCTTCCCCAGTAACTCTCCCGAATCTACCTACAGATGGCGAAATGGTTGTCGATTCAGAAGCATTACTCTTTCAGGATTCAGTTCCTGATCAACTAACTCTTGTTGGAGGAGGTTACATAGGAGTGGAATTGGCGACTGTATATGCCAAACTAGGATCACGAGTGGTCATTGTCGAATCTGAAAAACAACTCCTGCCCGGATTCAACAAGCAACTGAGTAAAAAACTGGAAAATGGTCTTCGCTCCCTAGGAATTGGAATTTGCCTTGGATACAGAGCTGTTTCATTTGATGAAAATGAACTCATTATTGAAAATAATAAAGAAAGTTCTGCTATACCCAGCGACCTTGTTGGAGTTGTGGCAGGAAGAAAGCCAAACAGCGACACTGTTAATATCGTAGAAAGTGGTGCATCCTTACTCTCTACAGGTCATGTAAAAGTTGATTCACAGAGACGCGCTACTGAACATATCTTCGCTATTGGTGATTTAACGTTAGGCCCTGCTTTAGCGCACAAAGCTACTGCTGAAGCTAAAGTTGCCGCTGATGTAGCTTGTGGAGTCTCAAATGCTTTTGAACCTAATTGCATCCCTATGATTGTATTTAGCGATCCTCAGATAGTGACTGTTGGAATAGACCCAGACGCAGATGAATATTCCGGAATGAATTTTAATTCTTTTCGTTTTCCTTTTTCAGCCTCCTCAAGAGCAAAGACACTAGGAGATGAATCAGGTTTTGTAAATGTCGTCGCCGATGAAGAAGGTACCATCGTTGGTTTTCAAGCTATAGGAAAATATGTAGCTGAATTGGCAGGCGAAGCCGCTTTAGCCATTGAGACTGCTGCAAATATTGACGACATAATTGGCACTATCCACGCTCATCCCACAATGGGTGAAACTATTCCTGAAGCCGCTCTTGGCATTGCGGGTGAACCACTTCATTTAGCAGGTAAATGATTTTCCTGTCGACCATTTATGGAGTTTTAATTTCTACTTTACTACTCAGCATTAACTCTCCAGAAAGCCTACGATCACTCTGATGGATTTAAATTTTGATTTAGAAGATCAATACAAAGCGGGTCTAAGAAAATGGGACAAATATGGGTCCGGCGTCATACCCGCTTGGATAGCAGAACACGATTTTGGGTCTCCACCTGCTGTCCATGAAAGGCTTGCTCATGTGCTGTCACTGGGTTCATTTGGTTACCACGATGAAGATAGGAAACTCGGAGAATCCTTTGCTTTCTGGGCTGACAGTAGAAATTCTTGGAAACTTAACCCTGAGCGAGTAGTACCAACCGTGACTGTGCTTCAAGGAGTCGCCGCTTGTGTAGATGCTTTCAGTTCAGTCGGAGATGGAATTTTGTATAACACTCCTTCCTACCCGCCTTTTCTTGATTTACCTTCACATGCAAAAAGGCGTTCCGTTGAATGGCCACTAATCAGATCTAAGACGGGTTGGCAATACAACATTGAGTCACTTGAACAAATATTAGTAGCTGATCGAGGCATACGAATTTTACTTCTCTGTAATCCTCACAATCCAACAGGTATTGTTCTGCAACAAAGTGAACTCTCCCAAATCGTGGAACTGTGTCATAAATACAACCTCACATTGGTTTCCGATGAAATTCACTCTGATTTTATTTACAAGGAATCAACCCACGTTCCGACTTTGACGATCGATGGTGCTGATTCAGTAACAATTACTCTTACCTCTGGGGCAAAAAGTTTTGCTCTCGCCGGCATGCGTTGTGCTGTCGCAATTCCCGGAAATGACATTCTTAAGGAAAAGCTTTTAGAAGTGCCGAAATTTCTTTTAGGTGGTGCTAACCGAATGGGCTGTGAGGCGACAATAGCGGCATGGGAATCAGGTTCTACTTGGATGGATGAACTTATTCAAACACTGGATGATCGAAGGTTTCATCTTAAATCTAGGCTTGATGAAGAAATTCCCGAAGCTGAAATGTTTCTCCCTGATTCGACTTTTCTAGCTTGGATAGACCTTTCAGCATTCAACCCTGGAGAAAAACCCGCTAAATGGCTACGTGAAAAAACTGGCATAGCTTGCGGGAACGGTCCCGATTTTAGTTCTGGTGGGAAAAATCACGTTCGTTTAAGTTTTGGGACTTCGGCAAGTCTTCTCGATGAAATGATAGAAAGAATTGTCAAGGGTCTGACTTAAGATGATCAACAATTTAGGCTCTCAAGGAACTTCACGATCTTACAAAGCTTTGTCGGGAATGGTCAGTGCCGCTTTAGCACTCGCTTTTGGAGAATTAGTTGCGTCCATTACTAACAAAACAACTTCTTTGGTTTTGGCTGTTGGTGAATTGATTGTTGATATCACTCCAGGGGGTGTAGTTCGCACCAGTATCGAAACATTAGGAAACTCTCAAAAGATATTACTTCTAACCGCTATAACCATCCTTTCAATACTTTTTGGAGGATTTTTGGGTTTACTTTCACATAGAAATCCTGAAGTCGGTTATTCACTTTTTATTCTTTTTGGAGTCTTTGGTGGCTGGACTTTGAATCATGATCCTCTTACTTCCACGGTCGCTGCTCTCTCTCTTTCTGCTCTAGCTACTCTTATTGGAGTTTCAACATTTTTCCTTTTAAATAATCTTTTAGACCGTTCTGTGTCTGTAAATTTCGAAGATCCGAGGCATAGATATGCAGATCGACGTCAATTTATCAACTGGGCTACCGGGATATCTGTAGCTGCGGGAACTATGACCGGTGTAGGAAGAGTTCTGCTAAAAGATGACACGATTCAAAGTATTCGTGAAAATATTGTTTTACCCGACATTGAAGAAAACAATGGACTGCTTGAAAGTGACGGTCCGACTTCCGAATCATCGCCCATCGACGCGACAATTCCCAAAGAAAAAACAGGCATCCTTACATTTTCTGAAATGAACGAGATTGAAGGCATTTCACCATACATAACTTCGAATAATGATTTTTATCGAATAGATACCGCCTTGAGGGTTCCCACAATTGAACCATCCGACTGGAATCTCACAGTTGATGGTCTCGTCGATAGCCCGTATGAACTTTCTTATGAAGAAATACTTGAAATGGACCTTGTTAAAAAAGATGTCACGTTAACTTGTGTTTCTAATGAGGTAGGTGGACCACTAGTAGGAAACGCTGTTTGGACAGGTGTCCCGTTGGGTGAAATTATTTCCAGATCTAAACCTGCAACAGGTGCGGAACAAGTGATGTGCCACTCTGTTGATGGCTTTACCGCCGGTTTTCCGATTGAAAATATTTTTGACGGACGAACAGCTCTTTTAGCTGTCGGAATGAACGGAACACCTTTGCCGGTTATTCATGGGTTCCCCGCCCGTTTAGTTGTAGCTGGCTTATACGGCTACGTTTCTGCTGTTAAGTGGCTTAAGAGAATTGAGATTTGCACGTGGGAAGGAAATAACGGGTATTGGATACCCCGTGGATGGTCCAAAAAAGCTCCTATAAAAATCGCCTCAAGGATTGACGTCCCTAGAGAACGAAGAATCAACGCTGGAGTTAGCGCAATTGCAGGAGTCGCCTGGGCTCCACTTTCCGGGGTTAAAACAGTAGAAATTTCCTTCAATTCTGGACCTTGGCAGGAATGCAA
>CESL01019972.1_pt1 | contig 12533 bp, 24 predicted proteins | sample 531221 | NCBI WGS metagenome assembly CESL01 (sample SAMEA2622197, study PRJEB7988) | marine metagenome | biome: marine biome (ENVO:00000447); feature: mesopelagic zone (ENVO:00000213) & marine oxygen minimum zone (ENVO:01000065); material: "saline water (ENVO:00002010), including plankton...
AACTAAAAAGAAAGTAGCCGCTGCTCCAAAAAAAGTTTCAAAAACTATAAAAAAGAAAACAGCTGCTAAAGTTGTTGAAAAAAAAGAACCAAAAATAATTGAAACGAAAACTAATGTATCAATTAAAAAAACTACATCTACAAAACCTAAAACACAAACAATAAGAATTAGGTTAAAAACTTTTGATCATAAATTAATAGATATTTCTGCAAAAGAAATTGTTGAAACAGCAAAAAGAACAGGAGCTAGAGTTTTAGGACCAATACCTTTACCAACCAGAAAAGAAAGGTTTACCATATTAATATCTCCTCATGTAGATAAAGATGCTAGAGACCAGTATGAAATAAGAACCCATAAAAGGTTAATGGATATAGTAGAGCCTACAGATAAAACTGTTGACGCTTTAATGAAGCTTGATTTAGCTGCAGGCGTTGATGTTCAAATTGAATTAAATTAGCTTTTTCTTTAAAAATCATACATAAAACCCTTAATTTATGTTAAGATTCAGCACATTTTGCAAAAATTTTGCATAAAACTTTAAGAAAATATTAACTTTATCATTTTGAGGATAAAAAAATGAGTTTGGGAATAATTGGCCAAAAGGCTGGAATGACAAGGGTTTTTGATAATTCTGGTGTATCAGTACCAGTTACAGCTATTAATGTGTCTCCAAATACTATAACTCAAATAAAAACACTCGAAAAAGATGGATATCAAGCAATCCAAGTCTCTTTTGGTCAAAAAAAAGAGTCAAGAACCAATAAAGCTGTTTTAGGGCATTATAAAAAAGCATCTGCAACTCCTGGAAAAGTATTAACTGAATTTAGATTAAATGATAAAGAAATTGAAGGCCTAGAAATTGGCAAATCAATTAATTTAAACTTATTTAAAGAAGGTGAGCACGTTGATATTACTGGAACAACAATTGGAAAGGGTTTTCAAGGTGGTGTAAAGAGGCACCATTTTACAATGCAAGATGCGACTCATGGTAATTCATTATCTCACCGAGCTTTAGGATCAACTGGGCAATGTCAGGATCCAGGACGTGTATTCAAAGGTAAAAAAATGGCTGGTCAATTAGGAAATGTAAAAAACACAATACAAAATTTAGTTATAGTAAAAATATTTACGGAAGATAATATTATATTAGTAAAAGGCTCAATACCTGGACATGATGGATCAAACGTAATTATTAAACACACTCAGAAAAAATATACCTTAAAAGAGATTCTAACAAAAGATGGAGAACTTCAAGAAGAAACAAAAGAAGTTAAAAAATCAGCTAAAAAAGAAGCAAAAGAAGCAAAAGAAGAAGCAAAAGAAGTTAAAGAAGTTAAAGAAGTTAAAGAAGAAGTAAAAGAGCCCACCGAAACAAAACAAACCACAGAAAAAAATTTGCCTGATTCAGAAAAGAAAGATAAAGAGTAAGATATGGCAGAAGTAAACTTAAAAAAAATATTTAATAAAAAATTTAATGAATCATTGGTTCATCAAGTTACCACTGATTATTTGTCTAATCATAGAGCTGGAACAAAAGCACAAAAAAATAGATCAGCAGTTAGTGGGGGTGGAGCAAAGCCTAGACCACAAAAAGGTTCTGGTAGATCAAGAGCAGGTACTATAAGAAGTCCTATATGGAAAGGAGGGGGAGTTACCTTTGCAGCATCACCAAAAAAATATAATAAAAAAATTAATAAAAAAATGTATAAAAATGCCCTTAATTGTATTTTATCAGAACTAGTTCGTCAGAAGAGGTTAGTTTGTGTTGATAATTTTAACGTTACAAAACCAAAAACAAAAGACTTCTTAGATAAAATATCAAAACTTAAAATTACAAATTCATTGTTAATAATAGATGAGAAAAAAATTAATGTTTTCTTAGCAGGAAGGAATTTAAAAAATATCGAGGTTGTTAGCCCGCTTGGCATGAACCCTTATAATTTGATGAGATATGATAATGTAATCATTGATTCAAAAATAATAGATAAAATAGAAGGTATTACATCATGAACAAGGAAAGGTTAATGAGTATTATACTTGCCCCAAGAGTATCAGAGAAGGCTGCAACTAAAGCCGATAACGAGAACCAACATGTTTTTTCTGTTGTCAAGGATGCTAAAAAACTAGAAGTTAAAAAAGCTGTGGAAATGATGTTTTCAGTTGAAGTAGACAATGTAAGGCTTCTAAATGTAAATGGGAAGCTTAAAAGACAAGGAAGAACATATGGGAAAACAAAAGACTGGAAAAAAGCATACGTTAAACTTAAAGAAGGTTTTGATATTAGTTATGGTGAAGCAGAGGCTAAATCATGAGTTTAATTAAATCAAAACCAACATCACCAGGCAGAAGGTTTAGAGTTAAAATCCAAAACCATGACTTACATAAAGGCAAGCCTTGTACTTCATTGGTTGTTAAATCAAAGAAATCTGGCGGAAGAAATAATCAGGGGAGAATAACCACTAGACATATAGGTGGCGGGCATAAAAGAAAATATCGTTTAATAGATTTTAAAAGAGATAAGGATAATATATCTGCAAAAGTCGAAAGATTAGAATACGATCCTAATAGAAATGCAAACATTGCTTTATTGCTATATATTGACGGCGAACGCAGATATATAATTTCTCCAAAAAACTTAAAAAAAGGGGATTCAGTAATGTCAGGTAAGGACTCCTCAATTTCAGTTGGAAATGCTTTGCCGCTAAAAAATATACCAGTGGGAACACAAGTTCATTGTATAGAAATGAAGCCTGGAAAAGGCGCGCAGATTGCAAGAAGCGCAGGAACAGTTGCACAAATTGCAGCACTAGAGGGTGATTATGTAACTTTAAAACTAAAATCTGGAGAGATGAGAAAGATTCATTCAAATTGTAAAGCAACAATTGGTGAAGTTGGCAATAGCGAATATAATTTACAATCTTATGGTAAAGCAGGAGCAAAAAGGTGGTTAGGAGTAAGACCAACAGTAAGAGGTGTTGCAATGAATCCAGTTGACCATCCACATGGTGGTGGAGAAGGTAAAACTTCTGGTGGAAGAGACCCTGTATCTCCATGGGGAACTCCTACAAAAGGGTATAAGACACGTTCTAATAAAAGAACAGATGGGATGATAGTTAGACGAAGAGTAAATAAGAGGAAAAGGAAATAAACTTATGGCTAGATCACTTAAAAAAGGACCGTTTATTGATTATCATCTTCAATCTAAAATAGATAAAGCAATTGGAGATAATGACAAAAAACCCATAAAAACATGGTCAAGAAGATCTGTTATTTCGCCTGACATGGTTGGACTAACAATAAGCGTTCATAATGGCAAACAACATGTCCCAGTTTATGTTAGCGAAAATATGGTCGGCCATAAATTAGGAGAATTTTCTCCGACCAGAATTTTTAAAGGTCACTCAGGTGATAGAAAAGCAAAGGTAAAAGAAAGTAAAGGCAAAGCAGAATAATGGATACACAAGCAATATTAAAATACCAAAGGATATCAGCACAAAAATGTCGTCTAGTAGCTGATGCTGTGAGAGGCTTAAGAGTTGATAAAGCTCTAGAGTTTTTAAATTTTAATAATAAAAAAGCCTCTAAAATGATTCTTAAAGTCTTAGAGTCAGCAGTAGCTAATGCAGAAAATAATAATTCTTTAGATATTGACGATTTAATTATAAAAAATATTCTTGTAGATGAAGGACCTACAGCAAAAAGACATATGCCTAGAGCGAGAGGAAGGGTTAATCAAATTTTAAAAAGAAGCAGCCACATAACCGTGATTGTATCTGATGGGAAAGAGGTATAATTATGGGACAAAAAGTTCACCCAACTGGTATTAGATTAGGTATTTCAACTGACTGGAATTCTAAATGGTATGCAAATTCAAAAGAATTTTCTAAATTTTTGATGGAAGACATAAAAATAAGAGACTATTTAAAGAAAAAATTAAAGCATGCTTCAGTAAGTAAAATTTTAATTGAACGCCCTACAAAAGAAGTTGTAATTACAGTTTTCTCTTCAAGACCCGGAATTGTTATAGGGAAAAAAGGCGAAGATATTGAGAAATATAGAGAAAAAATATCTTCTATCTTAGGTGCGTCAAAAGACCAAGTAAAACTAAATGTAAAAGAAATTAGGAAGCCTGAACTAGATGCACAATTAGTATCAGAGGGTATCGCCCAGCAATTAGAAAGAAGAATTATGTATAGAAGAGCTATGAAAAGAGCGGTTACTAACACCATGAGACTAGGAGCATTTGGTATTAAAGTAAATGTTGCAGGCAGGCTTAATGGAGCAGAAATTGCTAGAAGCGAATGGTATAGAGAAGGTAGAGTACCTCTGCATACTTTAAAAGCAAAGATTGACTTTGGTTTTTCAGAGGCGTTAACAACATATGGGATTATAGGTATTAAGGTTTGGATTTTTCATGAAGATGAAAAGCAAGGTAATGAAAAAGAACAAACCAAAGGTAATCCTAATAAAAATAATAATGGTGAAAAATAATGTTGCAACCAAAAAAAACAAAATTTAGAAAACAACAAAAAGGCAAGCTTAGAGGTGTTGCAACTTCAGGAGCTAAAGTAAGTTTTGGAGAATTTGGATTGAAAGCTATGACCAGAGGAAGAATAACTGCGAGACAAATTGAAGCGGCAAGAAGAGCCATGACAAGGCATATTAAGCGTGGAGGCAAAGTTTGGATAAGAATTTTTCCTGATGTGCCAATAACAAAAAAACCAGTAGAAGTAAGAATGGGTAAAGGAAAAGGTAATGTTGAATATTGGGTTGCAAAGGTACAGCCCGGTAAAGTTTTATATGAAATGGAAGGAGTTACCGAAGATATAGCGCGAGAAGCATTTAGATTGGCAGCTGCAAAATTACCTGTAATAACAACATTTGTAAATAGAGCGATAATGTAATGAAGTTTGAAGATTATAAGAAAAAGACTAACCAAGAACTTTCAGAGGAATTAAAAAAATTAATGAAAGAAAAGTTTGATTTACGCATGCAAAGAGGTTCTGGATTAAATCCAAAACCACATTTATTTTCTGTAAATAAAAAAAATATAGCCAGAGTCAAAACAGTTTTAAGTGAGAATAAAAAAAATGGAAAATAAAAAAACTAAAACTTTATTAGCAAGAGTTATTAGCAATAAAATGGATAAGTCTGCCACAGTGATTGTTGAGAGACAGGTAAAACATCCTGTTAATGGAAAATATATTAAAAGAACAAGCAAATTCCATATACATGATGAAAATAACGAATGTCAGATTGGGCAACAAGTTCTTATAAAACAATCTAAGCCAATTTCAAAAACAAAATCATGGTTATTGGCTAAGGAATAAGTAGGTTAGAAATATTATGATACAAATGCAAACAACTTTACAATCAGCAGACAATAGTGGTGCTAAGAAATTAATGTGTATTAAGGTCTTGGGAGGATCTCATAGGCAGTTTGCAACAATTGGGGATGTTGTAAAAGTTGCGGTAAAAGATGCAATACCAAAAAGTAAAGTTAAGAAAGGAGAAGTTTATAATGCTGTAATTGTTAGAACAAAAAAAGGTATTAGAAGATCTGATGGTTCTGCAATAAGGTTTGATAGCAACGCTGTTGTTTTGCTTGATAATAAGTTAGAGCCACTAGGAACTAGAATTTTTGGTCCTGTTACGCGCGAACTAAGAGCGCTAACGTTTATGAAAATAATATCCTTGGCTCCTGAGGTTCTATAGGTAGATTTTATTATGAATAAATTAAAAAAAGGTGACTCAGTGATTGTTATATCTGGGAAAGATAAAGGAAAGAAGGGAGAAATAATAAAAGTTATTGAGCCTGATAAATTGTTAGTAACTAATATAAATCTAGCAAAAAAACATGTAAAACCAAATCCTAATAAAGAAGAAACAGGAGGCATTATTGAAAGAGAGATGCCCCTACATATTTCAAACGTTATGATGCTTAATCCTATTACAAAAAAAAGAGATAAAATTGGTTTTAAAAAACTTGAAGATGGTAAAAAGGTCAGAGTTTATAAATCTAATAAAGAGGTAATAGATATTTAAAGTGAATACATATCAAGAATATTATAAAGAAAATATAGTGCCTTCTTTAATGGAACAATTTAAGTTGAAATCTCCCATGGAAGTACCAAGACTTATGAAAATAACATTAAATATGGGACTAGGTTCTGCTGTTAGCGATAAAAAAGTATTAGAGTCTGCGCAACAAGAATTAACTCAAATCAGTGGTCAAAAAGCAGTTCTAACATACGCAAAAAAATCTATTGCTAATTTTAAATTAAGAGAAGGTATGCCCATAGGGTGTAAGGTGACCCTTAGAAAAGAAAAAATGTATGACTTTTTTGAGAAACTTATAAAAATATCATTACCTAGAACTAGAGATTTCAGAGGTTTAAGCACAAGTTCTTTTGATGGAAGAGGAAATTATACACTAGGAATAAAAGAACATATTATATTTCCTGAAATTAATTTTGATAGGATAGATAAAATTAAAGGATTAGATATCTGTATAATAACAAGTGCAAAAAATAATCAGGAGGCAATGGAACTTTTCAAACAGTTTAACTTTCCATTTAAATAACATGGCTAAATCATCTATAATTCAAAGAGAAAAAAAGAGAGCAGTGTTGGTGTTGAAGCATTCACACAAGAGAAAGGCTTTAAAAGAAAAATTAAAAACCTCAGGTATATCTACAGAGGAAGCTGCTGTGCTTAGAAAAAAACTACAGAAACTACCATTAAATTCATCTCCAACTAGGCAAAGAAATAGATGCGCATTAACTGGAAGGCCTAGAGGAGTTTATAGAAAATTTACACTAGGCAGATCTAAACTTAGAAAGGCCGCTATGCGTGGGGATATACCTGGTTTAACAAAAGCGAGTTGGTAAAATTATGAGCATGAGTGATACAATAGCAGATTTACTTACACGAATAAGAAATGCACAAACATCATCCAAAGTTGATGTAAGTATTCCGTATTCCAAGATGAAATTTTCAATATGCAATGTACTGAAAGACGAAGGATATATTGAATCATCTGAAATAGGTGGTGATACAAAAAAGAATATAAAAGTTCGCTTAAAGTATTATGAAGGAAAACCTGTTATTGAAGAAATTAAAAGAATTAGTAGACCAGGACTCAGAATATTTAAACAAGCTAATCAAATTCCTATTGTTAATAATGGCCTTGGTATTTGTATTGTGTCTACGTCTCATGGAGTAATGACTGATAAACAGGCGCGTGAAAAAAATTGTGGAGGAGAGATAATTTGTTTTGTCTCATAAAAAAATATGTCTAAAGTTGCAAGAAAACCAGTAGCAGTACCAGAAAATATAAAGTTTAGTATTAATCTAAATGAAGTACAAGTTGAGGGGCCATTAGGAAAATTATCTTTTATTAAAAATGACAAGATAACTATAACTGAAAAAGATGGAGAACTTAGCGTCAACACTAAAGATGAAAGCTTCAAACCATTGTCTGGAACAACTAGAGCTCTCTTATATAATATGATTCATGGAGTATCAAAAGGTTGGATAAAAAAATTAAAACTTGTGGGCGTAGGATATAGAGCTAAAGCCCAGGGCAAATCACTTGAATTAGTTGTTGGTTACTCACACCCTGTAAACTATCCTATCCCTGATGATTTAAAAATTGAGACACCATCTCAAACAGAAATTGTAATATCTGGAGCAGATAGACAAAAAGTAGGGCAAGCTGCGGCAGAAATAAGATCAATTAGATCCCCCGAGCCTTACAAAGGAAAAGGAATTAGATATGAAGATGAACATATTGTTAAAAAAGAGGCTAAGAAAAAATGATTCGCATAAACCAAAATAAGAAAAATTCACGTTTACGAAGAGCTTGTAAAACTAGAAAAAGAATTGGGCAATCAGGCGCACACAGATTAAGTGTTTACAGGTCTATTAAGCATATGTATGTACAATTACTTACATCAAATGGCGATAAGGTTCTAACAACAGTGTCAACTAATCAAAAAAATATTAGGAAAAAAGTTAAATCTAATAATATTGAAACATCTAAAATAATAGGAAAAATTATTGCAGAGTTTGTGAAAAAAGAAAAAATTGAAAAAGTAGCATTTGATAGATCTGGTTATAAATATCATGGAAAAATAAAAGCGTTAGCTGAGTCAATTCGAGAAAATGGAGTAAAAATATAATGGCGTTTGATGAAAAAAAATCTGATTATATAGAAAAATTAGTAGCCGTCAATAGAACAGCTAAAGTTGTTAAAGGTGGAAGGCAATTTGGGTTCACTGCTTTAACTGTAGTGGGCGATGGACACGGTAGAGTTGGATATGGATATGGGAAGGCCAAAGAGGTACCTGTAGCTATACAAAAAGCTATGGAAAAAGCTAAAAAAAGTATGATAACAGTAGCTTTAAAAAAAGGGACTCTCTATCATTCTGTTACTCATTCTCATGGATCAGCAAAAGTTTATATGCAACCTGCTGGAGAAGGTACTGGTGTGATAGCTGGCGGCGCTATGAGAGCTGTATTTGAAGCAACAGGCATACATAACGTTCTTGCAAAGAGCATTGGGTCAACAAACCCAATTAATGTTGTAAAAGCAACGGTAAAAGGTTTAGAGGCAATGTATTATCCAGCATATATAGCCGCAAAAAGAGGCAAAAAAACTAGTGAGTTGTAATTATGGTTAAAAAAGAATTAAAAAAAATAAATGTAAAACAAACTAGAAGTCTCATAGGTTGCACAAAAAAACAAATATCTTGTATAAAAGGATTAGGTTTACGAAAGATAAATCATACAGTAACTATTAAAGATACTCCGGAGAATAGAGGAATGATAAAAGTAGTTAATCATATGGTGGAGATAAATATTTAGGTGTTGATATGACTAGCTTATTAAATAAATTAAAACCAAATATTGATAGTAAAAATAAAAAGAAAAGAGTTGGCAGAGGCATGGCTTCTGGTAGTGGGAAAACCTGTGGTCGTGGTCACAAAGGACAAAAATCTAGAACAGGAGGCAAGATTCAAGTTGGTTTCGAAGGCGGACAAATGCCATTACAAAGAAGATTACCAAAAGTAGGCTTTTCCTCTAGGACAAACCTTCTGTCTATAGATATTAAATATGACAGACTGTCAGTTATAAAAGAAAAAGAAATAACGCTTGATATATTAAAAAAATATAAACTTATTAAATCTAAAATAAAAAAAGTAAAAGTGATTGGACCTTGCACAATAAAAGGCAAGAAAACTCTTAAGGATATATCTTGCACAAAATCTGTATCGGAGTTTATAAGTAAATAGAATTATGGCTAAATCAAAATCAAATATGACTGGAGGATTAGGAGGTTTAACTAAATCAAATGAGTTAAGACAGAGAGTATTTTTTGTTATTTTTGCTTTAATTATATTTAGATTAGGTAGTTTTATAACTTTACCCGGAATAGACCCTTCTGTAATGAAATTTTTGTTTGAACAACAACGAGGTAGCATACTTGATATGTTTAATATGTTCTCAGGCGGGTCTTTATCAAGAATGTCTATTTTTGCATTAGGAGTTATGCCATATATATCAGCATCTATAATTATGCAAATGATGACTCATGTATATGCACCATTAATACAGCTTAGGAAGGAAGGTGAAAGAGGAAGAAAAAAAATAACTAAATACACAAGGTATTTTACTGTTTTATTAGCAGTTCTACAGTCAACTGGAGTAGCGAATGCGCTTCAAAATCAAAATACATCAAGCACAACACTGGTTCTTGATCCAGGTATAAATTTTTTGTTTATAGCAATTATAACATTGGTTACAGGAACAATGTTTTTGGTATGGCTTGGTGAACAAATAACAGAAAGAGGAATAGGTAATGGTATTTCAATATTGATTTTTGCGGGTATAGTTGCAGGTTTACCTTCTGCTATAGGACATACAATAGATCTTGCTAGAAATGGCGAGCTACAAAATTTTACTGTAATTTTAATATTCTTATTGGTTCTTGTTATAACAGCATTTGTTATTTTTATAGAAAGAGGGCAAAGAAAAATTCCAATTAATTATGCTAGAAAAATGCAAGGTAGAAAAATGTATGCAGCACAAAGCACTCATCTTCCATTAAAAATAAACATGGCAGGTGTAATACCTCCCATTTTTGCATCAGCTATAATTTTATTTCCCGCAACTATAGCAAGTTGGAGTGGAACAGGTTCGGATGGCGGCATCGTTCAAAATATTGCGCTATCACTTACTCCAGGGCAACCTTTATATATACTATTATATTCTTTAGCAATTATTTTCTTTTGTTATTTCTATACTGCACTTGTTTTTAATTCTAATGAAACAGCAGATAACTTAAAAAAAACAGGAGCATTTATTCCTGGGATTAGACCAGGAGATCAGACAGCAAGATATATTGATGATATTACAACAAGATTAACAACTATCGGAGCCATATATATTACCTCTGTTTGTTTATTACCAGAATTTTTAATCCTGTACTTTAATGTACCATTTTATTTTGGAGGAACGTCTTTATTAATTGTTGTGATAGTTGTTATGGATTTAATGGCACAAATCCAATCTCATCTTTTATCTCATCAATATGAGGGAATGATGAAAAAGGCTAATCTTAAAGGAATTGGCGGAGGATTAAGATAATTATGAAAGTTCGCGCATCTGTTAAAAAGCTTTGTAGAAATTGTAGAGTAATTCGAAGAAATAGAGTTGTTAGGATTATATGCAAAGATCCAAGACATAAGCAAAGACAAGGTTAAAGAGGTTGTATTAATATCAAATGAAATATAAAATCATCGTTCGAGAGAGTAATAAATGGCTAGAATAGCAGGAATAAATTTACCTAATAATAAGCATATCTGGATAGCATTGACCGCTATATATGGTATTGGCATAACAAGAGCGAATAAAATTTGCTCTGATTCTGGCGTAGATAGAACTAAAAAAGTCAAAGATTTAAATGAAAAAGATCTCGAGGTTTTAAGAAATTTTGTTGAAAAATATCAATTGGAAGGTGACCTAAGAAGAGAGACTTCAATAAATATAAAAAGACTAATGGATATAGGGTCTTACAGAGGCATACGACATCGTAAAAGCTTGCCTTTAAGAGGACAAAAAACTAAGAATAATAGTAGAACTAGAAAAGGACCAAGAAAACTATTAAAGGCTAAATAATATGGTATCAACTAAACCAAAAAAGAAAAAAGAAAAAAGAATAGTAAGTGAAGGTGTGGCTCATATTTATGCGTCTTTTAATAACACAATAGTAACCATTACTGATAAACAGGGTAATACTTTATCTTGGGCAACTTCAGGAGGATCTGGATTTAGAGGTTCCAGAAAGAGTACGCCGTTTGCCGCACAAATAGCCGCAGAGAAAGCAGCAAATAAAGCTTCTGAGTTTGGAGTAAAGACATTAGAGGTATTAGTAAAAGGACCAGGTCCAGGTAGAGATTCTGCAGTTAGAGCTTTAAATAGCGCAGGGTATAAAATTACAAATATAACAGATATAACACCATTGCCTCATAATGGTTGCAGACCACCTAAAAAGAGGAGAGTTTAATATTATGGCTAAATTTATAGGATCTAAATGTAAATTGATGAGAAGAGAAGGCACGGATCTTTATTTAAAGTCAGGAAGCAGATCACTGGAAACAAAATGTAATTTAGAAAAAAAACCTGGCCAATCAGCAGACGCAAGAAGAGTAAAAAGCTCTGATTATTCAATGCAGCTAAGAGAGAAACAAAAAGTCAAAAGAATATATGGGATTTTAGAGAAACAATTTAGAAATTATTATAAAAAATCGGCAAGCAAAAAAGGTTCGACCGGAGAAAATCTGTTGACCATGTTGGAATCGAGATTAGATAATGTGGTTTATAGACTAGGGTTTGGATCTACTAGAGCAGAATCTCGGCAACTTGTTAACCATAAAAATATTGAAGTTAATGGAGATATTGTTAATATACCATCTTATCAAGTTAGCCCTAAAGATAAAATTTCAGTTAGAAATAGTAAAAAAGAACAAACTAGAATTAAGTTTGCTATGAGTTTAGCTGAAACAAGAGGTTTTAATGACTGGATTGAAGTTGATTCTAAAAAGTGTGAAGGAACCTTTATAAGGATACCTGAACGCAAAGAATTACCTTCAGAAATAAATGAATCGTTAATTGTAGAATTATACTCAAAATAGGTGAAATATGAATAAAAATGACTTTCTAAGACCAAAACTTGTAGACATAGAAGCTATAAGTCCAACGCATGCAAAAATAAGCATAGAACCTCTTGAAAGGGGTTTTGGACATACACTGGGTAATGCTTTAAGAAGAGTGCTATTATCATCATTGCCAGGTAGCGCTGTAACAGAGGTCACGATAGATAATATTTTACATGAATATAGCACTATAGAAGGCGTGCAAGAAGATGTATTGGAAATATTATTAAACATTAAAAAATTAGCATTGGTTTTACATGAAAAAGATTCGCTAGAGGTTACGTTAAGAAAAAAAGGGATTGGACCAGTTCTTGC
>CESL01100027.1_pt1 | contig 12468 bp, 9 predicted proteins | sample 531221 | NCBI WGS metagenome assembly CESL01 (sample SAMEA2622197, study PRJEB7988) | marine metagenome | biome: marine biome (ENVO:00000447); feature: mesopelagic zone (ENVO:00000213) & marine oxygen minimum zone (ENVO:01000065); material: "saline water (ENVO:00002010), including plankton...
GGCGTAAAGAAGAAGAATCGTTATTCTTATAGGTTTCTTCAATAAATGTAGCAACACCTTCAAAATCGATTTTATATTCCCGGGTGATCCCTATGGTTTTCGATTCTTTGCTGAATTTCTCTTTCCCACCATTCATGATCATATTCATGGCTTCCTGTGGAATTTTTTCGATAGGATCGGTGAGGCTAAAATCAAAACGTTCTGCAATAAGCTGAAGTTGGGAGAAAACCCAGTTCTTTTTTTGCGGGCCATGCGGAGCTAAGCCTCCATTTTTGATCGATTTTGTTTTATCAGGAATAATCCGGTCTTCATTCACCTTATAAAGCGTTCCAATCCCACTACAGCTGGGGCAGGCTCCTTTTGGTGAATTAAATGAAAAGGTATTTGGTTCTGGATTTGGATAAGAAATTCCGGTAGTAGGACACATTAAATTTCTACTAAAAAACCGTACCTCGCCAGTTTCCTGTTCCATGATCATTAGCACATCATCACCATGATACATGGCTGTTTTTATGCTTTCATCCAGACGTTTTTGCGCATCGGTATTATCGTCGATTTTTAGCCGATCGATTACAATTTCAATATCATGCGTTTTGTATCGATCCAGCTTCATCCCTTTTACAATATCCCGAATTTCACCGTTGGTTCTTACTTTTACAAAACCCTGTTTGGCGATATTTTCGAATAGTTCGCGGTAATGTCCTTTTCTGGAACGAATCACGGGAGCCAAAACGCTCACGCGTTTGTCTTTATAGTGTTCGATAATCAAATCTTTAATCTGAGTATCGGTATAACTTACCATTTTCTCACCGGTATTGTAACTATAGGCTTCACCGGCTCGGGCAAAAAGTAGCCTTAAAAAATCGTAAATTTCAGTAATGGTTCCCACGGTACTACGCGGATTTTTACTGGTGGTTTTTTGCTCGATTGCAATTACCGGGGAAAGCCCTTCAATTTTATCAACATCGGGACGCTCTAAACCCCCAAGAAATTGGCGTGCGTAGGCAGAAAATGTTTCAATATATCGGCGTTGGCCTTCAGCATAAATCGTATCAAAAGCTAGAGAAGATTTTCCGGAACCCGAAAGTCCTGTAATCACGACTAATTTCTCGCGAGGAATTTCTACGTCAATATTCTTTAAATTATGAACTCTGGCTCCTAAAACCTCTATTTTTTCTTCAGTTTTCGTCATATTTTTCATCAAGATCGCAAAGTTACTCAATGCATTGCTAACTAAAAAGTAAGCAAAGTTTTACCATTGTTAATTTCAATCTAAATTTGGTTGAATTTTTAGAATTTTGATAAGCAATTATTGTTCCAGTAGTTCTTTTTTCCGTTGTTCTGAAAAAGCTTCAAGTTCTGCAAAAAAACTGTAGAATTCATCTTTAAATTCCTGATAATACTCGCGAAGTTCGTTTACAGATTCGTCCATTTTCGATTTAAACTTGGTGCGCTGATTCATCTGGGATAAAATAAGCCCAATTCCGTCTATTGTTGAATAGGTTACCAGCCAGTTATGCTTAATCATGTATGGCATAAAGTTTTTTACGCGTGTAGGCAAAACTTCTGGATTGCTTTGGATGAGATCGTAAAAATCCTGACTGTATTTTTCCAATTTCGTTTCGTGAAAATCCTGCCAGTTCGCGGCTAGAAAATGATCGTATAAAATGTCGACAATTACTGTGCTGTAATGTGAATATTTATCGAAAAGCCGGTGTACACTTTGATGTACAATAGGGTGGGAGTCGGTAAACTCATCGATATTGCGATGTAATGTGATTCCCTGTTGGATAGAAACCGGATAATCCAAATACTTTTTTCCTTTTACAGAATCGGCAATAAAATTACCGATTTTCAGCATGTCATTTTCGCCAGAAAGATAAATGTGGGCAAGATAATTCATTGCCACAAGATAAGGAATCTACTTCATTAAGTTTTGTTAAGATTTTGAGCTGGCGATGCTTCCTGCTATATTTGTAAAGAAGCTAATGAGCTTTTAGAAACAAACAAATTTAGAACATGAGCTTAATAAAATCTATTTCAGGAATACGTGGAACTATTGGTGGTAAAATTGGTGATAACCTCACCCCAATCGATACTGTAAAATTTGCCGCAGCTTACGGTACCTGGTTAAAAAGAACTTACAATAAAGAGAATTTAAAGGTAGTAATTGGTCGTGATGCCAGAATCTCTGGTAGCATGATCCAGCAACTGACTGTAAACACATTGATTGGCTTAGGGATTGATGTCGTGGATATCGATCTATCGACAACACCTACGGTAGAAATTGCCGTGCCATTAGAAGAAGCTGATGGTGGAATTATCCTTACCGCTAGTCATAATCCCAAGCAATGGAATGCCTTAAAATTACTGAATAATAAAGGTGAATTTCTAAGTGGGGAAGACGGTGCTAAAATCCTGGAAATTGCAGAAAGTGATGATTTTAATTTTGTAGAGGTAGATGATCTGGGACAAATCACTAAAATCGAGGATTATATCGACCGTCATATTGAGGAGGTTTTAAAGCTGCAATTAGTTGATCCTGAAAAAATCAAATCTGCTAAATTTAAAGTAGTGGTAGATGCAGTGAATTCTACCGGAGGAATAGCTATTCCTAAGCTTCTGAAGAAATTAGGCGCTGAGGTTATAGAATTATACTGTGAGCCTAATGGTCATTTTCCCCATAATCCAGAACCGCTAAAAGAGCATCTTACCGATATTTGCGAGTTGGTAAAAAAGGAGGATGCAGATTTTGGAGTAGTGGTAGATCCCGATGTAGATCGTTTAGCATTTATTGATGAAAATGGAGAAATGTTTGGTGAAGAATATACACTTGTGGCTTGTGCCGATTTTGTATTGAGAAAAACACCGGGGGACACGGTCAGTAACTTATCGTCTTCCCGAGCTTTACGTGATGTTACCCAAAAGCATGGCGGAAATTATAAAGCCAGTGCCGTAGGAGAAGTAAATGTGGTAACACTAATGAAAGAAAGTAATGCCGTAATTGGAGGAGAAGGCAATGGCGGAATTATTTATCCTGAATCGCATTATGGTCGAGATAGTTTGGTAGGCGTGGCCTTGTTTTTAACTTATTTAGCCGAAAGAAAAGTAAAAGTTTCTGAACTGCGAGCTGAGTATCCGGCATATTATATGAGCAAAAATAAAATTGAGTTAACTCCGCAAATTGATGTGGATTCCATTTTAAAAGCTATGAAAGAAAAATATGCCAAAGAAGAAATTAGTACGGTTGATGGTGTTAAAATCGATTTTCCGGAAAACTGGGTGCATCTTCGAAAATCGAATACCGAGCCTATTATTAGAATTTATACCGAAGCAAAATCCCAACAAAAAGCTGATGAATTAGCACAACAAATGATTGGAGAGATTAAGGAGATTGTGGGATGATTTAGAATTAGGCCTGCAGTTGCTAGTTATTGGAAAATAGGCGAGAGAATAAAGATCTAAAAGGCAAAAAACGGATAGAAAATGTTAAATTTTGAATGCTGAATTGACGTTTTTTAATTTTATAACATGATTTTGTCTTCTCGATCTTGTGGAGAGATCTTTTTTGAATTTTTATTTTGATTGAGATTTCTCCAATCCATTCCGAAATGTTTCACTCAAGGTGACAAATTCAATAATATGGTAGTTCTATGTCAGTTCGAGTGATTTTGTTGTAGTGATAACGGAATTAAATAATATCGAGAACTGGATTGGAGTTAGCGTTTCAAAACCACTTCTCGATACAGCAAATCTCTCCGTTGCACTTCGAGATTAACCACTCGAAGTAACAAGATTTAGGAATATGGTATTTCTATGTCAGTTCGAGTGATTTTGATGTAGTGATAACGGAATTAAAATAGTATCGAGGACTGTATTGGAGTTAGTGTTTCAAAACCACTTCTCGATACGGTAAATCTCTCCGTTACACTTCGAGATTAGCCACTCGAAGTGACATTAGCGTTCAAGGTTAAAAAGTTTAAGGTTTAAAGCAGTTTTTAATTTAAAATGATCTTTTTAATTTTTGAACATTTTTTTCAAATTAAAGAAAAGCATTTTACAATATACAGTTAACGATTTACAGATTATTGCTAATTTCTTATTTCAAGTGGAAAGACTTCTCGATACAGCAAATCTCTCTGTTGCACTTCGAGATTAGCCACTCGAAGTAACAAGATTTAGGAATATGGTATTTCTATGTCAGTACGAGTGATTTTTATGTAGTGATAACGGAATTAAAATAGTATCGAGAACTGGATTGAAGTTATTGTTTCAAAACCACTTCTCGATACAGCCAATCTCTCTGTTACATTTCAAGATTTGCCACTCGAAGTGACAGTAGCGTTCAAGGTTAAAAAGTTTAAGGATTAAAGCAGATTTTAATTTAAAATGATCCTTTTAAATTTTGAACATTTTTTCAAATTAAAGAAAAGCATTTTACAATATACAGTTAACGATTTACAGGTTATTGCTAATTTCTCATTTCAAGTGGAAAGACTTCTCGATACAGTAAATCTCTCTGTTACACTTCGAGATTAACCACTCGAAGTGACAGTTTTTTAGAATGAATAACTTTTTATTGATAACTGCTCATTGTAAGCCGTGTACTTAACGAACTACCGCATTCTCTGGGATAGGAGCATTACGGTGTTTAAATCGCTTATGTGTCCACAGATAATATTCAGGATGTGCTTTAATTTGTGCTTCCAGCCGATCTCGAAATGAAGTGGTAATAAAGAAATCAGGTTCAGATTGTGGATTATTAGTGATCTTTTTTAGTCGAGCTTCATAAAAACCACGCTTTACTTTTTCGACTTCTAGATAATACACCGGCATGTCGAAATCTTTCGCTAATTTTTCGGATCCTGTAAAAAAAGGAACTTTAACTCCCATAAAATCGGTCCAGAACTTATAGTTTGCTCGTTTCGGGGTTTGATCGGCAATCATTCCGTAGATTCCGTTTAAACCATTTTTCTGGTGCCGGGCAATGGTGCTGACCACACGGTGGGATTCGATCATTTCAGTTTTAAATTTTCCCCGGATATCTTTTACCAGTTTATCAAAATATTTATTTCGAATACGTTTATAAATACCGTGACCTTTTAGCTTTAGTCCATATAGCTCCATAGAGATCATCCACTCGTAGCTAGCATAATGTCCGCACATTACTAAAACACCTTTCCCCAGATTGTTTACGGTTTCAATATCTTTAGGATTGATAAATACAAAATGTTTTTTTAATTCAGCTTCTGAAATAGTCAATGTTTTTATCATCTCTAAAAACATGTCACACATGTGATGATAAAACTTCTTTTTTATGCTTATCAATTCACTTTCAGATTTTTCCGGAAAAGCTAGTTTCAGATTTTTTTCAACCGTTTTTTTGCGATACCCAATGATATAATAGACCAAAATATAGATGAGGTCTGAGAAAAAATAAAAGAGCCAAAAGGGTAAAATAGAAATTAACCAAAGTAGAGGATAAACCAGCCAGAAAACAAATCCCTGCATAAAAAAACTTTCCGCAAATATATGGTATATTTGAATTTAAACAGCAATAGCTATGGGCAATTTGGAATTGGTGACGATTATCATTATCGTGGCAAACGTAATTATTTCTTTTAAGGGGTTTAATGATCCGGAGTTTTTTCACAAGTATAAGTTTAATATCGCCGATATTAAAAGTGGTAAAAAATACCAGATCTTAACTTCGGGATTCCTGCATGTTAATCATGCCCATTTATTTGTAAACATGCTTACCCTTTACTTTTTTGCGGATGCGGTGCTTCATTATCTGGGAACTACAGGTTTTATAGTTGTTTATCTGGTAAGTTTGGTTTTAGGAAATTTACTTTCGCTATATTTTCATAAGGATGAGTGGAATTATACTGCTGTGGGAGCCAGTGGAGCTGTAATGGGGATTTTATATTCGGCCATTTTACTAAATCCAGATATGATGCTTGGATTGTTTTTTATTATCCCAATTCCGGCTTATTTGTTTGGTATTGGTTATTTGTTATACACAATTTATGGCATGAAAAGTAGAAGGGATAGTATTGGTCATGATGCCCACTTTGGCGGTGCGGTTGGAGGCTATTTATCAACAATAATTTTAGCACCTTATGTGCTAGAAGCTCATCTTATGATGGTTATCCTTTTAGCGGTGCCTATTGTTATTTTATTTTTACTTCATCGTAGCGGAAAAATTTAGTTTGGTATTGTATTTGGATATACCTTCTAAATTATAAAACCAATCTTATGAAAAAGTTAGCGCTATTACTGGTGATGATTACCAGCATGGGTTTAACCGCCCAAAATTCGACTGAAAGAAATACCGTTACGGTAACCGGAGAAGGAAAAGTTATGGTTGTTCCAGATAAGGTCATTATTAACTCCAGAATCGAAACTGAAGGTTTAAATCCGACTGATGTTAAAAAGGACAATGATAAAATTGCCAATGATATTTTTAAATATTTAAAATCCCAGGGGGTTCCAGAAAAAAATATTCAAACTGAATATATGAATCTGAATAAGCGCACCGATTATAATACTAAAGAAGAAACCTATGTGGCCAATCAGGCGATCTCAATAAAACTTGATGATCTTAAGAATTATGAAAAGATCATGCAAGGACTATTAAAGAACGGGCTAAACCGTATTAACGGGGTAGAATTTTCTTCTTCTAAAATAGAGGAGTATCAAAAAGAAGCCCGTAAAAAAGCAGTCTTGGATGCCAAACAAAAGGCTGAAGATTTGGTAGCAGCCTTAGACCAAAAAATTGGTAAAGCGGTAATGATCTCTGAAAATGGAGGCAATACTTACCCTGTAATGCGAATGGCAGAAATGAAGTCAGCGGCGCAGGCAGATCAACAAACCATAGCTCCAGGAGAGATGGAAATTAGTGTGAATGTAAATATAAGTTTCCAGTTATATTAATCTGAAGTTATTTCAGGTACTTAATTAGTTAGTTAAATAAAAAAATCCCCGGTAAGCCGGGGATTTTTGATTTTGATATTTTTTTCAGGAGTAATTATTTCTTGCCTTCTAAAAGCTCTCCTATTCTTTTATCTAAAGCTTCTTCACCACGTACATCACGATCTACGATTACACCGTTTTCATCCAGGATAAAAGTGGCTGGGATAGCGCGAATTCCGTATTTTTTAGCAATAGGATCATCCCAAAATTTTAGGTTAGACACATGGTTCCAAACAAGACCATCATCTTCAATAGCCTTTAGCCATTTGTCTTTTTCATTTGGCTTATCCAAAGACACACTAATAATATTTAAACCTTTGTCATGGTATTTATTATATACTTTTACCACGTTTGGATTTTCTTCTCTACAAGGTTTACACCAAGCGGCCCAAAAATCAATAATGGTCACTTTACCCATCGCATTCTCTAAAGAAAGTTCTTCACCTTCAGGTGTTGGTCCACTAAAATCTGGAGCTTCGCTACCAATTTCTGTAGCGCTCATCGATTCTAATTGTTTTCCTAACATGGCACCAAGAGCCGTATTCTTTACTTCTTCATCTAAAGAATCATACGTTTCTTTAAGCTCTTTAACCGATATCCCTTGCATTCTTAAAAGATCTACAAGTGCCATCACTGATACAAATGCATCTTTATTTTCTTTCGCTATTTGTTTTTTGAATAACTTGTCATTATCCATAATTTCGGTTTGCGTATTCTGCAAGGTTTCTAATTTAGTAGAATCCTGACTTTGATACGCGGTTTGCATTTCCATTCTAAGCTTACTCACTTCTTTATTTATGGATTGCATGTTTTCCATATATTCGTTTAAAAGCTCATTCTGTTTCCCTCCTTTTCTCTTAGAGGCCTGTATGCTGTCTTTATATATAGTGAAATCGATATTTTCATTTTCTGTAATGAAAAGAACCATACCGTTAATACCTTCAACTTCAAGATAGCCCAAATTTGGACTTTCTATATCGGCAAAATCGGCTTCAAATTTTCCATTTTCGATAGTGGTAGAGTCGATTCTTTCTGGTCGCTGGTTTAATTCCTTCAACTCAGAAAAATAAACCTTTTTACCATTCTCAATTCCTTCAGCCTTTCCTGAGATTGAAAATCCCTGATCTTTCTCGCATCCGGTTAGTATAACCAATAAACTAGCTATTCCTATTAATTTTCGCATGATTAAATATTAATTTTGTGCAAAAGTAATGAACTGAATGCTGAATGCGGTGTGATTATTGCAAAAGTTTTGTAATTTAAACTCATATACTTTTTTAGAATTATTTACGGCCATTAATTAAGATAAAATGAAAGAGCAGAAGCAGGATTTTCCCCTGGACATAACCATTAGCTTCCATAAAGTAGTCGAGCAATATCAGGATAGATTAAAAGTTGAAGAGAATCCTATTGCCAAAAAGTACATTAAAAGCTTATTGGAATATGTAGATCAATATCCGAAGCTTGTAGAAGGTATCCAGGAAATTAAAGATCTGGAAAAGTACAAAGAACCCATTAAGATTTTACTGGACGATCTTTTTCCAAACGTATTAAGTAATAACGAAATTAAGGCAGTTTCCATTCCCTATCATAACATTCTTTTTAACCATTCCAATCGATTAAAGAATATTATTAAAGCTGCGGGTAAGGATTTTAAACCCAAAATGCGGGAGATCGATAACAATTCGGCATACATTAATGCCTGTATTAATATTCTTAATAATTATTATGATTATAATATCGATTTTTCGCGTCCGCCGTACTACGATATACCAGATGAAAACGGTATAGAAAAACATTACAGGGCAGGTTTAAACGGTGATTTTGTAGAATTATATCCTAAAGATGAAGCCCAGGAAATTACTCAGAAGGATGTGGATGATTTACTACAGGATGTGGAGAATATCGAATTATGGAAAGAAAAATTCCCTCCATGCAGCTGGATGTTCAAAGGTTTTATTATTGTAAACCTTACCGATGTGACTATTGAAGATGCTATATCTGAATTAAAAACAGCTTTGCTTTTTCAGAAAACGGCTCAAAAAGACGAGTTAGATAAGCTACAGCGTATATTCAGGACGATTTATAAGATTCCGGATCTGAGAGTAGGATTTACTGGATATAATGCAGAGGATAAGACTTTTGAGAAAGTAATGAAGATGAAGGCGAAAAGCTTTATTCTGAATGAAGACCTGCAGAGTGATTGTAAAACAGGAATATGTGAACAGAGTTTTAGTAACCTTATCGAAAAAAATAAAAAATTCAGCATTCCTAATGTGGAGAAGTATGCTAAAGAAAATGACAATCTTTTATCACGAAATTTACTGGCTAATGATGTAAAAAGCTGTATTCTGGCCCCACTGGCTAAAAACGGAAATTTGGTAGGTATTCTTGAACTGGTGGCTAATCGTAAAAATGTTCTTAATCGCATCAATGCGATGAAATTAGATGAAATTCTACCGTATATCATCACCGCATCCGAGCGTAACAAGAATGACTTTGAAAATCGCATAAAAGCAGTAATACAAAGTGAATGTACGTCTATACATCCTAGCGTATTATGGGTTTTTGAACGCGAAGCACGCAAATTTATAAGCGATTATGACAGCGATGGACTGGCATCTTTTAAAGATATCGTATTTAAGGATGTGTATCCGTTATACGGCCAAATAGATATTGTAGCCAGTAGTGATGCCAGGAATGAAGCTATTCAAAAAGATTTGCTCTATCAATTAGATGTTATTCTTGAAATTATCGATAAGGCTTATAATATTGAGGAACTTCCTATTTATGAGCAGGTAAAATTCAGAATTAAGGAATTTAGAATTGATATTGACGAAAGTCTGAATGCCAGCAGTGAGCAAAAGATATTTGGTTTATTGCAGAGAGAGGTGAATCCTTTAATGGAGCATTTGGAAAAGCAAAGTGAAGAAATACGAATAATGGTTGCCGATTATCGCGAAATGCTAAATCCTGAAACCGGTATTATTTATAACCATCGAAAAGATTACGATGATACGGTTCAACAAATTAACCGTACCATGTCCAGATTTTTAGATAAGCGGCAACTCGAAGCGCAGAACATCTACCCGCATTATTTTGAACGTTATAAGACAGATGGGGTAGATCATAATATGTATATAGGCCCGTCGCTCACAAAAAACAAGCCGTTTAATAAAGTTTATCTTTTTAATTTGAGATTGTGGCAAATTAAGACAATGGTAGAAATGGAAAATAAATTCTACCACCTGCAACAGTCTACTCCCATGCATTTGGATGCCGCGTCCTTGATTTTGGTTTATAATACCACGCTTTCTATACGTTATCGAATGGATGAAAAGAAATTTGACGTGGATGGTACGTACAATGCCAGATATGAAATCATTAAGAAGCGTATTGATAAAGCTTTTATTAAAGGTACTGAAGAGCGGATAACGCAAAAAGGTAAAATTGTTATTATCTATTCGCAAAAATCTGATGAGAGGGAATATCTGCGCTATGCGAAATATTTGCAGGCTAAAAGCTATCTGGGGGATGAGCTAGAGCTATTAGAATTAGAAGATGTACAGGGAGTTATTGGTCTTAAAGCGATACGGGTAAATATTCTATATACCTCAGAACATAAAGAACATGAAAAACCTATTACTTATGAAAATCTTATGGAAGAATTACATTAATAGGTTTTAAAAATGAATATAATCAATTTGATTTTTTTGAATATAGTAAATAGACTAAATATGTAGCTTTTTTGAAGCTTTAAAAAAATTACCATTTATAATTCATGGGAAAATCACGAGGTTCCTAATTCCAATTTTTAGGAATCTATGTTGATGATATGTTCTATTCTTATTTAAAATTATCTTGTAGTATATTATAGCTATTATATTAAAAAAGCTTCTAAAGGAGTGAGTTTAAGGCGGACTTTTGAAAGGATGTGAATATCTTTTAAAAACCTCCAGACGTTTTTTACTAGTAGAACTTCTAAATATTATCTAATAAATTTTACCAAAGTGTTAATTTATTATACCACAAAAGCTTAGTTTATGAACACTATCACTGTTTATGAGTTTTACATAAGTTAAGGTTTATTAATCGTTCTTCTAAACCTAAAGTTCTGATGTATTTTTAGGTTATGATAAAAGAGAAAATTTTTAACGATACAGCAACGGCTTTTAGATTAAAATCTGATATGGAAATTAATAGAGCCGTACTGCTTTTTAGTGTAATGGGAACACCATCTTTAATAAAACCGGGAATAGGACTTACAAAATTTGCTTTAAAAGCAAAATTACCGATTACTCCGATTATTAAAAATACCATTTTCGATCAATTTTGTGGAGGGATTACAATTGATGATTGCAAACCGGTTATGGACCAGATGGATGAGGTTAATTTATCCAGTATTTTGGATTATTCTGTAGAAGGGAAAAAAAATGAAGCGGAATTCGATTCGGCCTATAATGTGAAATTAGAGCTTATCGAATTGGCCAGAGAAGAAAGTGAAGTTCCTTTTGCTATTTTTAAACCCACCGCCTTAGGGAGGTTTAAAATCTGGCATAAGGTAAGTTCTCGTGTTAGTTTAAGTGACAAGGAAAAGGAAGAATGGGAGAGAGTGCAGCAAAGGGTAGAAGGTTTATGTGAAAAAGCGCATAAGCTTAAAGTAAGGTTATACGCAGATGCTGAGGAATCCTGGATGCAGGAAGCAGCCGATCTTCTGATGGAAAAAATGATGGCTAGATTTAACAAAGAGGAAGCCTTGATTTTTAATACGTTTCAGTGTTACCGTTGGGATCGCCTGGAGTATATAAAAGAATTGCATGCAAAAGCGAAAGAGCAGGGCTTTAAGATTGGAGCGAAGATCGTAAGAGGCGCTTATATGGAAAAAGAAAATAAACGTGCCAGGAAACGAGGTAAAAAGTCACCTATTTGTAAGTCTAAAGAAGCGACCGATGTTAACTTTAATAGTGTGATGGGGTATTGCCTGGACCATTTAGAAGATTTTTCTGTATTTATTGGTACACATAACGAGATAAGTAATTATCTGGCTTTGCAAATATTAGAAGATAAAGGTATTGCTAAGAACGATCAGCGAGTTTGGTTTAGTCAGTTATATGGTATGAGTGATCAGATAAGTTATAATTTGGCAGCAAGAGGTTATAATACCGCCAAGTTAGTGCCATTTGGTCCCGTTAAAGATGTTGTTCCTTATTTATTAAGGAGAGCTGAGGAAAATTCGTCGGTTAAAGGGCAAACCAGTAGAGAGCTTAATTTGTTGAGTAGGGAAAAGGAGCGAAGAAAAAAATCTGAAAATCTTGCCGAGGCTAATGCCTAATGCTAAATTTTATAGCTGTTTAAACTTCAGTATTTATGAATCCTGAGATTCAGTAAATTAAAAGGTCCCTGGTCACTTAAAAAGTATTCAAAATGATCGAATTTTGGGATATCCCGAAGTTATTTATTGCATTTTTTGTAATCTTACCGCTGGTATCCCTA
>CESL01069714.1_pt1 | contig 12434 bp, 23 predicted proteins | sample 531221 | NCBI WGS metagenome assembly CESL01 (sample SAMEA2622197, study PRJEB7988) | marine metagenome | biome: marine biome (ENVO:00000447); feature: mesopelagic zone (ENVO:00000213) & marine oxygen minimum zone (ENVO:01000065); material: "saline water (ENVO:00002010), including plankton...
ACGTCATTATTTTCAAATCATTTAATGGGTAATGGGGCTGTTTTGACCTTTGGCCATCATATTTACGAACAAATGTTAAACCCCCCCTAATTTTTATGATCTTTGAAAAAATCATCTATTCGTAAAAAACACCCAGTGTATTAGGGGTTTAGCTTTTACTAGTGAATTTAAAAATTAATGCTAAAATGCTTTGATCAAGAATCTATTTGCTTTTTCACTCATTTCTATTATTTCTTGCAATGTTTTAGTGAAAAATGGCTGATTTAGTTGCTCTGGTTTATCCAAAACGATGTAAACCCCCACCATTTTTTTTCCATTTTCATCTAGAAATTTATGAACTGCTTTAATTGAATAACAAAAATCTGCTATTTTGGTTTTTATTTTTTCTTGTTCGTATTCATTTAATTCTAAAAACCTACGAATTAACTTGTGGTGAAATGATACTTTAACACCAATTACTAGAATTTTTTCTTGACCTTTTGGCTCAAATACCTCAATGTTATTACCAAGTCCATCACCATTTTTGATTAATATTTTAAATGATGTATCATCGGTGTTAGATAGTTTAAAAGAATAATTTTCATGTATCAACCATCTTTCTACACTGTCTCTTAGCCCAGACATAATGAACATAATCTCTCACAGTATAAGATGTTTAACATGTTTAGATTACTAATATTTCTAAACTCGAGTTTAGAAACATTTATGCATTTACGTTGTAACCTTGTTCGAAACCAATACCAGCAGCAACTAATGCAATATTGGCGATTATGTTAATTAGTGTAAAAATCAGTCCTAAATACAAACATTTTTTTGCTTTTTGAGGCTCATCACGTCTTAATGCGAAGTATCCAATAATACCTCCAATTATTCCAAATAATATTGGGACAAGATACCACCAATTACTCCTCTTTCTCTCTGGATACATAATAAAAAATGAAACTAATCTTTAATTACTTTTTGCAAGTTTTTTTCTAGTCTGGTTAATTTCAATCTCAACAGTTTCTAATGGTTCATCTACAACATTACGTTTAATTGCAAACATCTTTGGTTTTTCAAAGTCTTGAGTGCAATCAGGGCAAGCATAAACTAAAACTCGATGCTCATTTGGTGCCTTTGGGTTTGATAATCTTGGATAATATACTAGTCTAGCACCACAATCAACACAATATCGGTTGGCCCTTCTAGTTCTGACCAATGTAACACTCCTGCATATCTTCTATTATAGATCTAATATTAGATCGCAATGGTCTAACGATCTAAACCAAATACACACAAAAAGTCATCTTTTTTATTTTGAATATGAAAAGGCGCCGCCCATCAGACTTGAACTGATGACCAATCGATTAACAGTCGAACGCTCTACCACGCTGAGCTAGGGCGGCACTTAGATTTTTCCTAGCAAATTACGATTTAATTCTTCCGAAATTAACTATTATTAAATTTTGAAAAGAATTTAATGATTTCATCAGTATGGGATTCAACAATACCAACTATTTCCATATGTTCTTCTGGTGTAGGCTCCCTCTTATGATAAATTTGGAATGCACTAAGTGCAGATCCTACCATTTCTCCAACAAAAAAACCACATAAGAAATCACCAGTGTTTTCACATTTCCAGACATCGTTTATTCTAGGTGACGCACCAGTATTTTTGTATAATTCTAATGTTTCAGTTACAAGTTTTTCCGTTTGCTTTTTAAATTCAGAATCTAGCGTCATTAGAACAATATTTTATTAAAATTTATTTTTCGATTCCTTTTTTCTTTTCAAATTTGTAAATTCCATCTAAAAATACACGGTGATCTTTATTTTTCACTCTGGATTTAGTTTCAATCTCTGCAGCAGTTTGTGAAACATCAGTTAGCACATGACCAGTAAGGATAACATCATCTCCTTTTGGCACAACTTTAGTTTCACCATGAATTTTAGTAGTTCTTGGTGCACGTTCACCCTGAAAATTTTCAATTAGCACTTTTTTACCTTCGATTTTTATATTTATTGGAAAATGTGAAAAAACAATTTTCATTTTTATCGTGTAACCTTCAACTACACCTTCAAGTATATTTCTTATAATAGATCGTGCGGTATTCATTATGGCATAATTAGAATTTCTTGTGCCCTGAGCTTTTAACATGATTTTATCTTCACTAACTTGTATACCTACTGGGATTTTTTTAAAATTTTTATATGTTTTTCCAAGTGGTCCTTCAACTGTAAGCATATGTGATTTGAAAGATACTTTAACATTTTCTGGTATTCCAACTTCAGTTGCAAATTTTTCTAATTGTTTAGTAGACATACCCTATCAGAAATCCTCCCAAACCTTTGTTTATTGCATCATGATGAGACATAACACCTTGATTAGTTGTTACTAATAACATCCCTCTACTGTAAGATGGAAGATATTGTTGTTCCCAACTTGTATATTCATTTTTCTTAACTTTAAATCGTGGACTGATTGAACCACATTTTGATATTTTTGCAAATAATTCAATTCTAAATTTACCACCACGTTTATCATCAACATATTCAAAATCTTTGATATAACCATGTTTTTTTAGCGTATCTAGTACACTAACAGCTAATTTAGATGCTGGAAGAATAATACATTCTGATTTTCTTCTAGATTCAGTGTTGTCTATTGTGACAAATAAATTTGCTAAAACATTAGTTGCTGGCAATCATATCACCTTAATTTCTTAAATCCCAGAGAATTTGCGACTTCTCTAAAACATTGTCTGCATAAGTGTAAATCATATTTTTGAATACATGAAGTATAACATCCACAAATCTTACACCATCTTGAACCTCTACCAAACTTTTTTTCGTTTCTTTCAGTGAAACCAGTTCCACGATTACCATATGATCTATCTTTTGCCATTAAGAAACAACAACCCCAAATTCTTTCATTAGATATTCTTTTGCTTCAACAGGTTTGATTTTATGTGATTTTCCAACACTTGCTTTATGCTTACTTCTTGTTCTAATACTGTAACCAGGACGTGTTAATCTAGCAGCCACATCAAGTCCTAAAATTCCAATCTTTGGGTCATATTTTATTCCTGGGATGTCAATGTGCTCTAGAATTCCAAATGATAAATTACCCATCTTATCCAAAGATTTACCATTTACAGTATTCCCTTTTGCTTCAAACAGTCTTTTTAATAGAAGTTTAGCATCATTACCTCTTATTGTGACTGCTGCACCTATGGGCTCACCTTTTCTAACACCCCAATCCCTATGTGCCTTTTTTGCAGATCGATTACATGATTTTTTATTTGAAATTTGATCCAATGCTTTCTTTGCCGTTTCTACAGCATCACCAGATTTACCAACACCCATGTTAAGAACCACTTTTTCTAATCTGATTTCTTTCATTATATGTTGAGTTTCTTGTGCCATTTTATCATCAAATTCCTATTACGGGTTTATCTTTTCCAACAGGCATTACTATGCTTGCTGGAATTTCAATTTGTCTATCTTCTAGTTTAATATCAACACGTTTTGGAAGAATAAACGTACCTTCTTTAACTTCGTTAATGGTTCCCATTTTTCCTGCATTTACTCCACTTGTAATTAATCCGCTAACTCCTTTCTCCAATTTAATAACATCAAGAATTTTTTGTTCAGGAATTTGCATAATGCATGTATCACCTACACTGATATTTGTCTCATCAATTAATGAACGACCATCATGAAATCCAATCTGGGTTTTACCATTTTTTATAGTTGTTTTAGATTTTACGTGTACAAGTTTTTTAGATTTTTCACTGTCATCTATTTTAATTGCTTGTAATATTTCCCCATCTTTTGGAACTAAGCGGTATATTTCTTTCAGTCCCTCCAATTCTATAACATCCATTAAACCTATTCCATGATGTAATGATTTTCTTTTTACTCCATCTATTGTGACTTTGCCTGAATATATCGCAAATTTTGCTTCTCTTAATGTCTTGACAACTTTAAGCATGTCACGCAAAAACACTGAGGATGGAATGGATATATTTTTACTATGTGAACCTGGTCGTACAGTTACAACAAATCGCTTATCCTTTCTTGTTATTCCCCAAAATAATGGAGCCATCTGTCGTTTTAATTTTTTACTACCTGCTATTTTTACCAATTATTTTCTCTCCACTTCTTTTTTCGGTGTTTTAGATTTTTTATTTGTTAGATCTGAAACCTTTTTTTCCTTTTTAGGAGACTGACTTTTTGGTTCTACCTTCGTGTCTTTTTTATCAGTTTCCGGTCTCGCATCTCTTACGTTTTTACCTTCTAATTTGTTTATTCTCCATTTATCATCAGTATTCAGTCCAGTGACTTCTATGTTGCTAGTATGAATAAAAACATCATATTTCTCACCCTTCAATTTTTCTTTTTTAACACCTTCAATTGTTAAACCGCCGTTAGCAGCAGATACTTTAGTGACTTTTCCATCTACACCAGTAAATTCTCCACGAATAACTTTAACAGAGTCACCTTCTGTCACTCGTACACTTTTTTTCCCATATTTCTTCCTCAAGTTTTCTGAAAGTTGACTAGATAACTGTGCACTAGATCTTTGGATTGTTGCATAGTAAATCTGACGATTTCTCATTTTAGTTGGCTTCATTTTATACCACCATTGATGCCAAGTTTGCTACTCTTGGCCATTTTTCTGTTGCCTCTGAAGCCACCGGTCCTTTTATGTCAGTTCCTTTTACTTCTCCTTCTGGTGTGATTAATACCCCAGCGTTATCTTCAAACTGAACTCTTACTCCATTAATTCTGTTTATAGCATATTTTTGTCGAATTATTACTGCACCAAAAATTTGCTTTTTTAATTCTGCAGGTCCTTTTTTAACAACAACGTTACAAAAATCACCGACTGCGGCAGCTGGTAATCGTGATACTCTAGTTTTATGACCATGTACATTTACAACTTCCAAAATTTTTGCTCCAGTATTGTCAGCACAAACTATTTGTGCACCAACAGGAATTGCTCTAGTTACATATAATCTAAAATCTACAACACTTTTACCGCCTTTACTTCTTGCTCCACCCATTATTCTTTAACCCCCACTACCACAAACGATACTGATTTTGCCAACGGTCTACATTCAGCCGCAATTACTATATCACCTTCATTAATGTCTAAATTACTTGGAACATGTGCATGTATACTATTTTTACTTCTTGCATATCGTTTGAATTTACTAAAATATACAGGAGACTCTTTTTGTATGACTACGGTGTCTTCTGCCTTATTCTTTACAACCCTTCCTTGAAATAACTTTCCTCGTACGGAAAGTGTCCCATTAAATGGATTTTTTTTATCATCTTTACCAGGTTCATTTTTTGGAGATTTTATCTTAATACCAATATTTCTACTCATGCTAACATCTCCAATCGTTCATGTGAACGTTTCATTAGTTGTGATCCACTAACTGTAATTATTTTACCACTTTTCAAAATACCTAACGTACATGTATTTTTTGGTATTAATTTTTCACCAAGTTTTGTATTGATTGTTAACATGTGTTTTGTCTCATCAACAACATATCCAGAAATTCCAACAATTTGATTGTTTGTTGATTCAATAACAGACACATTCATTCCAATAATTTCATATATTTTGTTTGTCATTTTCTTTTCATCTCATTTAATCTAGTTAATAATCTTGCAATATTCCTTTTTATTGGTTTGATTTTTCCTGATTCCTTTCTTAATGTTCCTTTAGCATTTTCAATTTCCAACTTTGATAAGTCAGTTCGCATTTGCTCAACTCTATCTTTTAGATCTCTTTCATTCATTTCACGTACAGCTTTCATTCTTAGATTACTCATTATTTCAAGTCCTCCTCGGCCTCTTCCATACTGTCAATTTTTTCGATTTTCTCTTCTTCTATTTTAACTATCTCTGATTCACTTTTTGCTTTTTCCAGTGCTTCATCTGCTTCACGCTTAATTCTTGCATCCTCTTCTTGCTGTGCTTTTGTCTTTCCTTTTAACTCAAATTCAGGAATAAGTTTTTCTTTTTGAGCTATTCTAATTCTAACCCCAATTAATCCCATTGGGGTTTCCACATGAACAATATCTTCCTCAACAATTACATCGGCGTGATGACCAGCCCTTGGTAAAATCCCTGCAACATGTTTTTCAAATGCAGATCTATCACCGCGTAGTTTACCAGAAACTGTTATCTGTGTACCCATTGCTCCATTTTCCATAATTTGTTGCATTGTCCACATAGTCGCACGTCTAAACGCAGTTCCTCTTTCAAGATGGGCTGCCATTCTATTACACATCACTTTTGGAGAGAGTTCTGGCTTTTTGATTTCTTCTACAGAGAGTTGCGGATTTTTTAATCCAAACTCAGTTTCTAATCTCTCTGTAAGTTCTCTAATTCCAGTTCCTTTTCTACCAATAACTATTCCTGGACGTGTAACATATAATACAACTCTTGTACCAGTAGGAGTTTTAGACACTTCAACTTTTGAAAATCCTGAATCTTTAATTTTTACTTTTAGATAATTGTTTAACAGCATCATGTTATAATTATCTTTGATTACATTTTTTACTGCTGACATAATTATATCTCCTGAGCTACTATTTCAAAATGTGTTAAAACATCATTTTTGGCTGTTGCGCGACCTTGTGCTCTTGGAATAATTCTTTCAACTATAACACCTTTTTGTGATGTTGCATTAACAATTTTTAATCTATCCATATCCATTCCTTTGTATTCTGCATTTGATTCTAAATTATCTAATAATTTTAAAACTTCAGTCACTGCTTTTTCAGGATACCTTCCTGACATTACACCAGGGTCTGTTCTATGACCAACTTGGTTTTTGAACCTTTTGAAGGGAATACATCTTTTATGCTCAAGTACACTTTGAAGATAGTCTCTTGCTTTTTCAATGTTTAATCCCTTAATGGCAGTTGCAATTTCTCTTGCATGTTTATGTGATATTTTTTTCTCTCTCATTGATGCTCTAACATGTCTAGTTGAGTCATAATTTTGAAATGCATAGTTGTATCGCCCCATTTTGATCACTTCAGTGGTACATACAAGCTAGATCTTGACGCGCCTACACCAGGTGCACCATGACTAACTCTCCTATTCGTAATAACATATTCTCCAATATAATGTCCTATCATTTCAGCAGAAAGTGTTATTGGTGTGAATTCTTTACCGGAGTAGACGTTGACAGTCACTCCAATCATGTATGGTAAAATTATAACATCCCGCTGATGTGTTTTTATTTGATTTTTACTCTTTCCTTGTGCAGCCAGTTTAATTTCCGCAATTAGCTTCTTTTTGTTATCTGAAAGTCCTCGTTTTAATGAGCGTCTTTGTCTAGAATTAAGAATGGTGAATAATTCATCATTAGATATAGATCGTAATTCCTCGTTAGTTTTCCCTTTGTAATTAAATTCCTTTACCATTTTTTCTCACCATTTGTATAAATCATGAATTTTTGTGTCAATTTATAGCATTCCTATTTTTGTAGCCAGATCTCTGGCTTTATCTGCAGATTCAAATTTCACAAATGCCTTTTTACCATAAATAGTTCTAGCAGTTTCAACACCGACAGTATTTTCATTGTATAATGTTTTTACTGCTTCTTGTATCATTGGCTTTGATGATTCCCTTTTTACTAAAAAGCAAATTTTCTGCTCATTTTCAACCATCGCAAATGTCTTTTCTGTGATATATGGGCGTATGATAATTGCCGTTGCTTCTTCTACATTCATTGTGTTGTCACCATTAGTTCTAAATGATTTGACTTTATCTGAGAAATTTCTTCAATTGCTTTTTTAGAAAATATAGTTAATCTAATTAAACTGCCTCCGGGTGCTAGATTCAAAACACTGAGATTCTTTGCTGAACATGCATCAATACCTGGTATACCTGAGCATGCCTTTGAGATTTTTTCAGAATTAGATACAACAAAAAGTGCACTCTTACCAATCTTTGATGTACGCCCACGCAAAGCAACTTTACCAGTACGCTTTTTTCTCTTGGCAAGTCTTTTTACATCCTGAGTTATGTTAAGACTATCTATCACACTAACCATTTTACTAGTATTTGTAATATTTTCAATATCATCTTCTACGATTATTGGAAATGATGATATACCTTCGATTTTATGACCGCGTGACTGAATTAGTTCTTTTGATGCTGTCGCAGCAATTGCTGAGCAAAGCGCCAATTTGTTTTCTTTTTTATTAATTTTTTTATAAATTACTCTGTTTGCATATGGACGATGTGCTTGTCTTCCACCTCTTGTACCAGCAACCTCACCAGCCTGTCCCTGTCTTCCACCACCACCACCTTTCATCCTAGCTATTCTAGAAATACCTCTACCAGTTGGTGGATCATTTGAATCGGCTACCACATCTTGACCTGCGGTTGGATGTGTTGAATGTTTTTGGAATCCATGTGATTCTAAATTGATATATGCCTTGTGGATTAATTTAGAGTTTAATTTTGTATTAAATATAATTGGTAAGTCAATTTGTTCAGATTTCTTACCATCTAATGTCATTAAATCAGTTTTCATTAAATTACAACCTCTAAAACATTTGGTTTAACAATTTTTTTTGGCTCTTTTCGTATTTGCTTTCTTAGTTTAATTAATCGTCGATATGTTCCAGGAACTGAACCTTTTACAATAATATAATCACCATCAACATTTCCAAAGTGTTTGAATCCTCCATCAGGATTGATCACAAATTCTTCTTTACCAGTATTACTCATTACCATTATTCTTTTATTATATTCAATTCTCTGATGAAATCCTGTTTGCCCTGCTCTAGGAACAGTATACATTACGTTCTGTGGAGATATAGGACCTAACGAACCAATCTCTCTAACAGTTTTTCTTGATTTATGTTGTTTTCTTTTTGCACCCCATCGATAAATAACACCTTGCCATCCCTTACCTTTTGTAATTGCTGCAGTGTCAACATACGTTCCATTTTCAAAAACCTGATCAATTTTCACTTCTTTACCAAGTAAATCTTTTACAAATAAAAATTGTTTTTGAATATCCCCACCTTTTATTCCAACTTCAAAAATATATGGTGATTTCTGTTCTAATCCAACCAATCTTGGTGTGATCGTTACTATAGCATACAGTTCTTTAATTTTTCCAAGTATTTTTTCTGCATTTTCTAAATCACTATCTTCAGGTTTAATTTTGATTAATTTTTCAATATTTTTTGGTGCATCCTTTGTAAATACATCAAATCTTGCATGTTTTCCATTTGAATCCTTACCATACCCCCTAATTCCTATTATAACTAATGGCGGTGTGACAATTACCGTTCCTAATGTTACAACCTGTTTACCATGATTTGGTACATGTTCACGGTCATCTATACTCACTAACTGAACACATCCTGCCTTAAATCCGGCATGTGCCAATAATCTAGGTTTGTCAGAATTCACTTGTGGCCAGCCTCTAATTCTGGCTTCCATACTTTTAGCACGACCTCTAGGTGAGTATGCCATACTGCCTCTTCTTGGCTGACTATGTTTTCTGTGACCCATAGATAATCGAAAAAAGTCGTTAACCGTCTTATATACTAAATGAAATTCATCAAAAAATTATTGATTTTTTATCAAAATTATCTAGAAATTTGATAATTCTTTTACCATTGAAAAAATTGTAATTGATCCAATTACAATTCCAGCTATTCCTAACAAAATTGCTAAAATCAGAAAATTTTTTCGGTTTGCCATAACAATCATGTATTTATTTTTAATTTATTTGTTAGATAAGATGCTTGTGTTCATAACTGAAAGACATCCTAATACAGCCTCTTCAATTCTAACAGTTTGTGTTCCCTGATTTGGGAAAAAATTAATAGTTTTTGAATTTTGTAAATTATTTATTTTGTTTCCAAGTATATCATGTATTCCTTTATCAGTAGAACCGAAAACGAGTAAAATTGGTTTTTTGGAATTTTTTAATTCGTCTATATGAGACTGATTCAATTGCTTTCCCTTTCTACTAGTTAATATTTTAAATCCATCCCAATCTGATAAAAGGGAAAATAAATTTCCAGATTGTTTTACATCATAACTCCAATATCCAGGAACTTCATCTTTATTGATTTCTTTTACCGAAAAATTTGGGAATGTATTTTTTATTTTAACAATCACTCTTTTACCTACATCACATTTACTATGATGATCAATAACATGGTTAATTCCAATATCAATACCCTTCTGACCTTTTACTCTAATAACCAAACCCTCTCTAATTTCATTCTTTTTTACTTCTTTAAGATTAGACGTTCCTATCTGATTAGGTATTTTTAATGGAGGTAATGCACCTACAAATTTCAAAAGATTGGTTTTACCAAATACATTTCTTCTAAAGTATTGAGGTGTTTCTAAATATTTTAGAATTGTCACAAATAATTTTAAATCGGCTTCATTATTCTTTCCATCACGATAAATTACTATTTCATTTACTCTAAAAATCCCACAGGATCTGGCAATAGAAGAAATTTTTCTGGTTTTGTTTTCTAATGTTTTTTCATCAGATAGTGCTGAATCTGGTATTGCTATAGATAATTTCATATCAAAATTTAGTAGTTACTTTATTAAAAATTTATTTTTGTTCTGTTGGATATTTTGTTTTAGCCTGTTCAGATAGTTTTCTAATTTTCTCATCGTCAATAAATTGAAATTCTTTTGTATCCATTTTTATTTGTGACATCTTAATGCTTTTAACATCACCAGTCTCTTCATTTGAATTTTCAATTGTAGATATTGCTAGCATCATTGCATCATCAAAAGTCATATTTATATCATAATTTTTTTCTAAGAAATCATTGGCAACATCAGCATTTCCGCCAATAGCAATTGCATTGTATAAAATGTATGATCCACTAGGATCAGTTAGATATAATGTACTACCACTTGCATCGACACCTCCAATTATTAATGATACACCAATTGGTCTTGCACCACCATATTGTGTGTATTGTTGACATTGATCTGCTAAATGCTTTGCAACAGTTTCAACTTCAACTGGTTCATCATATACTAACTTGTTACTTTGGGAAAAGAATCGTGCATTATCAATTTGTACTCTTGCATCAGGAATATATCCTGCTGCAGCAGCTCCTACATGATAATCAATTTGAAAAAGTTTTTGTGGTGTATTTGTGATTTGTAGTTTTTTTGTTTTTTCATTTACTGCTATCACAACTCCGTCCTTAGTTTTGATGCCTACTGCCAGTGCTCCTCGTCGTACAGTTTCAATTGCATACTCAACTTGAAATAGCCGTCCATCTGGAGAAAAAACTGTGATAGCCCTATCATATCCTTGTTGTGATTGCATCAATATGACTAAATTTTTTTCGAATGGTTAATTTAACATTTGTGATTACACATCACATGGGATTTAAAGAAAAAATTGTAATAATACCACTTGCATTATGTGCCTTAGTAATTTTTGGGTTTGGGATCTATAATACAGCATGCAAGCATTCTTTCTTTAGTTTTATTGGCTGTTAAAATGAATGACTTTATTGAACACAATTCAACAGACTTATCTTATTTTAACACAATATAGTTTTAGATGCCAACTAAAATCACTGTTTCAAGTTCAGATTCAATGTCTAACGAGGAAATCAAATTAATACAATCTTCATTTAATGAACTTCCTTTAAAAGAGATCTTGATGGGATTGAAATTTGCAAAGAATAGATGGCGCGCAAAGGATGCAGGTACATTAAAAGTTGGTCGAAAGAGTATAATCCAGAAAGAAATTCATTCAGTTACATCAGAACAGGCTACCTGGAGATTAAATCATTGGAAATTAATGATTTCTAATTACAGGAGGAGGGGATATAGTTATCCAACAATTTCCAGAATTAAAAAATTACTAATGGAAATAAGTAAAAATAATTAAATTTGTTCTCTCTCTTGGAGAATACTTTCTATTGTTGTAGATGATGGTGGTTCTGGCATGCTTTGTCTAGCATTACCTTCTACAATTGATTGTGCCTCTTCGAGAATTACACTTGCATCTGAATTCACTGTATCAATTTGTCCTATTGTACCATCATGTGTTATTGACGAACCTGTGACTATATCGCCAAGCATGTTTGATAGATCCTGCATTGAATCTGAGACAGTTGGCATCATTCCTCCCAACGATGTACTCAAACCTTTGATAAGTGACATACATGGACTTAATGTCACTACTACATCTCCAAGCTCTGATACGGTGTTTAATCTAATCTGAATTTGCTCCATAGATAGTTTAGCATTATTAATCATTTTTTGATGTTTTCTAGTTTCGGCTAATTCATTTGCATATACTTTTGCATAATTTTCATTATTATCTTTTTTTGCATTAACAATTTTTTCAAAAAATAAATTATTTTTTTGTTGTAATTTTGTGTCAATTTCAGATAATCTTG
>CESL01031047.1_pt1 | contig 12409 bp, 15 predicted proteins | sample 531221 | NCBI WGS metagenome assembly CESL01 (sample SAMEA2622197, study PRJEB7988) | marine metagenome | biome: marine biome (ENVO:00000447); feature: mesopelagic zone (ENVO:00000213) & marine oxygen minimum zone (ENVO:01000065); material: "saline water (ENVO:00002010), including plankton...
AAAAAGAAACTATGGAAAAAATTAAATTAAAAAAAAATGTTGTTGCAACACTCGAAGATCTTAAAAATAAAAACAAAAAACTCTACCTTGTTACAAACGCTCATAAAAAAACACTAGATATAAAATTAAGCAAATTTACATTAAATGAATACTTTGATACAATTATTTGCTCTCATGAACTTAAATATGTCAAAGAAGATATACAGTTTTGGTATATTTTAAGACAGCATTTAAATCTAGATTATAAAAAATCAATTCTTATCGAAGACACAATAGATAATATTAATTCTGCATATCATGCGGGTCTTAAGTCAATATATGTTAACAATATGAATGACAACCACCCTACTCCCATATCGAAGATAGGGGATTTTTCAGAACTTTCTTCTAGCTTGTAAAAGAGAAAGATCTTTATATCTGAAAGACATTGGAAATATTTCATCAACCAAGATTCTTTTATTTTTAAATATATATACCACAATACGATGAATCTCATTTTGAATTATTTTGTAACTGACATAATATTTTTTAAATCTTCTTGGGTCTAAAATATATGCACCCAGGGATTTATTACCTAACAGTTTTATAAATCTTTCACGCCCACTAAGAAATCTACATGGATAGAATGTTAAGGCAGTTATTGTTGGACAATTGTTTGATTCAATAGAAACTGTTCTTGCGACATTATATCCTTGAAAATTTTTTAACTTTCTATCAAAAATAAATTTTCTTGTATAGACTACCTTTTGAGATAATACTTTTACTTTGAAATTATTATCCTTGATTGACTCTAATCTTTTGGTAAGTGAAGTATTGTCAATTACTGCTACTTTAGAGCTACAGTGTAAATTTCTTAGCAATCTCTCTTTTTTCCAATTTTTCAGGTATTGATATTTCATAATTATAAGCGCAGCGTCTCTGATTCAACATTCCCCCATCTACTAAGAAGTTTGGCCTTGTTGTTATCTCTTAGATTTATAATGTTATTTTTTAAACCTTTTACAATTTCAATATTGGTAATTAAATCATCTATTGTTGCTAATTTAAAATTATTATTGTATCCAGACTGCCTAACTCCTAAATAATCACCCGACCCCCTTAATTTTAGATCTTCTTCAGCTATTAAAAATCCATCGGAGTTTTTTTCTAGTGATTCTAATCTGGCTCTACCATCATCAGAAATATTGTCTTTATAAACTAAATAACAAAAAGATTGTTTGTTGCTTCTACCAACTCTACCTCTAAGCTGATGTAATTGTGATAAACCAAACCTGTTTGAATCTTCAACAACAATACATGTTGCATTTTCTATATCTACCCCAACCTCTATCATAGTAGTGCAAACAAGTATTTTGTGTTTGCCCATAATGAAATTATTCATTGCTTTTTCGTTATCTGTCTTATCGGCCTGACCATGGAGCATGCCCATGGAATATTCTTTCAGTTCTATTTGCAATTTCTCGTAAACATCATAAATATACTCGAGCTCAGACGACTCTGTTTGATTTATAGAGGGGCAAACCCAGTATGCTTGGAATCCTTTATTTAGAATATTCCTTACACTAGTATATAAAGTTTTTTTGTCAGCATTATGAATCAATTTAGTAATTATAGTTTTTCTCCCTTGTGGCAAATCTTTAATTAGCGTGTAATCAAGCCCCTCGTATAAGACCAAGGATAGAGATCTAGGTATGGGTGTAGCAGAAATAAATATTTGGTGTGGTTGCATTTTGTTTGGAGATTCTAGTTGTTCTGATAATGCTGATCGTTGTCTTATGCCAAATTTATGTTGTTCATCAACAATAACCAGTCCTAATTTATAAAATTCTATTTGCTTAGAAAGCAATGAGTGTGTGCCAATAACTATATCTAGCTTGCCTTTTGAGAGCTCTGATACAATATTATTTTTTTCTGAATCAGGCATATTGTTTTTTAAAGTTTTAATTTTAAAGTTTGTATCTTTAAGTATTTCATTAAATGTTTTCATATGTTGATCTGCTAAAATTTCAGTAGGGACTAAAATAGCAGTCTGTAACTTAGATAAGCATGCAATAAGAGATGCAATAAGTACCACAATAGTTTTTCCTGAACCTACATCGCCTTGAATCAATCTACTTGTAGGATGATTTAAACTAAAACTTTTTTTGATTTCTTCAACCGCGTCATATTGTGATTCCGTTAATGAAAAGTCTAAATTTCTTATGAATTCTTCTATTAAATTAGAATCAAATTTAAATTCATATGTTTTTCCGCTGTCATTTTTTAATTTAGCGCTATTAAGTATTATCTTATGCGCCATTAATTCTTCTATAACGAATCTTTTTCTACCAAGAATAAATAAGTCATTTGATTTTTCATAATCGTTAGAATCAGGAGCATGGCAATACTTAAGCGCATTTAAATAACCGGGCAACTTTAACTCGCTCAGCAAAGCATCACTGAAAATATCTTCTGAGTTTTTTGATAAAATATATTCATAAGCAAATCTAATAAATTTTCTTATTCTGTTTTGTGAGATTGTCCTTTTAGTATTATAATAAGGTATCACTGATTCCAATGATTTTTCTAAATCAAAAACCTCTATCTCAGGATGTATAAATTGATATAATCCATTTTTGATATACAGTGTCCCAGTAATTCTAATTTTCATACCAGCTCTGAGTTTTGAATACATTATTATTTTATGGATAAATCTAATCTGAATCTTTTTCTCTTCAATGTATGTGGTCACAATTAAATTAGGATTAAATCCTTTCGTGACAAAAACTTTCTCAATGACCCCTATGAATATGCACTTAGAAGAGTTAACGGCATCAGAAACTTTTGTGGTCTTTGTTTTATCAATTAAGAAGGATGGTAAAAATAATAATAAATCTGTAATCCTGTGTATGCCTATTTTATTTAATTGCGATTTTATGGCAGGCCCTATGCCTGGAATGCTCTCTAATTCTCTATCTTCTAATTTTTTTATTGCAGACATTTATCATTAATTACCAATCAAAATAGCATCCATCTCTACTTCAACATCCTTAGGCAACCTGCTAACCTCAACAGCAGCTCTAGCTGGATATGGCTTTGAAAAAGTTTTCTCCATTGCTTTGTTCACTGCTTGGAAATTCTCTAAGTTTTTCAAGAAAACAGTTATTTTGACAATATTATTTGCATTACACCCAGCTTCCATAGCTATTGAGATTATGTTATCTAGAACTTGATCCACTTGGCAATCAAAGTTCCCAGGAACTACCTCCATAGTTTTTGGGTTTAAGGGAATTTGCCCTGAAATAAAAATCATATTATTAACTTTAATTGCTTGCGAATAAGCTCCAATAGCTGAAGGCGCTTTATCTGTTGATATTTCTATAACTTTACTCATGGTTTTTTTCTAACATATCCTGATTTTGAAAGTTTATCTAGATACTCATGCCAATTTTGTTTGTAATTTACACATAATTCATGCAAATATTCCCATGAATATAATCCTGTATTATGACCATCATCAAAAATAATTTTAACCGCATAATTTCCAACTTGTTCAATATTGTCAATGCCAACATTTTCTTTTCCTGTTTGTAAAACTTCCTGGCCAGGGCCATGACCTTTTACTTCCGCAGATGGTGAAAAGCATCTTAAATACTCAACAGTTAAATTTTCGCTAATTCCATCTTCAAATTTAATGAAAACGATGTTGCTTTTTTTAACATATCTTATCTCAATGGGTTTTATCATTGGTAAAGTATATATTCATAAAAAAATTATTTCACTTATTTTTAAAAATCTATTACTTTTCAGTAGTTTTTGCCCTAGGATGAGCTTTGTCATAAATAGATTTCAAATAATCAAAATTTATATGTGTATATATCTGTGTGGTACTTATATCTTCATGCCCTAAAAATTCTTGAACAGCTCTTAAATCACCAGACGATTCCAACAAATGTGTGGCACATGAATGCCTAAGGGTATGGGGGCTAATTTTACAGTTAAGGCTAAGCGCTTTGCACCAATAATCTAATCTTTGTTGAATAGAGCGATTTGAAAGACGAGTTCCATATTTATTCAAAAAAAGAGCAGTTTCATTATTTTTAATTTTAGGCGATCTAAGTTTAACCCAATGGCTTAATGCAATAATAGCTTTTCCTCCTATTGGTAAATATCTTTGCTTATTTCCTTTCCCACACACCGATAAAATTTTATCAGGCAAGTCTATAGAATTAATATTTAATGATGTGATCTCGCTAAGCCTTAAACCTGAACTGTATAATAATTCAATTATTGCTCTATCTCGACATGCAGCAAATGAAGTTCCTGGCAAATCACATAATTTATTCACCTCTTCAATTGATAGAACATGAGGTAGCTTGTTAGTTCTTTTTGGTGTAATAATATTTTGAGCAGGGTTTATTTTTATAATTCTTTTTTTTACTAAAAATGAACACAACGATCGTATTGAAGATTTTTTTCTAGCAATGCTTGTAGGATTTAAGCCATTTTTATTTAAAGAATTAAGGTAAGTTTGAATAATGTTATTTGTTATGTTGTCTAAATTAGAAATATTCGATGTATTTAAATAAATTCTAAACTGTTCTAAATCTAGTGAATAATTTTTTACAGTATCTTTTGAATATCTTTTTTCAATTTTGATATAAGATATAAATTTTTTTATGAAGGTAGAAATATTATCCATCCCAAACACCATCATATTCAAATTCACTTGGTCCTACTAATTTTAATGACATGCGACCATCCCAGTGCACTTCTAGTATTCCGCCTTCTTGCTCTACTATTATTGGAGAATCTTCAGGTTTATAGTGTTTGATAGCATGCGCTGCAGCTGCAATAGCTCCGCTACCGCAAGACTTAGTCCATCCAGCTCCTCTTTCTTTTACTTTTATTCTCAAGAAATTATTTTCACCGGATGTTCCGTCCTCCAAAATAAAAGTTAAATTATATTTAGATTGCAATTCATTTAGTTCTTCTGAATAACTATCTAGTCTGCTCTCCTCTATGCCCTTAATCACGAAATGTTTATTGCCAACATTTACTATTTCCCCTATATAATCATTTGTAAGTTCTAATTCATGCTCATCTTGTTTTAAAAAAACAGGTTTGCCAAGATCAACAGATATTTTATTTCTGTCTATAATTTGAGCATTATAATCTTTAGTGCAGACTTTAATTATTGACTCAGTAATTGAAAATTTTATTTGAAGATATAACATGATGGCTCTCAAACCATTGCCGCATTGGCAAGCTGACGTGCCGTCACTATTATAAATTTTACAAGCTACATTCTCTAGATTAGATGTATTTATAAGCAGCAACTGATCACAACCTATATTTTCTCGAGAACATATTTTAGTTATATTATCATGCGTCTCTTCAAAGACCTCGGTTGCAATGTCAATGATTATAAAATCATTGCCTTGGCTATTCATTTTTGTATAGTTTATAGGCATATTTTTAAATTACGCTGCTACTTAAGTAAATTTTTTTCATTAGCCAAAATATCTGCTACTGTTTCACGGCTTCTAATTAAAACAGCATCATTTCCTCTAACAAGGTATTCTGCAATTTTAGGTCTAGTATTATAATTAGATGAAAATACAGACCCATAAGCTCCAACATCTTCAACCACTAAAAAATCTCCTTTTGAAACACCTAATAATCTATCCTTGCCAAAAAAATCTGTGGTTTCACAAATAGGGCCTACAACATCACACTCAAACTTCTCTATATCGGATAAAAACATTTCTTTTATAGAATGATAAGCATCATATAATGGTGGTCTTATAAAGTCATTCATACCCGCATCAACAATTACAAATTTTTTTGTAGGTGTTGATTTGACATTAATAATTTTTGTTACTAACAAACCAGAATTTCCAACTACGGATCTCCCAGGCTCAATTATAATTTTTAGCTTTAAGGATTTAAGGACACCAGCTAAAGCTTTAGCAAACTCCTTTTGAGAAGGGGCCTTTTCGTCATTGTAAGATATGCCTAACCCGCCTCCTATATCAATATGTGTAATATTAATATTGAGTGTTTTTAAATCTTTTATAATTTTAACAATTTTCAACAGTGAATCTTTATATGGGGCAATATCCATTATTTGTGATCCTATATGGAAGTCTATTCCAAATATATTCAAACCTTTCAACGTGGATGCTTCTTTATAAGCAGCAACCACTTCAGATTCATCAATACCAAATTTATTATCTTGCAAACCTGTGGTTATATATGGGTGCGTTTTAGCATCGATGGATGGATTAACTCGAATAGATATATTGGCTATTGCATTATGCTCTAATGCAATTTTATTAATCGTAAGCAATTCTTCTAACGACTCTACATTAAAACACATAATATTTTTTTCTAAAGCGAACCTAATTTCATCTTCCGTTTTACCAACTCCTGAAAAAACAGTTTTTGAAGGATCTCCTCCAGCTTCAATAACCCTTAATAACTCTCCAGCAGAAACAATATCAAACCCTGAATTAAGTTTTGCAAGAAGAGAAAGTATTGAAAGATTGGAATTAGCCTTTACAGAATAGCAAATAAGATGATCATGGTTAGCAAATGAATCAACATAAGAGTTGTAATTATTTAGTATTGTTTTCTCAGAATATAAATAAAATGGTGTTTGATTAAGTAATGCAAAATCAAGTAAATTTAAATCATCAAAAAAAAGTATATTTTCCCTATAGTCTACGGTCATTGCTCATCATTTGTTATTGTTTCTTGTTCTGAAATATCTGGGCTAGTGGTTGCGGGCACTATAAGAGGTCCTTTGTTTCCACATGCGTGTAGGGATGATAGCAATATTGTGATTATTAATAAATTAAGGGACTTTTCTAATAACTGTTTTAATCTATATGTCATATGTTACATTATAGTCACAATATTTTAGGTCCGCTAGACTGATGACACAATTAAATGACGATAATTTTTTAACAATAGGAGACTTATCAAATAATTCGGCATGCCTAGTTTGGCTTCATGGATATGGCGCAAATAACTGGTCATTTGAGCCATCTATGAAACTTATTAATATGTTGTTAGATGAAAAATTATTCATAATTATACCTAATGCGCCAATTGTTGACGGGAAAAGATCTTGGTATCCATTGCCAATTAACCACGAAAAAGGGATTACAGAAGATTATAAAGGGCTGTGCGACTCACAAACAGGTGTATGTAATCTTATAAAAAGGCACGCAAAAGAAAGTAATTTATTTATTGGAGGATTTTCTCAAGGTGCAGCACTATCGTTAAGTCTATTGTTCAGTAAATTTATTAACATAAAAGGCTGTATCGCTCTATCAGGGTACATGCCTAATGCTGATATATATAATGATATGGAAATTCAAGATGCTGAGATATTTATGGCACATGGCTATAAAGACAAGGCTATATTATTTAAAAGTTACGAAAAAAGTATTTCATTTATAAAATCTAAAACAGAAAAAATTACTACGTATACGGGCGACTTTGGGCACACTATAACTGAAGAGGTTACAGACAGTCTAGTTAGCTGGCTAAAAGATAAAATCTAATGAACCATGTTAAAAAACAGATTCATTAGATTTAAAAATTATTGTGGCTCTCTATACCGTTGTGCTGCGGCCATGGCTGTTTCACTTCCGTATTTTTCGTTGATTTTTTCAACTGTCTCAAAATGGTCAGCTCTTCTATGAGTTAGGCACATTCCTTTTTTATCTACGCCCCAAATAGCATATGCAATAAAAGGCTTAAGGTTATCAGGTGTTTGGTCAAAATGTGGAACACCAAATCTGATAAGAAGGTTATTACGATCAGCTCCGCTATCTTTTTGTTCTTTTATTATTCGTTGGACTTCTACTTGAAGATCTTTTACATCGTCTCCGTTCCAAGACCCAACAACTGTTCCATCAGGCAAAATTATATCATCGCCTTGCGGTACTGGATGATTAGGCATAACACTTCTCCTTGGTTAGTTTACGTGTAGATAATATTATAATGCAAAAACACTAATCTTCTAGGGGTTATTTATATTAATTACATGGGAAGTTATCTATGTATGCATTTCTCAAAGCTAAACCAAGAAGGGGGGCATCTTTATACTTGTCATAAAACGAAGAATTTTGCTCAAGCTCTTTGTCTATAAATTTTCTTAACTGATCAGCAGACAATTCAAGCTCGCTAGGTTTGCAAAATATTAGAGTGTTATTTTTTTGAAAAATATAGTCATTTGCCCAATCCAGCCCAGACTCTAATCCATATAAATAATGATCGTATTTAGAGTTATTTTTATGTTTCATATAATTTGCAATGGTCAGCTCAGAAGAAAAAGCTGGCGTTATAAAAAAAATAGTTAATATTAAAATATTGAGTCTAGCAAACATTATTTATAGCCAAATTTTCTTAATTTTTTAAAAATCTGACTAGTTTGTTTTTTAATTGACGAAGAAGATGTCTCGCCTAGCCCTGATCTTGAATTAACAGAATTTTCAGGGTCTATAGCCTTAAATACGTCTATGTTTATATTTGGTGAAAACTTTTGCAAATCTTTTATATCCATGTCTTTAAGTTTGATAGATTTCTTTTCGCAGAATTTTACAATTTTGCCAACAATGTGGTGCGAAGATCTAAACGGCTCTCCTTTTTTAGATAAATATTCTGCTAAGTCTGTAGCAGTAGAAAATGATGAAGAGGCAACTTCTATGGCTTTTTGTTTATTTAATTTTAGTGTAGATATTAATTTTGTAATAATATGGAGACAGCTTAGAGTAGTATCTATAGACTCAAGAATTAGTGTTTTATCTTCTTGAAGGTCTCTATTGTATGTTAACGGCAAACCCTTCATAAGAGTTAACAGACCAAACAATGATCCATATACTCCTCCTGTTTTGCCTCTTATTAGTTCAGGCACATCTGGGTTTTTCTTTTGCGGCATTATTGAAGACCCCGTACAAAACCCTTCATCTAAACTTATAAGATTAAATTGTGGGTTAGACCATAAAACTAATTCTTCACAAATTCTAGACAAGTGCATCATTATCATAGAATTACAATAAGCAAAATCTAGAACATAATCTCTATCGCTAACAGCGTCCATAGAGTTTTTCGTAACTGCTTCAAATCCAAGTTTTTTGGCTACCATAGCTCTGTTGATTTTTAAAGATGTGCCAGAAAGTGCTGCTGCGCCTAAAGGCATAATATTAAGGTCGGATCTAGCATTTATTAATCTGTTTTCATCTCTCGAAATCATTTCTGACCAAGCTAACAAATGTTGCCCAAAAATCACTGGCTGGGCTATTTGAAGATGCGTATAACCAGGAAACAAGTTTGTAGAATGCGACTGGGCCATCTTAGCAAGAACAAATTGTAAGCCTCTTGTCTTGTCAACCAGTATGTCTAAAAAATCTCTTAGGTATAACCTAAGGTCTGTTGTTACTAAGTCATTTCTAGACCTTCCTAAATGTATTTTTTTACCGACCTCACCAATTATTTTGACTAGATTATTTTCTATGTTCATATGGACATCCTCGTAATCTATTGACCAAGGAAGCTTGCCAGATTCTGCTAGTTTTTTAATTTTTTTAAGGCCTAGCAATATTTTTTTTAATTCAGAAGTCTTTATATGCCCGCATTTGCATAACATTTCTACGTGAGCTGCAGTTACAGAAATATCAGCCTCATATAACACAACGTCAATGCTTAAGCTTTGGCTAAATTCCAAAACCTCTGAATTTATTTGTTTAGTAAACCTACTAGACCAAGTAACATTTTTCATAATATTTAATAATTTGTGATTACATTGTTTTATAGTAAGTATAGTATAAACAAATATAAAAAATTATAAATATGGAAGATATTATAAGAATAGCAACAAGAAATAGTCCGCTAGCGCTAATACAAGCTAAAAAGGTGGAAGCTATTCTAAAACAAGACGCGAAAATAAAAGTAAAGCCAATGACATCTTCTGGCGATAAAGTTTCAGATAAAATATTCAAACAGCACGGAGGGAAAGGGCTTTTTATTAAAGAACTAGAGGATTCTTTATTAAAAAAAGAAACCGACATAGCTGTGCATTCTCTCAAAGACGTCCCAGCAGAAATTAATAGTAAATTTGATATTGCGACGATTTCAAATAGAGAAAATCCATCTGATGCTCTAGTATCTGAGAAATATAAATCGGTATATGATTTACCCAAAAATGCAATAATTGGGACATCTAGTCCGAGAAGAACGGCAATGCTAAAAAATATTTCTAATGAGTTTAGGATTATAAATTTAAGAGGCAATGTCCAAACACGTCTTAAAAAAATGAAGGAGAGGGGAGTGGACGGAATTATACTGGCAGCGGCAGGTCTCCATAGGTTGTCGATGCAAGATAAAATTAAACAATATATTGAAACCGATGACTTTGTGCCGTCAGCGGGGCAAGGAATACTTTGTGTGGAATATCTCAAAACTAATAAATTAATTAAAAAAATCCTTAAAAAATATAATATTGGCATAGTCGAAAGATGCGCTAAAGAAGAAAGAGATTTCATAAAACAAATTGGTGGTGACTGTATGTCGCCTATTGGCGTTTATGCGTCAATAAAAAACCAAAAAATTAAAGTTAAAGCTTTTGTTTCATCATTAGACGGGCAAAAACACATTATGGCTGCGTATGAGTGTGGCACAGATGAAAATATAAATATTGGAAAACATCTAGCGAAGATATTTATAAGCCAAGGCGCTAGAAAATTGTTAAAATAATAAAAAATGAAGATACTAGTCTTATCTGAAATGACAATATTCTCCGAAATCAAAAAGATTTGTGAGGATAAAAATATAGCTGTTGATAAAAAAATTGTGACTAATATTAGCCCGCAAGCTAATTCTTGCCCCCCTGCTGAAACAAATTTTGACGCGGTAGTTTTCCAAAGCAAGAATGCTGTAATTCATAGCAAAGATTATTGGGATAATATAAAAAAATATAAGCCAGTTATATATTGTCTTGGCAAGTATACTAGCGGTTTAATTAAAGAAAATTTAGACATGGATGCAATCTATCCTAAAGATGAAAGCTCAAGCGAAAATTTGGCAAAAATTATTTATGCAACAATATCAAAGACAGAAAATAATCGAAAAAATTATATTATATTTTGCGGAGCAGATGGAAGGGACGTGATTAATCAAATGCTAATAGAAAATGGGCAATCTGTGCATGTTTCAAAAGTTTACAGCAGAGAGGAAAATAAAAATATCAAGATAACCAAAAAAGATTTAGACCCGAATAACACCAATTATGTAATTGTTTCAAGTAGATTTGCGTTGAAAACATTTTTAAACAAAACATCTCAGTTCATTAAAGATTATAAAATTATATATGTTGTGCCAAATAAAAGAGTGGTTTATAAAATGAAAGATATTTCTAAAACCATAATTATAAATAATTTAAATGATGCGCCTCATTATATTGATGCCATATTAAATAATGAATAATAAAATATTTAAGTCTCGAAAATGGGGTGCGGGCTAGTCTTTAATTATTTTATGCCTAGCCATCTAATTAATGGCTTCCATTCTTCTCGATCTTGCGCAGTCATTGCTTCTCCCATCTCAAAAATACCTAACCCCGACCGAGCAGATTTTAGGTAATTAGTATTATCTCTAAAAGCAGTAACATATTTTATTCCTTTTTCTTTCAACAAATAACTATCTAATTCTAGAAAAATATTAGTGTGGGCTCTACATCTGTTCGCAACTAAGCCAATCTGAACTCTATTCCTAATGACTGACCCCATGGCTCTTAAAGATTGTATAAACTCTTTTGCGGCCTTCATATCAATAGGGGATGGCAACACAGGAACAACAACAATATTGGCTTTTTTGATATACGAAGTTAGCTTGTTCCCATATATCGCAGCTGGCAAATCATATATCACAACAGCGTTCTTTGCTCTTTTAACAAGCTTGTTAAATTTTTTTGTGCCACTAACTTTAGGTTTGGACATAGGTCTTGCGTCAAGCCACTGCATACTAGATTGTTGTGGATCTAAGTCTACAATCGTTGTGGGGATTCCTGCTTTTGCATAATATGCTGCAAGATTAACTGCAAGCGTTGTTTTCCCAGAGCCACCCTTGGAATTATAAAACATTATTGATTTCATGATGTTTCCTACTTATTTGATAATATCAAAGTGTAACTTAGACTGCTATATTTAAATTACTCATTTATTATCACCCTAACTGGCGCGTGATCTGAAGTTCGCGGTTCTTTTGGACACCAAGACTTATGCCGTGTTTCCTTATCAATAATATATTCAGAACAATTAGACTGTATGGGCTTGCTTCCAAGAATTAAATCAATTCTGTAACCAATGTTTCTATGAAAGGCTCCTCCTCTATAATCCCACCAGCTAAAAGTTTTAGCGGG
>CESL01017883.1_pt1 | contig 12361 bp, 10 predicted proteins | sample 531221 | NCBI WGS metagenome assembly CESL01 (sample SAMEA2622197, study PRJEB7988) | marine metagenome | biome: marine biome (ENVO:00000447); feature: mesopelagic zone (ENVO:00000213) & marine oxygen minimum zone (ENVO:01000065); material: "saline water (ENVO:00002010), including plankton...
CAATCCACAAAAGTTATTTTAAAACATACAGTATTGAAAGTCAATGCATTTCGTTTTTTAAAACTAGGATATCTTGATTTTTAACCAAATTAGGTAAATCGATTATATATTTTAAGAAGAAATTTCTTGTAAGCGCATAAATAGTTCCTACATTTGCGGTCAATGAAAAAAGCATCAGGATATACTGCTATTCTTACCGCGCTCTTAATTGTTTTTGCGTTGGTATATCCCTATGTTCATATTTTTGAACACGGCTTTTCTCAGCATTCGGGATTAAAAGATCATACTCACATTGTTCAGATGGACAAGAATATCGTGAAGTCTGGTATGGATTGTAAAATCTGTGATTTTCATTTTTCCGGCTTTAATAGCCCCGAGTTTTTCACTTTCGATCTTTTTATTCCGACTAAAGAATCGGTTTATTCACTTTCACTTACACAAACTATCTGGGAGTTTCCAGATCCTTATTTTTCTTTACGGGCTCCCCCGGTCATCCGTGCTTAATTAATGTTTTAAATACCTGAAAATTGTTTCTTCTATTTCAGGTCATGTTACATGTTTAGTTACGGAATTATCTTATGAGAGTTTTTTGGATAGTTGTATGCTTATCCCTGTTTAATTTAAATGCTTTTACTCAAAACTCGACTTTTGAGTTATCAGGTCACGTAAAATCGCCTAAAGGGAGTGCCCTGGATGGGGCTTATGTTAAAATTGGTGAACAATATTTCTGGACGTCAGAAGAAGGCAGTTATTCGGCAAAATTACCTGAAGGGAATTATAAAGTTCATGTATCAATTATTGGCTTTACACCGGTAGATACCGTAGTTCAACTTCATAAAAATAGAACATTAGATTTTGTTTTAAAGCAATCGATAAATGGTCTGGATGAAGTGATGTTGGAGGGGCATCAGCATAAAAAGACCAGTCAGCAAGTTTTATATGTTGATAATGATTATTTGCAAAATCAATTTTCTGGTTCTTTAGCCTCTAGTCTCGAAAAATTACCGGGATTTAATGCGATGCAAATTGGTTCTGGAGCTTCAAAACCTATTATTCGTGGTCTTGGATTAAATCGTGTTGCAGTAGCAGAAAACGGAGTGAAACAGGAAGGACAGCAATGGGGTGCCGATCATGGTTTGGAGATTGACGCTCTACAGGTAGAGGATCTTGAAATTATTAAAGGCGTAGGATCTATCGCCTATGGTAGTGATGCTCTAGGAGGGGTAGTACGTATCAAAAACAACAATATTCCTAACGAGGGATTGTCTGGTAGTGTGTATACCTTTGCGAAAAGCGTAAATAATAGTTTAGGTGGCTCTGCCCAAATCGCTTATAAGAAAGATGATTGGTTTGTAAAAGGGAAGCTAACGGGGCTTTCTTTTGGAGATTATAAATTACCTACAGATCAAATTTCATATCTTAATTTCGATATTCCTATTTACGACGAGCAATTAAAAAATACCGCAGGTAAAGAGCTGGATTGGTATACCCAAATTGGGCTCGTAAAAGAACGATTTTCCTCAACAATAAGTCTAAGTAAAGTATATCAAAAATCGGGATTCTTTCCCGGCTCACACGGAATTCCTGATATAAGCAGGGTAGAGCCAGATGGGGATACTCGAAATATAGAAGAACCCTTTCAACGTGCTACCCACTTTAAGATTATTAATAATTCGACTTTTGTCTTTGAGAATGGAGAATTGGATATAGATCTTTCTTTCCAAAGAAATCATCGCCAGGAATGGAGTTTGTTTCATACCCATTACGCGGGACAGCAACCCCCCGAAATTAATCCAAATTTGGAATTGGATTTTGATTTAGATACTTATGGAGCCAAAGCAACATACCATCATACTTTTAGCAAAAAACATGAAACCCGCCTAGGACTGGATACCCAATGGAAATCTAACAAAATCAAAGGATTCAATTTTCTTTTACCAGAATATCAATCGGCTAACTATGCCATATTTGCCATCCATGAGTTCGAACCTTCGCAAGAGAACTTATGGACTTTAGGACTACGTTTTGATTACGGTACGATAGATATGAAGGGCTATTACGATCCTAACCTTTATGAGTTTTTGATAGGAAATAATCAATCTGAAGAAACCGCGACTTCTTACGCACAACGTAGTCAGGATCTTGATAGGAATTTTACAAGTTTTAATATAAGATTGGGCTGGGACCATCAGTTTAATGATCAATTTAGCAGCAAGATTAATCTGGGAACCGCTTTTCGTTTACCCACAGCCATAGAACTTGGGGCCAATGGTATTCATCATGGTTCGTTTAGACATGAGCAGGGTGATCCTAACCTGGATCCCGAGCAGGGATTTATGGCAGATGTGAGTTTAAATTACAGGGAAAATTCTTGGAATATTAATCTAACTCCTTATGCCTATTTTTTCAATAATTATATTTTTCTGCGTCCTAGTGGAACCTTTTCTTTATTACCGCACTCAGGCCAATTATATAAGTATACTGAATCTGAAGCGCTGCTTAGCGGAGTAGAACTTCAGGTTGATAAAGAGCTTGGACGCTGGCATTTTGGTGTGGCAGGAGAATATATTTACAATCAACAGCTCACGTCCAACCGGTCGCGAAATTATCCTTTGCCGTTTACTCCGGCCAATAATGTGTTTACAGAGGTAGGATATCAGCTTTTTACCGATTCTAAAATTTTTAATGCTACAGAAGTAAGTATTAGTAATAGATCGGTAATGCAGCAAGATCGAATTGCGCAAGGAGAGGAAATTACACCAGGATATTCCCTGTGGGGAGTAGGTTATCATACCCTTCTGGAATTTGATGGTTTTAAAGCCAACATTAATTTTAGGATCGATAATTTATTGAATACTAAATACTTTAATCACACCAGTTTTTACAGACGATTGCAGATCCCAGAAATGGGAAGAAATATTCAACTGAGTATTAAAATTCCTTTTGGGCAATCATGAAAAAGTTTTGGTTAAAATATAGTAGTCTGTTTTTGCTGGCTTTATTGCCGGTGGGTCCAATTTTATGGTCCGCCCATATCATTTTAAACGAGCATGCTAATTCCTTCGAGGTTCATGAGCTTAGTTTTCAGCAAATAGCCTCACCACATATTTGTAATCACTTTTTGCAGGCAGAATATCGCGGGATCTTTCCTAAGATAGATTATATAGAAGAATCTGTACTGATAGTGATTAAGAATGTTTTCTATGATATTAGTAGGAGCCATAAAACATTTTATTACTTAAGATTTTACGTTCGGGGGCCGCCGATGGTTGTTTTTAAGTACACATACAGATCACCAAATTTAAATAATATAGCCCCAACGGCGTGAATCCTTAGAAAGGATAATTAATTATAATACTAAATTTTAAGATGAAGAATTTATCAATAAAACTTATAGCACTTTTCACACTTACTTTTTTTGCTTCATGTAGCAATGATGACGATGAAATTCTGGATAGTGAAAAACCAGAAATTACCATTAACGATCCGGTAGAAAACGAAGTTTTTCAGGTAGGTGGAGAATTGCATTTTGATATCGATTTAAGTGATAACGATGCTTTAGCATCTTATAAAGTTGACATTCATAACAATTTTGACGGTCATACACACTCCGGTGTTTTAAATAATACTGTAGGAACGAAACAGGCTAGTACAATTAGCCCATGGGCCTATAATCAAAGTTTCCAAATAGAGGGAACACCTAAGACTTATCATGCCCACGAGCATATCGAAATACCAGATAACATAGCAGAAGGTCCTTATCATTTGGGAATTACTGTAATCGATGTGTCAGGTAACGAAAACCAGGTTTATGTACAGTTTATTATAGGTGAAGATCATACAGGAGAAGAACATGGGATTTCCATCACAGATATCGAAAGTGAAGACGCTGTTCGTGGAGGGGAGTTGCATGCTGAAGCACAATTAACTGCAGAACATGGAATAAGCTCTGTTTCTGTAAATATCCATGGTCACGGTCTAGATCCTGAAGATGGAGAGATAGAATGGACTTTCGATGAAACTTATGAAGATTACTCGGGTACTTCAGCCGAGTTTCATGAGCATATCGATATTCCTGAAAATGCAGCTTTAGGAGAATACCATATGACGATTACAGTTGTTGATGCTGAAGGACATACGCATGCAGAAGGTGCTCACTTTCATATTACCGATGGAAATAACGATGCTGATGCGATTACAATTGCAGACATGACAGTAGATGAAAATGTAAAAGCCGGAGAAGAATTGCACGTTGAAGCTGCAATATCAGGAGACCATGGTATAGAGACAGTAGAAGTACATATTCACTTTGAAGATGGAGAAAATGGATGGGAGTTTGAAAAATCTTTTGATTACGAAGAGTTAACCAGTGTAGATTTTCATGAGCATATCGATGTACCTGCAGATGCTGCAGCAGGTGAATATCATTTATCACTAGAGGTAACAGACCACGAGGGAAATGTTGCCACTACAGATGCTCATTTTAATGTTACTGAATAAGATTAGTTAAGCTAGGTTTTTAGTTAGTTTTACAACCGTAAAAGCAATACATGCTTGGTTTTACAGGCTTTTTCGGTTATTTCGCTTAACTATATAAAGGAGGTTCTACGGAATCTCCTTTTTTATTTTTTATAAATGATATTTGATTTTGCCATCACCAAAGGCTATGATACCTTAATCCAGAACTGTCGTGATACCTGGAAATAGGGATGAGGTTTTACGTTTCATAAGTTAAGCGATAGCTATGAGACCCTGGAATCAAGAACCTTGGAACAAGTCCGCGAGATATGAATCGAAAAAACTTTTTTATAATTTCGAGACAAGCCTTGGGTAATGAAACCCTCAATGAGGGATAGGGATTAAATATTGAAATTGTAACAATAGTTACCGTCTAAAAATTATTGTTCTATTATTTTTACACTTAGAAATTAACAATATCGCTTCATTAATTTATAAGTTATGAAAGTAGAACAAATATATACCGGTTGTCTGGCTCATGCCGCTTATTATATCGAAAGCAAAGGCGAAGCAGCAATTTTTGATCCGTTAAGAGAGGTTAATCCGTACATTCAAAAAGCAGAAAATGACCATGCGAAAATCAAGTATGTTTTCGAAACTCATTTTCATGCCGATTTTGTAAGCGGTCATTTAGATTTACAAAAGAAAACCGGAGCTAAAATAGTTTTTGGGCCTAATGCCAAGCCAGGTTATGAGGCCTTAGTTGCTGAAGATGGGCAGATTTTCAAGATCGGTGATTACAAGGTAAAGGTAATTCATACTCCAGGTCACACGATGGAAAGTACTACCTACTTATTGATAGATGATAAGGGTAACGAACACGGGATTATTACAGGTGATACCCTATTTATCGGTGATGTGGGTAGACCGGACCTTGCGCAACACGTGATTTCAGATTTAACTGAAGATAAACTTGCCGGATATTTATTTGATTCCCTTCGCCATAAAATAATGCCATTAGATGATGATCTTATGGTCTATCCTAATCATGGTGCAGGATCGGCTTGTGGTAAAAAAATGAGTAAAGAAACTACAGATACGCTAGGCAATCAGAAAAAAACGAATTACGCACTAAGGGCAGATATGACCAAAGAAGAGTTTATAAAAGAACTTTTAACCGGGCTTACTGCACCACCAAAATATTTTCCGAAAAATGTTTTGTTGAATATTGGTGGTTATAAGAGCTTTGATAAAATAATGAAGCAGGCGGCAAAAGCTTTAACTCCTGATGAATTTGAACTCTTGGCCAATGAAGAAGGAGCACTGGTTTTAGATACCCGGGAAGCCGATAAGTACGCTAAATCTCATGTTCCCAATAGTATAAATATTGGTTTACAGGGAAGTTTTGCACCCTGGGTAGGGGAAATGATACCTGATCTGGAAACTCCTATTTTATTGATTACTGAAGTAGGAAAAGAAGAAGAGGCGATTACAAGATTGAGCCGAGTAGGCTACGATAACACACAGGGATATTTAGCAGACGGAATGAAAAGTTGGGAAGCCGCCGGTAAGGACGTTGATACCATAAATCGGATTACTGCGGAAGAACTGGAACAAAAAATGAAGCAGGATATTGTGATTATTGATGTGCGTAAGAAAAGTGAATTCGATTCAGAGCATATTGAAGGTGTTGTAAATGTTCCGCTAAACCAGATAAATCAATATTTAGAGAAGTTCCCAAAAGAGCAGGAATTTGTGTTGCATTGTGCTGGTGGATATCGAAGTATGATTGCAGCATCCATTTTACAACAACGTGGCTGGTCTCAGCTAACCGATGTTATTGGAGGCTTTAAATCGATTAAAGAAACTACGATTCCGGTTACAGCGTACGTTTGTCCAAGCACACTGTTATAAATATAAAAATTAAGATAGAGTTTAGGTGATGTAGAGGCCGACTGTTTAAAGTCGGCCTTTTTTAATGATTCGTTAGGAGCGTTAGGAGTCATTAATTTAATAGGTATGATTTCTGTCAGATACTCATTACTTTTGATAAAAAATAATTCAATGCTAAAATTATCAATATATCCTATTCTTTTTTTTAGTCTGTTTTTTTATTCCTGTAAAAATGAAGAGGAAAAAAGAGAGTTGAAAACTAATGAAAGCAAGGAAACCGAGCTACAAACTTCACAAAAAAGCAATACGGTAAAACCTGAAGATCTTTTGAAACAGCAACCAGAAGAAATTGAAACTCCAGAAGGTATGGTTTGGGTATCTGGTGTAAAATTTACAATGGGAGCTTCAGAAGGTGATCCTTATGCTTTACCTAGAGAAAAACCAGCACATCCTGTGGCAGTAGACGGTTTTTTTATAGATCAAACCGAAGTAACCAATGCACAGTTTAAAAAATTTACAGCTGAAACAGGATATGTGACCGTGGCAGAGCGCCCAATCGATTGGGAACAAATGAAAAAACAACTACCACCGGGAACCCCAAAACCCCATGATAGTGTTTTACAACCAGGCTCTTTAATATTTAAAAAAGAGCTGGAAAATATAGCCAACCTTAATGATTACGGCCAGTGGTGGGAATGGAAAACGGGAGCCGATTGGAAACATCCGCAAGGACCACAAAGCGATATAGAAGGAAAAGATAATTACCCGGTAGTTCATATAGCTTATGAAGATGCTTTGGCCTATGCCAGTTGGGCAGGGCGTGACCTACCTACTGAAGCTGAGTGGGAAGCGGCAGCACATGGTAAACTTCATGGCGGAATTTACACCTGGGGTGACGACGAATCTAAGTTGAATAAAGAAGCTAATACCTGGCAGGGAGAATTTCCGGTTAAAAATATTCCAGAAGATGGTTATAAATATGCCGCACCGGTAAAATCTTTTCCGCCAAACAGTCTTAATTTATATGATATGGCAGGTAATGTTTGGGAATTTACTAAAGATAATTTTAATACCAGATATTATCAGGATGCTTTACAACAGGGGGAGTTATTAAACCCTAAAGGATCGACCACTTATTTTAATGAAGACAATCCTTACCAAAAGGAAAAAGTGATAAAAGGAGGTTCCTTTTTATGTAATAAATCCTATTGTGCCAGTTATCGTATTTCATCTAGAATGGGAACATCAATGGATTCTGGTACAGATCATTTGGGTTTTAGAACAGTAAAGCGGGTAAAATAGGTATATTTAAAATCATACCAAATAAATCGCTATTGTCCGGTTAAAGATGAAAAGTCACTCAATGATACAAGATTTGATTATAAGTTTACTATTAGTGTTTGAAGTCTTTTCCGGAAACAAATTGCAGTTAGCCTTGGAAAAATATGGCAAAGCCTAAAAGGCTATCGACAACCCAGAAAATAAGTCGTTATTACTGGGTTTGAGTCATCATTCTTGGATGAATTCGCCAAGTCTTAATTTAAGATTAAAAAGGTTTTCACCTGGATACCTTGGGACATGCTCCCGAGGTATTTTATTTGATTAAAAGTCTTATTTCATTTTATTTAAAATTGTAGAATTAATATAATCAAAACTCAGATAAACTAGTTTATATATTAATAATTCAATTTTAATTTAATTATTAGTCATTTTTATCCTATAAATTTTGATAATATTCAAAATTTAAATTATACTTGTAGTCAAATAAACTATTAGTGTACTGAAAAATTGTTTCAGAGACTAATAAAATGGACTTAGAATGTATTTTTTAGGAATAGATCTGGGAAGTAGCTCAGTAAAATTATCGATTTTCGATGCTGATTCTCAACAAAGCATTGCAGCTGTTGGAGAACCAAAATCTGAAATGGCAATGGAAGCCTTACAGCCAGGTTGGGCAGAACAGGACCCGAATCAATGGTGGGAAAACGTTAAAATAGCGCTACAACGTTTACAATCTGAATATCAAATTGATTTAACCCAAATAAAAGCTATTGGTATTGCTTACCAGATGCATGGTTTGGTATTAACCGATAGTTATTTAAATCCTGTACGACCTTCAATAATTTGGTGTGATAGCCGTGCTGCTGCCATCGGAGATAAAGCTTTTGAGGAAATAGGAGAAGAGAAATGTCATGATATGATTTTAGGAAGTCCGGGTAATTTTACGGCTTCAAAATTAAAATGGGTAAAAGAAAATGAGCCAGAAATTTATAAGAAAGCGGCTTATATGATGTTACCTGGTGATTATATCGCTGCCAGATTTAGTGAAAAACCGCAAATTAGTAAAGGAGGCTTATCTGAAGGGATGCTTTGGCATTTTAAAGAAAACAGACTGGCAAAAGAGATTCTTGAGTATTATGGGATTTCAGAAGAATTGATTCCTGAAGTGGTTTCTAACTTTGGAGATCAGGCTTTAGTTTCTTCAAAAGTAGCTAAAGAATTAGGGCTTTCAGAAGATGTGAAAATTACATATCGTGCCGGGGACCAACCTAACAACGCCATGTCTTTAAATGTACTTAGTCCGGGTGAAATAGCGACTACTGCAGGAACGTCCGCAGTAATTTATTCGGTTAGTGAAAATCATGCTTTCGATAAAGATAATAGGATTAATACGTTTTTACATGTAAATAACCAGGAAAATGAAAACAGAAACGGAGTGATGGTCTGTATCAATGGTTCCGGAATTCTCTATCAGTGGTTAAGAAATATTTTGTCTTCTGGACGTGATCATATTGTTGATTATGACTATCTGAATGAAGTGGCAGCACAATCAAAACCAGGTAGTGAAGGCTTGCTTTTTCATCCTTTCGGAAATGGAGTAGAGCGTATATTTCAGAATAAAGAAGTTTTGTCTGGAATATCGAATCTTAACTTCAATATTCATAAAACCCCTCATTTAGTACGAGCCGCCTGTGAAGGAATCGTATTTGCTATGAATTACGGTTTTGAAATTATGCAGGAAGTTGGCGCTTCTGGAAAAACAGTACGCGCCGGTAAAGATAACTTATTTCTAAGTCCGGTTTTTCAGGAAATTTTTGTGAATACGACCAATACCACACTTCAACTATATAAAACAAACGGTGCTGACGGAGCGGCCAGAGGTGCAGCCTATGGTTATGGGCATTATAAAACTTTAAAAGAAGCCTTTGATAGTTTGGAATGTTTACAAACCATAACACCTCAGCCAGCATTGGTAGAAGCCTATAAAACAATTTATAATAACTGGAAAAAAGCCATTAAATTTTAATATTATGAGTAATTATTTTAAGAATATCGACACCATAAAGTTTGAAGGTAAAGAGAGTGATAACCCTTTAGCTTTTAAATATTATGACGAAAATAAGGTGGTAGCCGGTAAAACTTTAAAAGAGCATTTAAGATTTGCCGTAGCCTACTGGCATACGTTCAATAATAAAGGAGGAGATCCTTTTGGAGCTGAAACCGAAATTTTTGAATGGGATAAAAAAGATGATCCTGTAGCCCGGGCAAAGGATAAAATGGATGCTGCCTTTGAATTTATGACGAAGCTTGGTGTACCTTATTATTGTTTTCATGATGTGGATATTGTAGACGAAGCTCCAACTTTAGGAGAGTTCGAGAAAAGAATTCATTCAATGACTGAATATGCGAAACAAAAGCAGGAAGAAAGCGGATTAAAATTACTTTGGGGTACTTCTAACTTGTTCAGTAATCCAAGATATATGAATGGTGCCGCAACAAATCCTAATTTTGATGTGGTAGCTTATGCAGGGGCACAGGCTAAGATAGCATTAGATGCGACTATCGCTTTAGGTGGTGAAAATTATGTTTTTTGGGGTGGTCGTGAAGGTTATATGAGCCTCCTGAATACCGATATGAAAAGAGAGCAGGAGCATTTGGCGACTTTCTTGGGAATGTGTAGGGATTATGCCAGAAAACAAGGATTTAAAGGGAACTTCTTTTTAGAACCAAAACCTATGGAGCCAACAAAACATCAATACGACTATGATGCAGCAACTTGTTTAGGTTTTATAAATAAATATGGTCTTAAAGACGATTTTAAACTGAATATTGAAGTAAACCACGCCACACTTGCAGGCCATACTTTTGAGCATGAATTACAAACGGCTATCGATGCAGGTATGTTGGGAAGTATCGATGCTAACCGTGGTGATTATCAAAACGGATGGGATACCGATCAATTCCCAATCGATCTTTTTGAAGTAACACAGGCTATGATGATTATTCTTGAAGGTGGAGGTTTACAAGGTGGAGGAATAAACTTTGATGCAAAAGTAAGAAGAAACTCTACCGATTTAGAAGATAAATTTATTGCTCATATCTCTGGAATGGATGTTTTTGCAAGAGGTTTAATTACTGCAGATCATATTCTTAAAAACACAAAATATGCTGGCTTGAAAAAAGATCGTTATGCTTCTTTTGATAGTGGTAGCGGTAAAGATTTTGAAGCAGGAAAACTTACTTTAGAGCAATTAAGTAAGTTAGGGAATGCTAATGGAGAGCCAAGCAAAATAAGTGGCAGACAAGAACTTTATGAGCAAATAATTGCTAATGCTTATTAATTATCCATACTTAACCAATATTTTATGTAAGAGAGGCTATTTTTTGATAGCCTCTTTTTTATTGGCAAATACTTCGAGACTTCCTTCGAAATTGTAAAAACTTATCCGTTTCATACCTCATGAACTAACTATGAGGTTCTTACTTTCAAATTTTGAAAGTAGAATGCTTAAAATTTGTAAGAAAACTCGAAATATCCCCTCTCATGGGTATTGAAACACCTTTAAGCGAAAATTACATTTGTTAGTGTAAATAATTCATTAATTATAATTATCACTCTTATGAATCGCTTAATTTTACGTCACTTCGAGGTTTTAGAACAATTTATTTCAGACTTTAAAAGAGCAGAAGCTTTACTTCTCATTGCAGTTGGAAAAAGACAAAGGGATAAGGCAGAATATAAAATGGATCTCGTCATCTTTAATTTTGAAATTTATACCTCAAAATACCCTGAAATCTATAATTTCTTCTTGGGAAAATTTCAAGATGAATTTAAGAAAAGGGAGGAATGGGATCGCTTGAGATCCAGAGAGAATTTTGTGCCTTATCTGAAAAATTTAATGAATTCTGTTGGGATGCAGAATGCTTAGGTTAAGATCAAATAAGTCTAAATCAACAATGCTTTAAAGCTGAAACTGATGTTTTTCTTCTTTAATGCACTTCTTTGATATGGTAATTTTAATTTGGGATGATGCTGTAGACAGAATTTTAATTTCCAGTGTGGTACAATATCAGGACATCTTGTTCATTTAACCTGTATTTTTCATATTTGAAGTTATAACTGGCATCAATTAAGTTCAGATTATTTGTTCTTGAGTTTTAACGATTTGTATAGGCTGATAAAAAATACCTTTGCTATAATCCTGCAATCAAGGATTCAGATTGGTTATTAAAAGTTGAAAATATACCAGTCTGTTTATATACCATTTAACAGCAGTAACTTTTTTATTTAAATGAATTCTTTTCAAAAACAGGAAGAGAAGCATAAGGTTTGTCATGGCTATCGGTAATCCAATGCAATTTCCAGTCTAATCCCTAAATTTTCCTGTTTCAAAATAAACGATCTCTCAGATTTAAGTTTACCACCTGATTTCTTTGTTTTAATCCAATAGTATTATCATTGATCTGATTTTAAATTTTTGCCTGAATAATGAATTAGTTGGTCTTCGAGTCTGATACCTTCTCAATTCCAAATGTCAGCGTATTTTGAATTTCGTTTCCTTTAGATCGGGGATAAGAGATTATATAGGATTTTTGCTATAGAGGGAGGATTCCTTTAATAGTCCATATTAATTCCTTTGGGATCTAGCATGTATTGCTACTGTAGTTTGAATTTTCTAAGTAGGCTAATAAAAAACCTGGAAAAAGATTAAAATATAGAGAAGTCTAT
>CESL01127032.1_pt1 | contig 12324 bp, 12 predicted proteins | sample 531221 | NCBI WGS metagenome assembly CESL01 (sample SAMEA2622197, study PRJEB7988) | marine metagenome | biome: marine biome (ENVO:00000447); feature: mesopelagic zone (ENVO:00000213) & marine oxygen minimum zone (ENVO:01000065); material: "saline water (ENVO:00002010), including plankton...
TCTATATTATTTTTTCTAATAATTTCTATTGCTTTTTTTAAAATATTGTTTGTATTAGGATGAAGTTCATCATTTTCCTTATTAATAAATAATGGTATTGGAACCCCCCAAAATCTTTGTCTTGAGATACACCAGTCTGGTCTGTTTGCAATCATTTTTTTCATTCTTTCGTACCCCCATCTTGGCACCCAATTAACTTTATCAATAGAATCAGTAACTTTTTTTCTTAGGTTATTTTTATCCATGCTTATAAACCATTGAGGAGTTGCTCTAAAAATTAACGGAGTTTTAAATCTCCAACAATGAGGATAACTATGAGTATGTTTTTGATGATTAAGTAATCTGTCATTTTTTTTCAATTTATCCATAATAGGTTCATTCGCCTTTCTAACATGAATACCTCCAAAAAATTCAAGTGATTTAATAAAAATTCCTTTATCATCTACAGGATTAACTATTTCTAGATTATTTTTTATACCAGCGATATAATCATCTTGCCCATGACCAGGAGCGATATGTACTAATCCAGTTCCAGCATCTGTTGTAACATGATCAGCTTCTATTATAGGTACGTTTAGATTATAAAATGGGTGTTCAGCATTAAAATTTAACAAATCCTTCCCTTTAATTCTTTTAATAACTTTAGAATTCTTAACTTTAAGACTTTCTATAATAGAATCCATTAAATCTTCAGCTATTATTAATGTCTTACCATTCATTTCTATCAACACATAATCAATATCTTGATTGATAGCTATGGCTCGATTAGCTGGCAAGGTCCATGGAGTAGTTGTCCATATAACTAAATAAATATCTTCATTAAAATTATTTAGACTTATATTTTTTACAAAAGAAGAACTATTTATAAGTTTAAATAAAACATATATAGAATCTGATGTTATTTCATGATACTCAACTTCTGCTTCTGCAAGAGCAGACTCTGACTCTATGCACCAATGGACTGGCTTAGATCCAAAATATATATGATTATTTGATAAGATTTTAGATAAGCTTTCAACTATAGATGCCTCAAAATTATTTTCCATACTTAAGTATGGATTTTGCCAATCAGCTGATACACCAAGCCTTATAAAATCGTTTTTTTGTTTTTCTATCTGCTTCGTGGCATAGTCTCTACATGCTTTCCTAAAAGCATTTTTATCATCTTTAAATTTTGATTTGCCAAATTTTTTTTCAACTACTAATTCTATGGGTAATCCATGACAATCCCAACCTGGTATAAATGGCGCATCAAACCCTGACATAGTTTTACTTTTCACTACTATATCTTTTAAAATTTTATTAACAGCATGCCCAATATGTATATCTCCATTTGCATAGGGAGGACCATCATGTAGTATAAATTTTTTACAACCTTCTCGCTCATTCCTGATTTCATCATATAAATTTATATCATTCCAAAACTTAAGAATTTCAGGCTCCTTGTTAGGTAAGTTGGCCTTCATTGGAAATTTAGTTGAAGGTAAATTTAAGGTTTCTTTATAGTCCATTTATTTTATTAAGTATTTGAATAGCTTTTTTGTAATCTTCATTCATCTGTGTTTTTAAATCATTTTCATTTTTAAACTTTATTTGTTCTCTAATCTTTTCTACAAAATAAACTTTTAGATTTTTTTTATATATGTCTGAATCAAAATCAAATATAAAAACTTCGAGGACATCATTTTTCCCTGAAAATGTGGGTTTATTTCCTATGCTTGCTAAACCGTGATGTTTATCCTTGCCATCAATCAATACCTCAACCAAAAATATACCATTTATTGGGTAAGATTTATATATCTCAATATTAGCAGTTGGATAGCCAAGTTTACGGCCACGTTTTTCACCATCCATGACTGCCCCAGAAATTGTAAAAGGTTTTCTTAGGAGTTGATTTGCCTTATTAATTTGACCATCAATGAGTAATTTCCTTATATAAGAACTACCTATTTTATTATTATCAATAGATAATATATCTATTTTAAATAATGAAAATTTTTTTTGATGATATTGATTTAATAATTTCAAATCACCCTTTCTTTTATAGCCAAATCTAAATTCTTTCCCTATAGTAATTATCTTTGTATTTAGTTTTCTTAATAAAATATCAAAAATAAAATCATTCGCTTCTATCTGAGAGAATTCTTTAGTAAATGGTAGCAGTATGATTTGTTTAATACCTAATTCATTAAAAGCATCAATTTTATCATCATCCTCCATTAATCTAAAAAAATTTGGTATATTAAAATATTCTTCAGGCAAAGGGTCAAAACTCATAACTGTAGGGATAAGATTAGATTTTTTTGCTAAATCTACAGTTTTTTCGATTAGTTCACGATGCCCTTTATGCATACCGTCAAAGTTACCTATAGTAATTGAGCAAGGTTTTGAATTGTTTTTAATTTCATTAAGATTTTTTATAATTTTCATATATTATTTTTTTTATGTTATAACCTAATAAATACATAATGAACACATAAATAATGGATCCAAAAATTATATAACCAATAAGAAACAATCCTCTCATATAGTAAATTTTATCTGACCAATAACTTATATCTATAAGCGTATAAAACAATATTGCCCCCATTAATATACAACTCAGTAGAGATTTAATACTAGATGAAGATATAAGTGTGTTTTCTTTGATAAAGCCTGACATTCTTAATTTTCTATATAGTAGGATTACTTGTATCCATGCGGATAAAGATGTTGCAAGCGCCAATAAGCTGTGAGCCCCTTGAAAAGGATGTTGAAAATAATATAAGACCACAGATGTGTTCATAACAATGTTAAATATTACAGCAATGATTCCATACTTAACTGGAGTTTTAGTGTCTTGTCTAGAAAAGAACCCTGTTAATAAAACTTTCATAAGAATAAATGCTGGTAGACCAATAGCATAAGCCAGTAAACTCAATGAGCTCATAATAGTATCATCAAAATCAAAACTTCCATATTCAAAAAGTGTTGATATTATATGTTCCGATAAAACCATTAAACCAAACATTGCTGGAAGACTAAATACAATTGCAATATTAACAGAATTATTTAAAGTCTTTTTATAGCCGTCTATATCATTTTTTGAAAATTTTTCTGATAGTGCTGGTAAGATTACCGTTGCTATGGCAATTCCAAAAACACCTAGTGGAAACTCAACAAGTCTATCTGAGTAATAGAGCCAACTTATACTTCCAATCGCAAGCATAGAAGCTACTATAGAATCAATAATTAGATTAATTTGCACAACAGCTGTACCTAGCATTGCCGGCAACATTAGCTTTATTACTTTATTTACACCTTCAAACCTAAAACTTATTTTTGGCATTACTAATAAATTAATTTTATGTAGTAATGGCATTTGCATTGCATATTGAAGTATTCCAGCTACAAGAACGCCATATGCCAGAGCTATTATAGGTGTAGTGAAATATTGGGTAAAATATAATGCAGCAGTAATTAAAGATATATTAAGCATTACTGGTGTAATTGCAGGCAATAAAAATCTATTAAATGTATTAAATATTCCAGCAGACAGAGCAGTAAGAGATATAAACAACAAATACGGAAAAGTTATTTGCAACATTTCTGATGCAATTATATGTCTATTTTCTGTTTGGGAGAACCCAGGAGCAAATATACTAACAATTACATCAGAAAAAATAACTCCCATTGCCGTGATAAGCATTAAGATTAATAGTAAGTTTCCTTGGATATAACTAAGAAAATTTTTGAGCTGTAATGGTTTTTTTATTTTAAATTCATTCAAAACAGGAACAAATGCCTGTATAAATGCCCCTTCAGCAAATAACCTTCTGAAAAAATTAGGAATCTTGAAAGCTACGAAAAAAGCATCAGTACTAGCGGAAGCCCCAAAAATATTTGCAAATACGATATCTCTAATAAAACCAGAGATTCTTGATATAAAGGTCATGCTACCAACGACAAATGAAGATTTAAGCAATGAATTTGGTTTATTTTGGTTAATTTGAGTACTCATTCACATATATCTTATTGACAGGCAATCTCTTCATTGAGATAATCTTGTTTTATTTTACCTTTTAAATGGAGAAAATACATTGGCAAATACATCTCAAGCAAGAAAAAGAGTTAGACAGGCTCAAAAAGCACGCATTAGAAATGCATCACAAAAATCTAACTTTAGGACAAGTGTTAAAAAAGTTCTAAAATCACTCGCTGAAAAAAACAAAGATCAATCAAATGCTAATTTTAGAGAGGCAACCTCTGTAATTGATAAATTAGTAATGAAGGGTTTAATTCATAAGAATAAAGCAGCAAGACATAAGTCTAGGCTTAATAAACAAATTCGAAAATTAGGATAAATATTTTATTTTTCTGAAAAGAAAAGAGTGCCAATCTTCTTTCCTTCGAGAATATTCTTTACAACATCTTTTTTATATCCAGATGCCACAATTGAGGTTGTATTTGATGAAGTAGCAATTTTAACTGCTTTTATTTTTGTTTTAAATCCACCTGTACCAAATTCACTTTTTTCATTAATGCTATATTCATTATCATCAATTTCATCAATGTTACATTTTTTTATGAGTTTCGCATCAGTATGAATATCAGGATTTTTAGTAAAAAAACCATCTTGATTCGTTAAGATAATCATTAAATCAGCTTCAATGAGATTTGACACCATTGCTGCTAATGCGTCATTATCACCAAATCTAATTTCTTCAGTTGCGACAACATCATTTTCATTAATTATTGGAATAACATTTAAATTTAGAATCTTTGTTATTGTGGCTTTCGCATTCAAATACCTATTAGGGTCATTCATATCGTCATGCGTTAATAAGACTTGTGCAGTTGTCGTATTAAACTGTTTAAATGAATTTTCATACAAACCCATTAACTGTTGTTGGCCTATTGCAGCCAATGCTTGCAGAGACTCTAATTCTTCCGGTTTATTTTCTAGATTTAAAATTTTTTGCCCTTGGCTTATTGCTCCAGATGTAACTATAGCAAACTTAACCCCGGCTTGAATTGCCTCACTAACTTGTTTGGATATATCCTTAATAAAATTTTCTGCATCATGCTTTTCATCACTTAAAAGTGCACTTCCAATTTTAAGTATTACTTTTCCATAATTATTCATATTTGTTCTCTCATATATTTAGTTATACTGCTACATAACTTATCTAGACCAATTTTATTTTTTGCAGATATAAAAAATACATTTTTTTTAATTTTACTATTAATATTTAATTTACGTTCCTTTAATTGTGTTGAAGATAATAAATCAATTTTATTAAAAACATACCATTTATCTTTTGTACTTAATTCATCATCATATTCTTCAAGTTCTGTTGCGATAATATTAACATCTTCTACTATCTTTTCTATATCATTTTGTGATAGATCGATAACATGTAGAAGGAGTTTTGTTCTCGAAATATGTTTAAGAAACTGTATTCCTAAACCTGCCCCTGCAGAAGCACCCTTTATTAGCCCTGGTATATCTGCTACCACAAATTTTTCATAATCATTAACCAACACTACTCCTAAATTAGGGTATAGAGTTGTAAATTCATAATTTGCTATCTTAGGTTTAGCCATGCTTATAGCCGCTAATGTCGAACTTTTACCCACATTTGGAAGGCCAATTAATCCAACATCAGCAAGTACTTTTAGAATTATTTTTAATTGTCTGTTTCCACCCTTCGTTCCTTTTGTAGTTTTTCTTGGAGCTCTATTAGTTGAAGTTTTAAAACGCGCATTTCCTAACCCTGGTTCGCCACCTGAAGCAATTTTAACTGATTGTTCATTTAAATCTAAATCACAAACTAGTTCCTCTGTTTCTACATCGTATACAACGCTACCCACAGGAAGTTCTATAATTAAATCATCACCTGATTTTCCTTTCTTATTTTTACCGCCTCCAGATTTACCATTATCGGCAACAAATTGACTTTTATTTTTAAAATCAGCTAAAGTATTTAGACCATCTTTAGCTTTTAAAATAATAGACCCTCCTTCACCACCATCTCCTCCATCAGGGCCACCAAATGGTATATATTTTTCCCTTCTAAAGCTTAAACAGCCATTTCCACCATTGCCAGCTTTAACCAAGATTATGGTTTCATCAATAAATTTCATATTAACTTAATGAGTTTTTAGATATTTTTTGTTGGCATAACGCTAACAAATTTATGTTTATTAGGACCTTTTTTTTGAAATAGGACATATCCATCTGTTTTAGCAAATAATGTATGGTCTCTTCCACAACCAACATTTAGACCCGGTTTAACTGGTGTACCTCTTTGACGAATTATTATATTTCCAGCTTTTACAAATTCACTTCCATACCTTTTAACTCCAAGTCGCTTAGACTCAGAATCTCTGCCATTTTTAGTACTTCCACCTGCTTTTTTATGAGCCATTGTGCAACCTGCCTATTTAATTGATTCTATCTTTACTTCAGTAAAATCCTGTCTATGTCCGTATGAACGCATATAATGCTTCCTTCTTTTGAACTTTACCACTCTTATTTTCTTATATCTACCATGTTTTTTAATTGTTCCGGTTACCTTCATTTTCGATAATTTAGAGATTGGCAACATAGCATTTTTCTCGTCAAAAGCCATTAGAACATCCCCAAATGATACTGATGATCCTTCTGGCGAGGAAATATGAGAAACCTTAATATAGTCACCTACAGTGACTTTATATTGTTGACAACCATTTTTTATTACTGCGTACATAATGATATTCCCTGAAAGAAATGATTCTATCGCGTATTTAGCATTTAATAAATAGTTTTATAGAGAATATTAGGCATTTTTATATATTTGCAATAAATAGTATTTTTTTAATTTGTATGTAATATAGGATTATGGAATTAGAGGCAATAAAAAAAATACTCGAAAATGACTTATCTGAGCTTGAGTCAAGGCTGAAGATTAGATCAAAAACTGGCGTAGAATTAATTAATAAGTTGAGTGAACATATTATCAGCAGTGGCGGTAAGCGACTTAGACCAATACTGCTTTTTTTAGCAGCACATTTCGGAGATAAATCTTTATCCAGTAAAACAATCGATGCGTCAGTCATAGTTGAATTTATTCATGCCGCAACATTACTACATGATGATGTTGTGGATATGTCTGAAATACGCCATAGCCAAGATACAGCAAATAGTATCTGGGGCAACAAGGGGGCAGTTCTTGTAGGAGATTTTTTATATTCTAGAGCTTTTGAGATTATTGTTGAAATTAATAATACGAAGGTTTATGAAACATTGGCCCTTACAACGAACACAATTGCTCAGGGCGAAGTTATGCAATTAATGAATATCAAAAATACAAGATTATCAGAAAAAGAATATATGGAAATAATCTACAGAAAAACTGCAATTCTTTTTGAAGCATCAGCAAAAATAGGATCTATTATTGGCAATAATAATTCAGAAAATATAGAAAAGTTATCAAAGTTTGGACTACATCTTGGATTAGCATATCAATTAAGAAATGATTTTTTAGATTATTTTGGAGATACAAGTTCAACGGGTAAAAATTTAGCCGAAGATTTGACAGAGGGTAAGGTAACAGTTCCAATTATCCATTCTTTAAATAATTCAAATAAAAAGGAAAAATTGGTTATTGAGAAAGCCATTAATGAAAATGATACTAGTCTTATAGAGTCTATTATAGATATATTGAGAAAGAATAAATCGGATATTTATATTCAAGAAAAAATTACGCAACAAACAGATATTGCGTTAAGTTTTTTATCTACGCTTCCAAAGTGTATTTATAAAGAAAAATTAATGGAATTAGCACTCTTTTGCCAAGATAGGACCAAATAATATTAATTAATAAACATGTTTGATTTGCCCATTATCTCAGATAATGTCTTACCCTCAGAGTAACCATTCATAAATTTTTTACCTAAACCTAATTTCATCATGTAATAACTAAGTCTTGGAAAATTATAAAGTATTCTCGCCCCTTTTTTATAAAGTTTTAATTCATTTGATAAATGATATAAAAATTTGTTATAACCATCCATAACTTTATGTGAATCAGCTTGTCCGTTAATGATAGATTTAGCTGCATATTTTCCAGACAAAATAGCATTGTATATACCCTCACCAAGAAGTGATTCTGCTAATCCAGCAGCGTCTCCAACTAGTAAAATATTATTTATAGATTGATAGCCAATTCCTTCGGTACCAATAGGGAAAGCTGTTATATTTTTTATTTCTCTAGAACTAAATTTAGATTCAACAAAACTGAATAAATCTTGCTTTGTTAATTTTTTTATTTTTTTATTTACAATTAAGTTTCCTAGCCCTACATTATAATGATTGTCTTTTGGAAAAATCCAAGCATATCCAGCTTTATTAAAAATAAATTCAGTGGATATATCATCATTATCATCTTTTTTAACAATACCTTCATATGCAAATACTGGGTTACGAAATTTTAAATTTGAAGTTAGTTTCCTTACAGTGCTATTTGCTCCATCAGCACCCACTAGATATGATGCTTGGTACAAAACCCCGTCAATATTTATAGAAATAGTGGAATCTTGATAATGTATAGATGAAATCTCTTTGCTTTTTTTGAAATCAACTCCTTTTTTTAGAGTCTCGTTAAAAAAATAATTATCAAACTCATCTCTTATAACCATAACGCATGAACCTGTCTCATGTGATAATTTAATTTTCTTCTTTTGATTAAAACTAAAAATCATTTTTTTCGCTGTATGTTTAACAAGATGGCAAATATCAATTGGGAGATGATTAAGGGCTTTAATAGTAATTCCTCCAGCACATGGTTTATGTCTAGGAAAAGTATATTTATCTACAAGCAATACACTTTTATTATATTTCTTTAACTCAAAAGCACATGAGCACCCAGAAGGACCTGCTCCCACAATGATTACATCATATTTATGTTTTACCTGACTCATATTAGTGCATACACTGTCATTTATTTGAGCAGTATAAACCTCAAATTCTTATCAATTTATTCATAATTCCACTTTTTCCCTTATTTATCAAAGATATTTTATATAAAAAAATAATGATTTTTTGATTGGCACAATTTATGCATGAAAATATAAGGAGGAACTATTTATGAAAAAAATTAAATTTTTATCAATTGTGCCTTTAGTATTGGTTTTTTTGGGCATGTTACCACAGGAAGTGTTGGCAGCTGAAAGTAATTTAGATACTGGAGACACTGCTTGGATATTAACATCTACAGCTTTAGTGCTTTTTATGACTATACCCGGACTTGCTTTTTTCTATGCTGGACTGGTTAGAGGTAAAAATGTTTTATCTGTGCTTATGCAATGTTTTACACTAACCTGCCTAGTATCAGTTTTGTGGGTTATTTTTCTTTATGATTTTGCATTTGGTGGAGGCGGAGGGTTCAATAGTTTTATTGGAAACATAGGACTCTTTAAAGGTATTGCAAGGGACAGTATGGCTGGGACCATACCTGAAAGTCTTTTTGCTATGTTTCAATTAACTTTTGCAATAATAACGCCAGCACTTATTGTTGGTGGATTTGCGGAGAGAATGAAATTTTCATCAATGATTTTATTCAGTATGTTATGGATGATATTTGTTTATGCTCCAATTACTCATATGGTTTGGGGTGGAGGATTTCTTGGAGAAATGGGATTAATGGATTTTGCCGGTGGGACAGTAGTTCATATAAATGCCGGTGTTGCAGCATTAGTAGCTGCAGTTGTAATGCGTGAGCGTAAAGGTTTTCCAACAACACCTATGCCTCCACATAGTCTCCCAATGACTGTTGCTGGAGCTTCAATGCTTTGGGTAGGGTGGTTTGGATTTAATGCTGGATCAGCGATTGCTGCAAATCAGGATGCTGGAATGGCTATGTTAGTTACTCATATTGGTGCTGCCACTGGATCTTTAGGTTGGATGTTTAGAGAATGGTCTCAAAAAGGTAAGCCTAGTGTTTTAGGTATTGTTACCGGTATGGTTGCTGGACTTGGAACTATAACACCTGCATCAGGTTTTGTCGGACCAATTGGAGCCCTAATCATCGGTTCTTTAGCTGGTGTACTATGTTATGAAGCAACACAATTCATTAAGCAGTCACTTGGCATTGATGATTCATTAGATGTGTTCCCAGTTCATGGAGTAGGCGGAATGTTGGGTACTACATTGACAGGTGTTTTTGTAGCAGCATCTTGGGGCGGCGCAGGTTTGCCAGAAGGTGTATCAATGGGATCCCAGGTCATGGTTCAAATTATAGGCGTAATAACTACTATACTTTGGTGTGGTTTTTTTACTTACATTATACTCAAAGTAGTTGACGGATTAACTGGACTGCGAATTAGTGATGATGATGAAGAAACTGGTCTTGATCTTACGCAGCATGGAGAGGCTGGATATAACGATTAATTAATAAGAGAGAAGACTCTGCGTAAAGCAGAGTCTATCTCTATGTAAAGCATAGTGTTTATATTTTTACTCTAACCACACTTGTCTCAATCATTCCTTTTTCATCAAGGTTTATTATGCGATAACCAGGGTATGAATTAGAATCCATATTAAAAGCTTTTGACTTTGGTTTAGATTGAAAACATGTTGAAGGTGATGAAAAAAGTTTAGCATTATTGATTTCTGTTTCAAACACATCATGAATATGACCCCAACTAACGCCTTTAATGTTGTTGTGAGACTTAATTAAATCTATCAGTAATTGAGCGTTTTCTATTATCATTGTATCCATATATTCAGACCCAATAAGCACGGGATGATGGTGAAGGAAAATCATAAAATTTTTATTTTGGTTGTCAGATAATAGTTTTTTAAAAATCTTCATTTCGTCTTGTTTAAGAAAACCATTTGGCGAATCTTCTTTTTTAGTATTAAACATAAAAATAACCCATTTATCATTGCTAAAAAAAACATCACTTTTCACTGTAGAACGAGAACAACATAATTTAATTTGTTCATACGAGTCATGATTTCCAGGCATTAAATATACATTGCTTTTTATTGGTTTTAATAAATCTAACAAATGAGAGTATGATTGCATGGTAGAGTCCTCAGATATATCTCCTGTAATTATCAGATAATCAATACTTTTTTCATGTTTAGCAACATATTCAATAACAGTTTTTGCTGAGTTATAAGTGTTTATATTATGTAACTCATTTTTCTTGTTCTTGCTTAAATGTAAATCTGTAATTTGAACTATATCCATATTAACCCTATACCATATGCTTAAATATTATACATTACTTGCTTAAGAATTGTTTTTCACCTATAAAAATTGTGCTATATTAGCTAAAATATGAAAAAAGATATACACCCAAAATATCAGCCAATCATCTTTCACGATGTGTCTAGTAACAAGAGTTTCTTGTTATCATCAACGCTAGAACCTAAAGAAACAATGAAATATGAAGATGGTAAGGAATACCCAGTGTATAAGATAGAAACTTCATCTGAATCACACCCATTCTATACAGGCAAAGGCAGAATAGAAACGAAAGAGGGTAGAGTTGCTAAGTTTAGAAAAAAATACACTTCTAAATAATATACATACAACCTTTTTCATATGAAGAATAAGCTAGCGCTTAACGTTAATCTTATAATCCTAACAAAACTATAAAACCCAATATTTAATATGGTTTATCACCATTAAATTTGATTTAAATGACTTAAATGATATGATTTTACATAGATTATTATGTGATTAAGAGCGTCTTATATTACGTAGGAGTAAATAGAAGAAAATGAAGGTATTGTTTTTATACCCTAATCATGAAGGATACTTTAGATGTCCGGTCGGACTAACTCTCATTATGACTGTTGTTGAAAATGATGGTCATGAAGTAAAATTATTTGATACTACTTTCATGAATTCTGATAGTAATCAGGATAATTCTAAAAGAGAGGAGGTGGGAATGGTTAAACCTGTTACTCTTGATAACTACTTCGATAAAAAATCAACAAGCGAGATTGAATCTGATTGGATTAAACTAGTTGAGGAATTCAAACCAGATTTAATAGCTACAACAATCGTTGAAGACGCATATACTTATGCTCATAGACTACTTGGTTTAGCAAAAAGCGTACATGACATACCTGTTGTAGTTGGAGGTAGCATGCCCACGGTTGTTCCTAAAGTTATGATAGAGAATCCAAATATCGATTATTTAGTTGAAGGAGAGGGAGAGGTTGCATTTAAAGAATTGATAGATGCTTTGATTAAAGATGGTGATGTAAGTCAAGTTCCAAACTTATGGTATCAAGATAACGGAATAACAAAAAATACAGGATTAGTAAAATATTTAGATATGGAT
>CESL01035959.1_pt1 | contig 12283 bp, 8 predicted proteins | sample 531221 | NCBI WGS metagenome assembly CESL01 (sample SAMEA2622197, study PRJEB7988) | marine metagenome | biome: marine biome (ENVO:00000447); feature: mesopelagic zone (ENVO:00000213) & marine oxygen minimum zone (ENVO:01000065); material: "saline water (ENVO:00002010), including plankton...
CAAGAGGAGCAGGTTCTTGTAAATACGCTATCGAGTGAGGTAATTACGGGGCTGTTTGCTATGGCATTAAAATCTCCTGCCAAAAGCACAGGTTGGTTCAAATAGGTAGTGATATTTAATAATTCTGCTATTTGTAAGATCCGGTTGGTATCTTCTTTCTGAGAATCTAAATGGGTACTTGCAAACCAAATGGTCTGCGCATCCGGTAACTGGATCAATGACATAGCCAAAACTCGAGGTTCTCCGTGAGTTTTAGGTTTTGAAGGAAGTTTATAGACCTTAGATGCTATAATAGGGAATCGAGAAAGAATAGCAACACCGTAGGCTCCGTTTTGAAAATCTATCGACTTGCCAAAGAATACCTGCATTCCCAGGGCATCTCCAATTTTTTGGGCTTGATTTCCTGAACCCGAGCGCTCCGTATCGGAATCGATTTCTTGTAAAGCAACGAGATCTGCATCACTATCTTTGATGACTTGAATGATGGCTGAGAGGTCTATACTGTCCTTATGCATCGGCGGATTCGCGTGATGAATGTTATAGCTTAAGACCTTCAGTTGATTGGAGGAGTTTCCAAAAGTAGCTGTGGAGCGCTCTTGAGAAAGCATTGGATAAGAGGATAAAAAAAGGATTATCTTGAAGATAATCCCTTTAGTCATTTTTGTATGCATAGTGTTGTATGGGTTCATTAGGTAAAGCTACTTGTTCTCTGAAAGTTCAACTTTAGCAATCACAGGAAAGTGATCAGAGATATAGCGATCTCCGCGTTGTCCATCTAAAATTTGTAAAGTTAAGGGTTGCACCCCTCCTGAGTAGAATATGTAATCTATTCTACTATCTGAGGTTCTTCCTGTCGCATCCCATCCATTAGCACTGTATTCGGGACCATAGACCTGATCTGCATCTAAAGTAATGTACGGATCTTTCAATCCGGAGCTTAATAGGGTAGCGATAGCTTCACTTTTCGGCGAACTATTAAAATCACCCGTGAGTAGCACGGGGGAGGTTCCGGCAATTTCCTTAATTTTTTGAGTAAGCAAAGCTGCACTTGCTATTCGAGCTTGTTTTCCTCGGTGATCAAAATGCGTATTGAAGTGATAGAAGCGTACTCCAGAGTGTTTGTCTATAAATAAAGCCCAGGTTACAATACGGGGTAAAGCTGCGTCCCAACCCTTGGAAGCAACAACATCTGGTGTCTCTGAAAGCCAAAAGGTATTGCTATCTAAGACTTCAAAGCGCTCTTTTTTATAGAAAATCGCAGAGTACTCTCCTTGAGTTGCACCTTCGCGACCTATACCTACGTGCGCGTAATTAGGTAGGAGTACTTCCATATCCAAAAGTTGGGTATGGGTGACTTCTTGGGTACCAATAAGGTCTGCTTGATAAAACCGAATACTGTGGGTGAGCCAGTCTTTACGCTGCTCCCATATATTGATCCCGTCGTCAGGACTATTATAGCGTATATTGAACGAACTTATTACAAGTTCCCTCTTGCTTTTCTGAGCATTTACACTGCTGAATAGGAGCAGTGCAAATGCAATAGATACTAGGGTTCTCATTAGTTCCAACCAGGGTTTTGTTCCAGATTAGGATTGAGTTGTAATTCTATACGCGGAATAGGGTACAGGTAATCCTTATTTTCATCAAAACTTCTGTTGTTAAAATCCGGATGAGGATCAATCAATCCATTCATGTCCAAGGTGAAATCTGAATCTAAGCGATAATATTGAATTCCACTTATTGGATTCGCTGGTCGTTCTCCTTCATAAAGCACGACATTAATAGCACCATCTCCGGTAAGGTCATATTCACCTGGTCCGGGGAAGTATAAACCTCGAATAGGTTGGGTAAGGGTTTGGCCGGCTTTCCAGCGCACCACATCATCCCATCTGAAGTTTTCCATGTACAATTCAATGCGTCGCTCTCGTCTTATTTCTAAAATAACACCAGTATTTGCTCCGGTTACACCGGGATACTGAGCTGCCATAAACGAATCTGGTGCTGCATTTGCTGTATCTAGATTCAAATCAGGCATACCAACGCGTTGTCTTAGTAAATTGATGGAATTATTGAGATCTTCTTGAGATAGCGTTCCTAATTCAGCTTTAGCTTCTGCATAATTCAAGAGCACTTCTCCAAAACGATAGATCGGAAGATCAGTAATAGACTGCCCATTGGTATCATAAACCGGCTCGGTCACATACTTTATGATTTGATAACCGGTAACTGTAGCTCCAAGATTAGGAGCCAACTCGATACTTTGTCCTTTTCGGGTATATCCCGGGGTGCGTATCGTCTGTGCTAAACGAGGATCTCGATTTTGAACTTCTTCAGTAAAGGACAGTTGATTATAGCCTGCTCTATCTGTAAAACGCGTTCCATCAGCATTCAGATAGCTATTTACAAGATCTTTCGGCATACCTGGACGACCATACGAACTTGTCGTGGTGTAGTAATTTACATTATGACCAATATTGAGATCTTCCGAATACGCACGTGCTAAGATCACCTCAGTTTCATTGGCATCGTGTGAATTAAAAAGCTCTAGATAATCTTGTTCCGGATTTCCTGTGCTGTAAATCTGATAAGGAGAATCTTCAATCAATGCAGTTGATGCTGCTACAGAGGCTTCTAGGTATTTTTCATAACCGTCAATCCCTCTATATTTCTCGTAAGTTCCCTCATAAAGTCCGATCCTTGATTTTAAGGCCAAAGCCGTGTACTTACTCACTTCAAATGTATTTTGCTCTTCATTAAGGTTTTCAATGGCCCAGTCTAGATCTTCAAGCATTTTATCAACAACATACTGTCTTGAATCTCTAGGTTTGGTAAGAGCTTCAGTATCGTCTGGAGCTATGGGAGCGTTATACCATGGTAAAGCGCCAAAGCGTTGAAACTTATCAAAGTAAAACCGTGCTCTAAAAAAGCGAGCTACCCCTCCGTAATGGGCTTTAGCTGCTTCATCATCAGATTTTTCGTATTCCTGAAGAAAGAAATTGATGTCACGCAAATATTCCCAATTCCAACCGCCTCCGGTTGTAGGTACTAGCCGTGCGCCACGCATTTCTTCACTCAATTCGGTTTGTATAATATTGTCTGTACTCGCTTCTCCGTTGTAGATGGAAGTACTTGGCCACATCCGGTAAAACCCGTTGGTGTACAATTGAAGGTCACTAGCGGTATTGAAAAAGGTTTCAGCAGTAATTTCAGATAGCGGTTGCTTGTCTAAAAAATCATCACTGCACGAACTGATGCTGGTTGCAACAAGCAAACCGGCGAGTATATGTTTAACTTTCATAAGGATGTTTTTTAAAATTTAAGAGATAAGCCTAAAGAATAGGTTTCTGAAAATGGATTGGTTTGAGCTGTTCCTCGATTTGCAGAGGTAGAGGGACTGTTTAAATTCACAGAAGCACTTGCGGCTTCCGGATCGATATAATCGGTCAGTTTAGAAAAGGTCAGAAGGTTTTCGCCACTAAAGTAGATACGCAGTTTCGTCGCAGCGGTTTTTGATATCAGTCCGTCAGGAAGTGTATAGCCTAAGGTCAGATTTTTAAGTCTGAGATAGGCCACGCTTTGCAAGTAGCGATCATTTACTTTTTCTAAAGAACCACCAAGCGCGATATAACCGTAATTTCGGGGATAGTAAGCATCAGTATTTTCTGGGCTCCACATATCGTCTACCATATCTTTTCTGATATAAGAATTATAGGGTCTGTTGTAAGGTCCCCAAAACATTCGAGAGTCTGAATTAGGATACCAATCTTGTTTCCCTACACCCTGAAAGAACACAGAAAAATCAAAACCTTTCCAATTTGCATTAGCCAAAAAGCTGTATAAATATTGCGGAGCAGAATTCCCAATAATTTCACGGTCTCCAGGATTGTCCACGGTATTTTCACCTTCTCCTATATAGCCATCACCATCAAGGTCTCTGTATTTTACATCGCCAGGTTGTAGCCCTCCTCCGGATGTGATTCTATTGGAAACAAAACTCTGGTCTGCGTGATTGGCAATCTCTTCTTCGGTTTGAAAAAGTCCATCTATGCGATATCCCCAAAGTTCCCCGATGGTCATCCCTTCATAAAAGTCTACCAGGCTACGGTTAGGATTATCAAAGTTGGTTATTTTGGTTTTTGAGTTGGAAAGGTTCGCAGTTACAGACCAGCTGAACGTATCTTCAGCTAATTCAAAATAGTCATTATAGCTCACTGAAAGTTCGAATCCTTTGGTTCTTAAATCGGCAGCATTTTCTAAAGGAGAAGCAGTACCTAAAACACTAGGTAGTGTTGCCCCGGGTGAAAGCATTCCTTCGGTATCTCGTTGAAACCAATCAAAAGAAGCAGACAAATGGTTGTTGAAAACCCCTACATCAACCCCGAAGTCAAGCGTACTTACTTTTTCCCAGGTGATCTCGCTAGGGTTTAAGGCTGGAGATTCGATATAGTTTAAACGACTTCCATTAAGCACGTAGTTATACAATCCATTAGGTAAAGTCGGAAAATAGGCATAGTTACCAATATTTTGATTTCCTAGAGAACCATAAGAAGCACGGAATTTCAGCAGGTCAAAGGTTTCTCCTGTGGCATTTTCAATAAATTGCTCTTTGTTTGCTAACCAAGCCCCTGAAAAGGATGGGAAGAATCCCCATCGATAGGCAGATGGAAAGCGTGATGTTGCATCATATCTACCATTAAACTCAGCTACATATTTATCTTTATAATCATAGGATAGTCTGTAAAATAAACCTTGAAGCGCCCATTCTGATGCACTACCAGAGGTAGTAGGATTCGATGTTGCCAGTCCTAAGGAGTTTAAGTCATTTGAAATTAAATTTTGCTTACTGGCGTTGATGCTTTTGGTGATGAACGTTTCTTGGTTGAAACCAATAGTAGCTTTTACATTATGATCTCCAAAATAACCTTTGTACTCGCCATATACGTTGAGCGCATCGTATTTACTTTCAGTTCGATATTCATTAAGGTAATCATTTCCCATAAGATCCAATTGTTCAGGATAAATAGAGTAGGGGATACGGGTCGAGCGTTGAAACCTGCTATACTCATTACGTCTGATAGCATAGTTTGCATTTAAGGTTACCCCTTTGATGGGTTTAAGTTCTACAGAAGCGATGTTACTAAACTCATTATTATTGGTTTGCTGTTTAGTGGTTCCTTGTAATAGTCCGGCATACACACCGTCACCAATCGTATAGTTATTCAGTTCCGTACGCCATAAGGCACCTCCATCAGGATTTACAGGAACATAGGAAGGCAGTGCGTGCACCCATATTAAACTTCCCCAAAGGTTGCTGTAGTTTCCATATTGGCTACCACTGTGCTCCAGATCTTCTGAGCTGTTGTACTGCATATTGTTAGAGAACGATAACCAGTCTGTGGCTTTGATATCAATTTTGCCACGTAAATTGTACTTATCGTAATAGTCGTCCTGAACTTTCAGGATTCCTTGAGATTGAAAATTACGATAGGAGAAATAGGCTTTGATTTTTTCAGAACCTCCAGAAACAGAAGCATTATAAATTTGTGTTGGATAGGTCTTTCTGAAAAAAGTATTCCACCAGTCCGTATAGCCGTAGTGCACATATTGATCACGCCCATTGCGCTGGTCAATAATGACACGGGCTAGAGAAGGGTCTTGGGAAACTTCATAAAGCGCCTGCATATCTTCTTCCGTATAACCGGTATAAGACGCTCCGCTGTTATTTCTAAAAGCTTCATCCACGATGGAAACTGCTTTAAAAGGGTCAGTAAGAAAATCGGTGTTCATCGTTGGGGAGTTAATAGCTGTGGTCACTCCCAGATTCACTTGAACATTACCTTTATCCGCATTTTTAGTGGTTACTAAGACCACACCAAAGGAACCTCGCGCTCCATAGATCGCGGCGGCTCCCGCATCTTTTAAAACACTGATTGATTCAACATCACTTGGATTGAGGTTGCTCAAGCTTCCTTCTATACCATCAATAAGAATCAGTGGTGTTCCGCCATTAATAGAAGTAAAACCTCTGATGTTAATTCGAGGTTCTGCACCTATCTTACCGGTACTTTGAGTAACATTAAGTCCGGGACTTAGACCCTGAAGACTTGAGGTAACGTCGGCTACGGGTCTCTGTTCTAAATTTTCAGTGTTGACCGTGCTAACTGCGGTAGAAAGTTTTTCTCGGCTGGTTTCACCATAACCTACGACAACCACTTCATCAAGTGCATTATTATCTGCTTGTAATTGAACTTGGATCGGGGCCAAAGATTCAATGGTGATTTCCTGAGTGGTAAATCCTATATAGGAAATTTTAATTACCGCAGGTAATTGAGAAACATTAAGTTCAAAGTTACCATCAAAATCAGAGGAGGCCCCATTGGTGGTATTAACTTCCATAATAGAAGCTCCCGGTAAAGGCATTCCTGTATTGTCAAGAACCGTTCCTGTTAATTTTTGCTGATCGAAGTCTGTGTTTAACGGAACATCCGCAGCATTAAGATAGTTTAAGGAATAGAGTAATAAAGTGATTGTGACCAAAAATTTGGGCACAAGGGCTGGCAATTCAAAAAATTGGAGTAATTTGTTTTTCATCAGAATAGAACTATGGATTTGTACTGTAGTTTTAATTTTAATGACCCGTTTCTGTTGCACCAGAAACGGGCTTTAAATTTTTGGGCTAATTCAAAATAATGTGTCTTATAATAGGGTCTTTAGGAAGTTAGAATTCTATTTGAAGACAAAAGAAGGGCTTATTTGATTCAATTGTATTAACTGAATTTTATCTAAACCTTAAATAGTAAATGGTTTTAGTTTGAAGCTTAACTTAGAGTTTACAAAGCATGAGATTTATAAAAGTTGAGTTAATCAACTTCTATTATATTTTTATAACACTGTAGAATCCAACGTCACTAAACCTATTACTACAACAATGAACAGTAACAGTATTTGTTTTTTATTGAAGAACTAAAACGTGGTATAATTATATCCCTATATTGTGAGTAAAAGAATATCCTCATCAAATGCAGGAAGCATATACAGCGGCGTGTTCATCTACATTTATATAATAAGAGCTTTTTAGTGAAGCACATAAATAAAACTATGTTGAATTTTTAATCTTGAATTTGGAATAGAATCTGAGGTTGCTTGTATACCTGTAAGGTGAGGCTTGGGCACTCACTAAATATCATACCGATATATACAATGGCGTGAGTTTTTTTAATTGAAAGAGAGTTTATACACTTTTGAATAAAAAGACAGCGATGAGCTGACAATTACATTTATTTAGCTTTTGCTAAAAGCTACTGTCATTCTATATCAATATCCCCCTTTTACAAATCTTCATTATGACGTAGGTAAACCACCTAATTACGAATGCTTGCTAATATGCTTATACCTCTTTTGAAAAGCTAATGGACTCAACCCTGTGTTTGATTTAAAATATCTAGAGAAATAAGCATAGTCAGAAAATCCAAGACATTCTGCAATTTCTGAAAGTGAACGTTTAGAATGTACAATGAGTCTCCGGGCTTCCAGTATAACTCGATCTGCAATCAATTGAGTAGTGGTTTTATCAAGAGTTTCGTGGACTACACGATTTAGGTGTCTGGGTGTAATGTGTAATAAATCTGCATAAAACCGGGGTAATTTTTCCTGTTCAAAATAGGTGTTAATTGCCTGTTCAAGCTGCTCCAGAATTTTATAATAACCCGATTTGGAATACTTTGTTAAATCAATAGTTGATGTAAACATTCGGGTAATCTGTATGTAAATATCGTTGATCCCGTTTAGAAGTTTTAATTCTCTCAAAATCCGAGTGCTTATATATTCATCCAAGACATTTTCAAAGAGTGTTTGCACTTCGTTTTTGAAGTCGATATGTACTTGAGGCACATTATGGTACGGATAATAAAACGGAAAAATCTCAAGTTGATGTACTAAAGAATACATCTCATAAAAAGCTTTACTGTGAAAAAATATATAACCCTGAGGTTTTTTATCAAATTTCCAGAAATGGGTTTGACCAGGTTTTAAGAAAAAGACACTACCCGGGTTTATGTTATATGTGTTAAAATCAATTTCATGAATACCATTACCTTCAGTAAAAAAAACACATAAGTAGAAGTCATGACTGTGAGGCTTACTAATCAAGTTTTTGTTTTTTAGGAAATGATCGGAAAACCGATTTACATAGACTTCATCTGCAAGCTCTGCAGGCTTAAATTGGTCTATATTGAGAACAGGGGTCTTCATAGAAATGTCTTAAAAGTACAAAAATGTACGTAAATGGTTTATATGGACATTAAACAAGCTACCTTAATTTTGCTAAGTAAATCTCAGTTACCATGAACACTATTGTAAATATTCTAAAAGGAACCTGTCCCAATTGTGAAGAAGGCTCTATTTTTAAAACCAAGGGTAATATTTTTTTGTTGCGTATGCCTAAAATGAATGAGCGCTGCAAAACCTGTAATCATAAATTTGAAAAGGAAACCGGCTTCTTCTTTGGCGCTATGTTTGTTAGCTATGCTATTGCAGTTGCCGAAATGATAGCGAGCCTCGTACTTTTTTGGATGGTTATGGATCTTTCGCCTCTACTTGTTTTTCTTATCATTGCTGCGATTGCCTTTGTGACCAGTACGTTTAATTTTAGGCTCTCTAGGACCATTTGGATTTATTTGTTTAATTAGTGTGGTAACCTAATAACATTACTACTAAACTGTAAGAGTGTATTCCACTTGCTTTACCATTACCTGATCAAAGTGCCAGATAATTGGATGCTAACTTCCGTGCAGGCTACTCTGGTGGATTCTCAACACTAGTTCAGGGGTAACACCAACAAACCATAATTCTTCAACTCAAGACTTTGAATAAAATAATAGGTGCTTATACTACCGTAAGGTGAGGAATATAAAGCGCTAACTAAATGTTTAAAACCTATACAACGGACGTGAGCGAACTTTAAACTTTCAAATTATATTTAAAGGATAAAAATTTACAGAACTTCTTTTCAATCAAGCATAAGGCTTTGCTCGGTAACTGTCTGATTTTCGATTGCACCTTCTTTTATAAATTCGCTTACGACCTTGTTAAAAGCCTGTGGAGCAAAAAGTGCGATAAAATGCGGTGCGTTTTGCACCTTTACAAAGGATACTGATGGATTCTTTTCTGCAAGAAGCATATAATGTTTTTTTGCGCCTTCGATATGGGTTTTTGGGTCCAGCGTTCCATTAATAATTAAGGTTGGTGGCATTTGGTTTGGTGTTTGCCCAAAATAGGCATCACGCGAGTAGGTTGGCATAGCGTTTTCGGCAATGAGGTTGGGTAGCGGACTTTTAAAGAGTAATCCTTCAGATTCTTGGACTACTTCGGCTTTAGTCATTTCCGGTCTTAGATTATTTTCTGAAGCTGTGATCACCTGGGTTAATGGAATAGAATTGGTTGCGGAAGGATAGGCGGCTCCATAACCCGTATAAAAGCTGGTGACGTTTTGAATGGCTTGTTGCAGCGGCTCAAAGTTATCGGCCTGTAGTCCCTTGATGATTTCGGGGATGGTATTCCGTACAGCAGGGAGGTCAAGCATCATCCCTAAAAGTATGGCCAAATCTTGTTTGGGCAATTCAGCAGCAAACGCAGTATCAGTTTTGGCTCGTTCTAAAATAGCTTTCAACTGAGTTTTCAAAGATTCTTCATTAGAATTTCTTTGATCAAGGTCTTGAAGTAAAGACAATCCAACATTATTGGTTACTAACGAGCGATGGCTCAAATCATAAGCAACATCTTCTTGATGCGGAACGAGAGAATCTAAAAGAACTGCATCAAAAGCTACAGTTTCCAATTGCAATAAGCGCAATACGAGTTGGGTTCCATAGGATACGCCATAGATATAGCGCTCCCCGGAACCGCTATAGGTGTTGATCAATAAGCTCAGGTCTTTAGCCGCATTAGTAATTGTAAAGGATTTTACATAATCCAGATTAGTATACATATAATTAAAACAAGAACCCCACTCGTCATTCGCCAAGGCCATTCCGCCGGGAGAGTCTATAGCTTCTTCTTGAGGGCATAGTTTACTGGAGTATCCAGTGCCTCGGTGATCTGGAATAAAAATATCCAGATTCGGAAAAAGTTTAGAGAACTGACCGATCAAGGGATACAAACTCGCTCCTGATTCTCCCGGACCACCCGGGATCAACCAGATGGAACCTTTACGTTCTTGAACAGCCGGGAATTTTCTAATAAATAACTCAATCTTCGTAGTATCACCTGCTTTATAATTCAAGGGTGCTTTGGAGGTAAAACAAACCGAGCCTTTGAGTTCAGGTATCGTATCAAGCTCAGGACAGGTTTGACTTTGTGCAGTACAAAGGTTTAGGAAGTATAGAAAAAGGATAACGAAAGGAATGCGATTTTTCAAAATGATTGTGTTTTAACGGGTTAATTTATGCAAAGCACAGGCTTCACTTCTATAGACGCAGGTTTTATAAGAAGGGTTGCCTGAGGAGCTCAGAATCTCAAAGTTGAGCTGTTGTAATAGGGAAGGGGTATAGGTATATGTAAATGATCGCCGAAAGGAGTTAGTTGAAGCTTTTTTAAATATTAGTCGTACATATCTAAAAATCAAAAGTATATGTTTTGGAGCTAGGCGAATTAGGTCTGAAAGTTGCCTATCTCTTAAAAACGAACATTATGAATTTAAGAATAATCCTTCCCTTACTATTGGTTAGCGGAATCCGGGCTTAGCAAAACTCTCTAAAAAGTTTAAGGCTCAAGGTTTTGAGATCGTTAGTGTATCGATGGACTATGATGATGCAAAATAGCGTAAGGCTGTTGAAAAAGATCAAATGCAGTGGACCAACCTGATCGATTCTGAAGGGCTCGAAGAAGACGCGGCAGTGTCTTATAAACTGGTAAGCGTACCTACCAGTTTTCTCACTGATCCTAAAGGTAAGTTTATCACACGCTATACCAATGGAAGACACGATTTAGAAGCACAGTTGGCAAGTATTTTCCCGGAGTGAGCAGAACGTGAATTTTAAGCAATTTAGATGGGCTCTATTAATTGAAAATAAAACACTTTTAATTAAAATATTCTTTAAAAAAAAGTAATGCTATGCTGAATAACCATAAGTAAGGGGGCATACTTGCCTAATGAAGATAGCTATACCCTTTTTGCTTAACCACTTCGAATATTTTATTTCGGAAAGGCCTTCACAAAAGACAGGTCTTTTTGATAGAAAAATAAATTCCAGTTTCACTTCTTAGCGAAGCAATAGAAAGACATTACAAAATGCTTGTGAAAGAAAAAGATGTGTGGATAGGATATGTAATTTTAAAAGTAAATATTAATTCTGAGCACAGTTTTTCCCGTTACGTAGCTACAGGTTTATTCAATTATATTTTGAATAAATGAAACTTCGAAAAAGATAGAATCACCAACAATAAATATAGACTTATTATATGGAGTTAAATTCTTTAAGTTTTCTCGAGGGTAATATTTAAGTGTGTTTATTGGAATATTTTCATTCAGTTTTTTTGTCACATAAAATCTATAATATCTAAATGGCTCGATAGTTGGTATAAAAGGAGATGTGCCTTTACTGAGACTTTTTTTATATTCAGTTAGTTCATTCCTATAAAGTGTATTTAGTATTAAAATTTCATGAGGGTGTGTACTATTCTCTCTAATAATTGAGTCTGTCGCTTTATCAAATAAGATATAAATAGAGTCATTGGCTTTTTGAGAATAAGCCTGGTACGAAACGAGCAACACTAGTACAATCAAAAATTTCATTATTTCTTATTTAATAATAAATGTGGTGATTTCCATGTTAACCTTCAACGAAGTTTCAATTTAGTAATAGTTTGGTAACTTACTTTTTTAATACCATCCGCTTTTATTGAGCCAAACTAATTTATCCTCTATCCACAATTTTTTCTTTCGGAAAGGCCTTCACAAAAGACAGGTCTTTTTGAAAGAAAAAAATAATTCCAATATTACTATTTAGCGCAGCAATAGAAAGACAATACAAAATGCTTGTGAAATAAAAAGAAGCAGGGCTAAGATGACTAGCCAGTTGGGGATCGTTCGCGTATGCTTGATCTTTCTCAGAAGTTCCTTGCGATTTTCCTGCTGCGAGATTTGATCCAATTCCAATTTTCTAAGGTGCGTTTCGACCATCTTTTCAATTTGGGTGCTATCTGCTTGTATGGAGGTACTCTTAAGACCTTGTTCAATGCGTTCTAAGCGATTGACTTCTTGTTTGAATGAATGTAATTCTTCAAC
>CESL01056776.1_pt1 | contig 12179 bp, 9 predicted proteins | sample 531221 | NCBI WGS metagenome assembly CESL01 (sample SAMEA2622197, study PRJEB7988) | marine metagenome | biome: marine biome (ENVO:00000447); feature: mesopelagic zone (ENVO:00000213) & marine oxygen minimum zone (ENVO:01000065); material: "saline water (ENVO:00002010), including plankton...
ATCAAGTCGATCGTCGAAGGAATATCTACCTATTACAATCCTGACACCATTTTCTAAATCGAAAGACCATGCGCGTCTATCATTTAAAGTAACCGAAGATACATCCAGTCGAAATGGCAATGATTGTAATTTTTCCCGTATTACTCTATACCGACTGAGTAACTTTACCTCAGAATTAGCCGGCCCAAATAACAACGGTAAATCATTTGGTATAGTTGCCCCATCTGGAGAGAAAAATTCCCCTAATTGATTTAATAAACCTAAATCCCCCCAACGAGCTGAAGGGATTTGCTCATAAACAACGACCTTTAATGAATCTGGCCAAACTCTTTTTACGGTTACTTCTTTTACCCAGGGCATATTTAGTAAGGCTAGCCTTACTTCATCAACATTTAGATTAAAAAAACCACCTTGAATATTATTTACAACATTCTTTTTTAATTCGGTTTGTGAAAGACGATTAAAACTACGAGCAAATCCCTCTTCAACTTTTACATGTTTAATTGGTAAGGTATTTGGATCTAACAAATATTTTCCGCCATATAAAGATATAGCAATAAAAATAATAATAAAAAAGCCTCCAAAAAGTTTCGAAAAGTCAGATCGGCCCGATATTTCTGTGTCAAAATTTGATTCTTTTGAATTTATTACCATACTTATTCCTGAAAACTCGTCGCTAATATCTGTGTTACTAACTGCCCAAAAGATATCCCCGCTTTTTCTGCAGACATCGGCACAAGGCTATGGCTTGTCATCCCTGGGATTGTATTTACTTCGATTAGCCATTCTTGTCTGTTTGAATCGATCATCAAATCAACGCGACTCCAACCGCTAACACCTAGCAATTTACACGCTTTTTTTGATGCCTCTCCAATTGTTGATTCGAAAACTTTATCTAAATCACATGGGCAGATATATTTTGTATCATTATCATTATATTTTGCTTCGTAATCGTAGAATTCTCTTTTGGTCTCTAGCTTAATCATTGGTAAAACCATCTCTTCCAATATAGGTACAGTATACTCACCCCCCTCAATCCAGCTTTCTGCCATAACTCGATCATCAAATTGACTTGCATTCACCCATGCCGAAAATAAATTTTCTTTATGTTCAACTTTGGCTGCCCCAAAACTTGAACCTTCTCTAACGGGCTTAACCATAATTGGTAAACCGACCTGCTCGACTACATTATCCCAATTACTATTTTTATTTATCTCAATAGCATTCGGTGTTGCTAAACCCTCGTCACGCCAAATAGATTTGCTTTTAATTTTATCCATAGCTAATGCAGAACTTGAAGCATCGCTACCTGTGTAAGGTAGACCAATTGAGTCCAGTTCCTTCTGAATTGTTCCGTCCTCACCACCCCTGCCATGTAATGCTAGAAATACACGATCGAAATTATTATTTATTAATTGTTCAAATGAATCTTTTTGATAATCAATAATATGTGAGTCAATACCAACCTCAAGTAACGCGGAATGTACCGCTCTTCCGCTTTCCAATGAAATTTCTCTTTCTGCTGATTCCCCACCCATTACCACAGCAACTTTTCCAAATTCTGATGCTTGGTACTCAGGCAATTGCATTATTAACCTCCCTATCACCTTCACCAATAATTCGTACCTCGGGAATTAATTTAATAGCATATTTTTTGTATACACTTTTCTGAATAAATTCTATTAATTGCTCTATATCTAATGATGTGGCATTACCAGTGTTAATAATAAAATTACTATGTTTTTCTGAAACAATAGCGCCGCCCACTCTTTTGCCTTTGAGCCCACATTTGTCAATTAATTCTGCAGCATATTTTTTCGGAGGATTTCTAAAAACTGATCCACAACTTAACTTACCAAGAGGCTGTTCGTCTGCGCGTTTCCCCAACATTTTTTTTATACGCCCACTAACAATAGAACTTGTTGAAATTTCTAATCCCATTTTACACGCAATAAACCATTCATTTTTCGGTATAGAGACACTCCGATAACTTATATCAAATTTATCTTTCCCAAAAATCTTACGTATACCTTCACGATTTATTGTCTCAACTTCTTTTACGTAAGACCAAATTTCACCACCATAAGCGCCGGCATTCATCGCGAGTGCTCCGCCAATTGTTCCGGGTATCCCAGCTAAGAATTCAATTCCTTCTAGGCCAGATCTTGCTGAAAAGTTTGCTGCTTTAGCACAGGAAACTCCGGCACCTATAAAAATTTCTGTTTCAGTTAGATTCTTTAATTCATTAAATAGACCTGATGTAGATATAACGACCCCATGGATTCCTCCATCGCGTACTAATAAATTACTACCCAAACCAACCCAAGTTATTGGAATGCTATCCGGTAATTTGGAAATAAATTTCGTTAAATCATTTAGATCAGATGCAATATAATAATAATCGGCGTTGCCCCCGGTTTTCCAAGAAGTATGACGTGACATAGGTTCTTCTTTTCGCAATTCCCCTTGTAGATCTATCATGTTTATATCATTGAACATTATATTATTTAAAATTACCTGTTTAGATTTCGTTTCCTTTTCTGTAATTAACAAATTAATTTCCTTTAATGAATAGCTTCTGAATAATTCTCATAAAGTTGTAATGACAAAGAGCCAATATCGCCCGCACCAAGCGTTAAAAGCAAATCATTTTCTTTTACAACATCAGGAAGTATTTCAAAAACTGATTCCTTATGCTCCAAAAATATGGGGTCAACTTTTCCCCTCGATCTAATTGCTCTACATAATGAACGGCCGTCAGAACCGGGAATAGGCTCTTCACCTGCCGGATACACATCAAAAACTATTAATCTATCCGTTTGTGAAAGAATATCGCTGAAATCTTCAAATAAATCGCGCATGCGTGTGAAACGGTGTGGTTGATATATAACTATTAAACGCTGAGCTGGCCAACCCGATCTTATAGCCTCAAAAGTAGACCTTATCTCCGTAGGATGGTGTGCATAATCATCTATCAATGTTAGATTAATATTATTTATCTTTATTTCTCCTCGCACATGAAAACGTCGAGATATACCTTGAAAATTACATAAAGCCTTAATGATATTTTTATCACTTACGCCTAGTTCATGAGCGATTGCAATTGATGCTAAAGCATTTAGTACGTTATGTTTGCCGGGAAGATTCAATTCTATTTCTAACCAATCTTTTTTTTCTCTACAAGATACTTTAAACCATGTTTTTGTTGCTTCTTGATTTATAATTTGAGCATTGTAATCAGCCTCAAAATCAACTCCGTATGTAACCACTGGTTTAGTAACTTCGTGTAACACCTTTCTAACACCTTCGTCATCAACACATAAAACTGCTAATCCGTAGAATGGCAATTGATGCAAAAATTCGACAAAATTATGTCTTAAAAATGAGAAATCGCCAGAGTAATTTTCAAGATGATCCGCATCTATATTTGTTATAACCGCGATAATAGGATGGAGGTGTAAAAATGATGCATCGCTCTCATCAGCTTCAGCAATAATATATTTTCCTTTACCAAGGTGCGCATGAGATCCGGAGCTATTTAATAAACCGCCAATAACATAAGTTGGATCAAATCCCTCTTCCGCTAATACGCTTGTAACCAAACTGGTTGTTGTTGTTTTGCCATGTGTCCCTGCAATAGCAATACCCTGACTAAACCGCATGAGTTCTGCTAACATTTCAGCACGACGAACAACGGGTATTCTATTTTTTCTCGCGGAAACTAATTCTTCATTATCATCTTTGATTGCACTCGTATGCACAACAACATCAGCATTAGTTATATTTTTGACGTCATGTCCAATTGAAACTTTTATATCCAATGATTCTAATCTTTTTGTTATTGAAGTCTCTTTAATGTCAGAACCGCTAATCTCATAACCCAAAGTTTTTAAAACTTCCGCTATTCCTCCCATACCGGCACCGCCAATACCAATAAAATGTATGTGTTTAACTCTACCCATTATATGAGGAGAAAGGTGTGATTCCATTTCACGCATAAGATGCCTCCACACATAATTTAGCAACATTATTAGTTGCATCTGACTTAGATAGTTTTCTTGCTTTTATTGCCATTTGTATTAGTAATTCGGGAGTATTAAAGAAATCTAATAAAATCTGTTTTAGTCGATTGGTATTTAATTGATCCTCCTTAACAAGAACTGCTGCTCCATTATGTACAAGATATTCTGCATTTTTTACTTGGTGATTATCGACCGCAAAAGGAAAAGGAATAAGTACAGAAGCAATTCCACAGGCTGCTAGTTCTGAAATGGTCGAAGCCCCTGCTCGACAAATTACAATATCTGCCCACATATATGCGCTAACTATATCTTCAATAAAAGGAAAAACTTCTGCGGGTATATTATAGTTTCTATATGTTTTTTGAGTATTTGAAAAATGTTTTTCACCGCACTGATGCTTTACCTTTACAATGCAATTGTCATTAAAATTACATAGTGTTTCGGGTACTATTTTATTAAGTTTTTCTGCGCCCTGACTCCCGCCAAGCACAAGTATTTTTAATAATTTAGGCTTGCGATTTACATATCTCTGTTCTGGTTTAGAAATATTGTGAATATCCTCCCTCGTAGGATTACCCGTCATAATAACTTTGCTTGATTTCTTAAAAACCTTGGGAAATGCTGTCATTATTGAAGAAGCAAATGGAGCTAATAGTCTGTTAGTTAAACCTGCTATTGCATTTTGCTCATGTATAAGAAGGGGGATACGCATTAACCACGCAGCAATTCCACCAGGCCCGCTTGCAAAACCCCCCATGCCCAAAACAACTACCGGACGTATCTTAATCATTATCATTATTGCTTGAAATAATGAAACTATAAGCAAAAAAGGCGCTAATAATATGCGTAAAAAACCCTTGCCTCTAATTGCAACTATACTAATTTTAAGTAATGGATAACCATAATTTGGAACAATCTTTTTTTCTAAACCATGATCAGTTCCTAGCCAAAATAATTTAAACCCTTTGAGTTTTAAATTCTCAGCAACAGCTAATGCTGGATAGACGTGTCCGCCTGTTCCGCCTGCCATAATAAGGATATTTCTATGTTGCATAGGCAGATACCGATCCTTTATTAACAGTTCTTATATTCTGTCTATTTTCGTATTCAACTCGTAAAAGTACACCAAATAAAATACAGTAAACAATCATGCTATTACCGCCGTAACTGATAAACGGTAGAGTTAGTCCTTTAGTTGGTAATACTCCCATATTTACACCAATGTTTATGTATGCCTGAAGACCTATAATTAACCCAATACCATAGGCTAAATAAGCTGAAAAATATTTTTCAATACTTTCCGCAACTCTACCAATCATAAATGCACGCCAAACAATAAAAAAAAACAATAAAATAATTGAAACAGTTCCTATAAGACCAAGCTCTTCAGCTATAACTGAAAAAATAAAATCTGTATGTTGTTCTGGTAGATAAAAAAGTTTTTGTACACCGCTTCCTAGGCCGACACCAACCCAGTCGCCGCGACCAAAAGCTGTTAATGCTTGCAGTAATTGATAACCAGTGTCAAAAGGATCCTGCTCTGGATTTCGGAAACTCATTAAACGTTGCATACGATATGGAGAAAGGATAATAAGACAACCTAATGCGCCAACGAAAGCTGGAAGCCAAATAAAGAATCTCCCTAATGGAGCACCAGCTAGAAATAACATCCCAATTGCTGTAGCACATAGTACAGCGCATGATCCGTAGTCAGGTTGTTTTAGTAGTAATATAGAAATAATCGCAACAATAAATACTGGCTTAAGAAAACCAATCAAATCAGACCGAACTGACTCACGATGATGAACAAGATACCCTGCTAAATAAGTAATAAAAAAGAATTTTACTAATTCTGCTGCCTGAAAAGATTTAGGACCCAATTGAATCCAGCGCATACTGCCATTCACTTCTTTACCAATACCAGGAATCAATGTGAGTGTTAATAATGTAATCGCCACTATTAACAATACTCTGCTTAGAGTTTGTAGATGCAAAATTGGTATTTTTAAAAAAAGCACTACTAGAAACAAACCCAAGATAATCGACTGTCCCTGATTCCAAAAATAGTATAATGGGTCAGAAAAATATTTATCAGCATGTGAAATTGTTGCCGAAGCAACCATAACCGAACCAATCAAAATTATTAAGAATAAGCTACATACTAACCAAAAATCATAGCCGGCTATTAATGGTAGTCTGCTATCTTGCGATGATAATGTCGCCTGCTGTCTGCGTTGCTCAGACATTGTTTGATAATGCATTTACTGCCGAAATAAACGCATCCCCACGCTGTTGGTAATTCACATACATATCGAGACTGGAACAAGCCGGAGCAAGTAATACTAAATCGCCAGAATCTGCAATTTTGCTTGCTCCTTTTACTGCATCATCCATATTTTTAACGAATTCTTTTTCAACATTTGAGCCAATAACATCCGCTAACTTATTTGCATCAACACCAAGCAAAAAAACTTTTTTTACATATTTTTTAATTGCTGAATGAAGGTCGGATAAATCTGCCTCTTTGCTATCTCCTCCTGCAATAAGAATTATATTACCAAGTGTAGAAAGACCTTTGATTGAGGCTATACATGCCTCAACATTTGTTGCTTTTGAGTCGTTGTACCAACTAATGTTATTAATTTTTCCTACTAATTGGCAACGATGTTCAAGACCGGTGAATTCTTTTAGAACATCAGACATTGCGCTTCTCGGGACGTTAACTGTTTCCGCCAATGCCATAGCTGCTAATGCATTACTAATATTATGTTCACCTTTTATTTTCAGTTGATTTCGATTGATAATCTTTTCGCTTCCGTGGCTTAACCAAACTTCATTACCATAATTTGTTAATCCATAATTTCCTTCTTCAGGAACCCCAAGAGTGAAATAAATAATTTCCCGATTAGTATTAATAACGGAATGAAAATATTTTTCGTCCTTGTTAACTACCATCATGCCTTGTCCTAAATAAATTCTTTTCTTGGCATCTACGTAATCGTGAAAACTTGAGTAACGATCCATATGATCTGGTGATATATTTAGCACCACACTTGCGTGGGCATTTAATGAGAAAGTTGTTTCTAGTTGAAAACTTGATAATTCGAGTACATATAAGTCGGGGGCAGTATCCTCTAATAAATCAAGAACAGGAACACCGATATTCCCACCAACATATGTTTTTAAACCAGCTGCACGTGTCATCTCTGCAATCATTGTCGTAACTGTACTTTTACCGTTTGAGCCAGATACAGCAATTATCGGTGCTTGTGCTTTTTGGCAAAATAATTCTATGTCACCAAACACTGGTATGTTATGTTCAATTGATAATTTAATACTTTTGTTATCTAGTGAAACTCCCGGGCTTAGAATTATCTGGTCTGATGCAAGCAAAGCTTCTTCATTAATCTGACCAAAATATGTTGGAACTGATCCAAACTCCTCCTTCAATTTTGAAAGCTCAGGCGGTGTTTCGCGGCTATCTGTGATTGCTACATTTAAACCTTGATTAAACAGATAGCGAAAACAGGATAATCCTGTTTTACCAAGACCAACAACAATCGCATCATAGTGCAATTCAATATTGTTTACTGTTGACATTTTCTTCTCAACACAAAGCAACTGTTATCCTCAACGTATTTTCAAACTTGCAAGACCAACCAAAATTAAAATAACGGTAATAATCCAGAATCGAACTATTACTCGGGGTTCTGGCCAACCCTTAAGCTCATAATGATGATGCAAGGGGGCCATTTTAAAAATTCTTTTGCCTGTTAATTTGTATGAGGAAACTTGTAATATGACCGAAAGTGTTTCAATAACGAAAACACCACCCATAATAAATAATACAAGTTCCTGTCGGGTCACAACTGCAACAATTCCCAGCGCAGCCCCTAACGATAAGGCGCCTATATCGCCCATAAAAACCTGGGCTGGATACGTGTTAAACCAAAGAAATCCCAAACCAGAACCGACCATCGCACCACAAAACACAGCAACTTCACCAACACCAGGAATATAAGGGATACCAAGATAACCGGAAAAACTTATGTGTCCTGACAAATAAGCAAAAACTGCAAGTCCGCCAGCTACCATTACTGTTGGTAAAATTGCTAATCCATCAAGCCCATCAGTTAAATTAACAGCATTACTGGAACCAACAATTACAAAATAAGCAAGTACTACATATAGCCAGTTCATATCAAAAACATAGTCTTTAAAAAATGGAACTAGCAATTGTGTTTCAACAGGCAAAGTAGCAGATTGATAAAGATAGATTGCTGCCCCCAAAGCAACAATTGATTGGGCAATATATTTGTGCGAAGCAGATAATCCTTTTGGATTATTGTGAATTACCTTTCTATAATCATCAATTAATCCAATAATCCCAAATAGAAATGTAACTGTGAGAACAACTAATATATAACGATTACTAATATCCCCCCAGCAAAGTGTGCTAAAAATAATAGATAACAAAATTAATGAACCGCCCATCGTAGGAGTACCAATCTTAGTCAAATGAGCTTCCGGTCCGTCATCTCGTATACTCTGTGCGATTTTTTTATTTGTTAAATGATTTATCAAATATGGGCCTAAAATAAAAGAGATAAACAAAGAAGTTAAAACGCTTAATATTGTTCTTAATGTTAAATACTTGAAAACGGCAAACCCACTTTCGAACTGAGTAAGATATTCTGTTAACCAAATTAACATTATCTCCTATTCTCCATAAGAAAATTAACAACACGTTCCATCTGCATCGAGCGTGAACCCTTAACTAAAACGGTGCTGTTTTTATCTAAAATTTTTATTAGTGACTTTCCAAGATCGTCATAATTTTCAAAATGGAAAGCGCCTTTGCCAAAATTATTCGAAGCATTTATGCTTAATTCACCAATCGTAAATAATCCGTTCACATTTCTTTTTTTTGCTAACATACCTACTTCTTTATGAAATCTTTTTGCTTTATCGCCTAACTCTCCCATATCACCCAAGACAATATAACGTGATCCATTAAAACTGCATAATGTCTTAATGGCGGCATCGAGTGATGCTGGATTGGCGTTGTATGTATCATCAATAATCCTCACTTGTTTTTTCCCTGTTTTTATTTCTAGTCTTCCATTGATTGACTGTATATTTTCAAGCCCATTTTTTATTGACCTCAAAGATATATCTAAACTTATACAACATGCTGCAGCTGCTAAAGCATTCATTACATTATGCTCACCAAAAATAGGTAAACAAATTTCAACTGAATCGTTTTCAGTAACTAGCGTAAATTTAATTGATAAATCATTTACAGATGATTTAATTTTTTTTGCTCTAACATCGGCATTTTTCGATTTGATACCAAATGTAACTTGATTAATTTCTTTACAGCTATTTTTCCAAAAATCAGCATATATATCATCTGCATTTATTATTGCAGTACCTGAAGATTGTAATCCTAAATATATTTCTGCTTTAGCTTTTGCAACACTTTCAATATTTTTAAACCCTTCTAAATGAGCAGGAGCACATTGTGTGATTACTGCAACGTTTGGTAAGGATATTTTACTTAACCACTCGATCTCCCCTGAATTATTTGCCCCCATTTCGACAACCGCATAGTTATGATTCTTGTTAAGCCCAAATAATGTTTTTGGGACACCAATATCATTATTTAAATTGCCTGGAGTAGCATGTACACTTGAAACGGTTGATAAAATGTTAGTTACCATTTCCTTTACGGTGGTTTTCCCATTACTGCCAGTTATTGCAATTAAGGGGATTGTTATTTTTTCACGCCAAGATTTTGCTAACAATCCCATTGCCTTACGTGTATTTTTTACCTTAATAAAAGATTTGGTATTGGATATTTCATGATCAACTATTAATGAGGATGCTCCTTTTTTTTCAGCAACCGAAATATATTTATGCCCATCAAAATTTTCCCCTTTCAGGGCAATAAACAAATTTCCTTTCTCAATAGTTCGGCTATCGGTACTGCACCCAGAAAAAATAACGTCTTCCCCGTTTAAAGATGCTCCAATTGTTTTAGCTGCTTCAGAAAGTAGCATACTGATCATGAATGCTCCTCTGTTAAGCGTTTAGCTAATTCACGATCGGAAAATGGGACTGTGATGGGGCCGAGCTGTTGTGTCATTTCGTGGCCCTTACCGGCAAGTAAAATCACATCCTTCTTTTTTGCTTCAAGAAAAGTACTAATGAGTGCATCAGAACGATCTTCTTTAATAATTATCCTTGACTTATTTTTAATTCCTTCGAGAATATTTTTAAAAATTTGATCAGGTGATTCATTACGTGGGTTATCGTTTGTCAGAATAATTTGATCGGATAGTGATTCAGCGATAGAACCCATTTGGGCACGTTTCCCAACATCTCGTCCTCCACCGCAACCGAAAATACAAAACAATTTTCCTTTACAGTAAGGCTTCAAACCAGTTAATGCTTTTTCAAGTGCGTCCGGTGTATGCGCATAATCAACAACAATTAACGGTTTATCTATTGAAGAGAAAACTTCCATTCTACCTGGAAGGCCAGTAAAACCAGATAATATGGCAGTAACTTCTTCAATAGGTGCTCCAGAGATACACAAAACTGTGAAAGCCGCGAGAACATTTTCTACGTTAAATTCTCCGAGCAAATTCACCCTAATAGTTGCTTTACCCCAAGGGCTCCGAACTTTTATTATTTTCCCCGCAAAAGATTCAACTTCTATCTGCTCACAATAAATAAAAGAAATTTTTTCTCTTTTATAAAATTCAAGATTACTTTTCTTTACTGAATAAGCAAAAATATTTAAATCTGTTGGTAATTTTTCTACAAGCTTAACCCCGTATGAATCGCCAATATTAATAACAGCATTCTCAAGACCTGTTTTTTCGAATAATGAAAATTTGGCGCTAACGTAATCATCAATAGTTTTATGATAATCAAGATGATCTCTACTCAAATTTGTAAAAACCGCAGTATTAAACTCTGTGCCTTCCACTCTACCTTGATCTAGAGCATGAGAGGAAACTTCCATTGCAACAAAATTGACTTGATTTTCCCACAACGAAAACAATGAGTGTAATTTAACTGGGTCCGGTGTTGTTGTTTTACTAGTTTCTATCTGACCAAATAATCCGTGGCCAAGCGTTCCAATAAATGCACTATTTTTTTTAAGTCCGTGCATTGCGTATGCAATAAGATATGAGACCGTGGTTTTACCATTTGTCCCAGTGACACCAATGATTTTTATATTTTTTGATGGGTTACCATAAAATCGGCTGGTAATAAGACCTGCATTTTTACGCAATTCAGGAATCTTAAAAATTTCTTTTGAAATTGACTCTGAATTAAATATCTCTGCTTCGTCTATGGCAATAGCTGCTGCTCCTTCATTAATTGCATTATCGATATAATCGAGACCATTATGGTTTGTGCCACGATATGCTAAAAATAGATTCCCTGGCTCGACCTTCCTGCTGTCAATTGCAATACCAGTCACCTCAGTTGTAGAAACTACTTCAGCCAAACCCATTAAGATATGTTTTAAGGATTTTATATAATTTAGTTTCTCAACTGACATCATTATTTATATCCTTGAAAGCTTTTGTGTTCTATAGTGTCTGCAATTATTGGCGTATTAAAATTATTCAAGTTATCGGGTGGAATATTTAATATTCGTAAAGTACCTTCCATAACCTTTGCAAATACAGGTGCTGCCACTGCTCCACCAAAATGACCTATGTCTTTATTAGGCTCATCAATTGTCACAACTGTTACAAACCTTGGGTTACTAGCAGGAACAATACCCACAAATAATGAGCGATAACGATCATCAAAATATCCGCCTCGAGGATCATTTATATGTGCTGTTCCGGTTTTACCAATAACTCGATACCCTTTTATCCCCGCTTTGCTAGCAGTGCCCTGAGATGAGACTACTGTTTCTAGCATATCTCTAATTTGTCTTGCTATTTTCTTGGAGATAACTCTTTCGCCTTGAACAGAATCATCTGTTTTGAGAAAAGAGACAGGTAACTTAATACCGTCATTTGCTATTATCGAATAAACATGTGCTAGCTTTAAAGAGGTTACCTCAACACCATAACCAAAAGATAAAGTCGCCATATCATGTTTAGTCCAAGTATCAAATGACCTAAG
>CESL01029729.1_pt1 | contig 12167 bp, 11 predicted proteins | sample 531221 | NCBI WGS metagenome assembly CESL01 (sample SAMEA2622197, study PRJEB7988) | marine metagenome | biome: marine biome (ENVO:00000447); feature: mesopelagic zone (ENVO:00000213) & marine oxygen minimum zone (ENVO:01000065); material: "saline water (ENVO:00002010), including plankton...
AAACTGATAACGCAATGGTTCAACAAAAAAGTTGGTAGAGCCATAGGTATAGCTTCAGTTGGAGTCTCTTTTGCTGGTTTTGTTATACCTAATCTAACCCACTATTTACTCTTCTCTATGGGTTTTTCTTGGCGTGAAGTATATTTTCTTTTTGGGAGCTTTATTTTAATCTTTATAGTTCCTCTCATATGGGTTTTTGTAATAGACAGTCCAAAATTAGTTAATCAACAACCCGATGGAAAGAATGATAAAAAAAGAGATACGGAAGATTTTTCTGATTCAGGTGTTGATTGGTCAATTAAAGACCTACTTAAAGATAAAAATTTTTGGTTATTATCTTTAGTTTTTTCTCTACAGTTTTGCTCGATGATGGCCGTACTTGCCCACATACCATTCTATGCTGAACAAAGAGGATGGGAGTCTTATGCTGCCTTCATCTTTAGTATGTATGCTATACCTGCAGTAATTAGTAAATTGGTTTTTGGTTGGTTGGTTGAAAGAAAGTTAGATCCCAGAGCAGGAGTGAGTATTTCGCTATTAATACAAACAACTGGGATTTTATTAATCTCCACAACGAACTCTCCTAATGAACTCGCAATAGTATTTGCTTTTTTTGGTTTTGGGCTAGGAGCTGCGCTTCCCATGAGTAACATTTTATTTAGTAGAATCTATACACCTAAAAGCTTTGGCAGATCTAGAGGCTTAGCACAACCAATGATTGTTCCTTTTCAAGTATCTGGTACTCCTTTAGCTGCCTTTCTTTTTGACTTGTATGGTAATTATGATTTAGCCTTTTCACTTCTTGCAGGTTGTGCATTCTTAGGAATATTTCTTGTATGGTTTCTAAGACTCCCAAATGAGTCTATTTAATTTTTTCTTAATAATTCTTGGATTAATTTATCCAATTCATCAGTGAAAGTAATTGGTTGATCAAGCATCATATGGTGTTGGGCATTTTTTAGCTCAACAACAGGAGAGCCTTTAGGAAGAATTTCTTTCATTTGTTTTACACCTATGTTGACTTCAAATTCTATTGAATTTTCTCCGTAGAAAAATGCTATGGGACATTGGATTTTATTTAGTATTTCCAAGTGATCCTTGCCTATTACTAAATTGTCATACGTAGTAGGATCAAAAGTCCAACTCCAACCTAGCTCAGTCTTTCTAATAGATTTCTCGGCTATATAATCCAAAAGAAATTGATTTATACATTCCTGGGGAGGCATTAATCTAAATCTGTTAAGAAGATCTTCCTTAGAATTTCTGATTTTAGGAGGTTTCGACTTTGGCCAATCTTCATACCATTCAACGTGTTTCTCGGGGGGATTGATAATATAATCTACTAAAAGAAGACCTGACATTTCAGAGCTAAACTTTCCTGCGGTAAGTAAAGCTATCATACCGCCAAAACTATGACCTACTATTAGAGGCCGATCTAGTTTTGTTTCTTCTACAACTCCCCACACATCATTCACAAAAGTATTTCTCTCATATCTGGATCTCCAATCACTGTCTCCCATTCCACTAAAACTCATTACAACAAAATGATACTTTTCACTAAGAAGAGCTCCTATAAATTGAAACCAGTAAGCATGTGCATGATTGCCATGCAACATTATTACACTAGGATTTTTGTTTGATCCCCATTCTAAATAATGAACTTTTGCACCTTTTATTTCTACAAAAGCACTCTTGTGTTCAACTGATAAAGCAGCATTAAACCAGTCTGGTTTTTCTTGAATTATTGCCATTTGAATATTTTTACATCCTTGAAGTGCAAATAGTAAATTAGATGGATTAGAAAAAAAAGTTCTAAGGAATCCCAAGAAATTTGTGAGCCTGCAAACTTAAGCTCCATATAGGATTTTCTAAACAATATTGAACAGCTTTCTGGGTATTGAGTTCCTTCTTATTATTATCCAAAGGTTGTAAATAAAAGTTCTTGAAATTTAGATCTGAAAATAAATTGGGATTGTTTTTTTCTTGAGGAAAAACCAATTTAAGTTCATCTCCTAAAATTATCTTCAATTCAGTATTGGCTTTCGGGCTTACGGTAACCCAATCAATATCAGGAGGCAGGGGGAGAGTACCGTTTGTCTCAATAGCTATTTCAAAATTATTAGAATGAAGTGCTTTTATAAGTTTACTATCAACCTGCAAAGCAGGTTCTCCTCCTGTTAAAACTACATATTTACCTTTAAGGTTCTCTGGCCAAGCAGATTTGATAGCTTTACTTAATTCCTGTTCATTTTTGAATTTTCCTCCACCTAGACCATCAACACCTAAAAAATCGGTATCACAAAAATTACATATCGCTTTTTTCCTATCTTCCTCTTTCCCGCTCCAAAGATTACATCCAGAGAAACGACAAAAGACTGCTGGTCTTCCTGTCCTTGCACCCTCGCCCTGCAGGGTATAAAAGATTTCTTTAACTCTATACACTCTTCTTTACTTAAAAATATTCAATAGGATCTTTTTCATTATTTTCTTCAAATGCTTCAAGTCTCTCAACACAGGCGCCACATTTACCGCAAGCTTGTACTTTACCTTCATAACAAGTCCAAGTCTGAGAATAGTCTAAATTCATGCCCAACCCCTTAGATAAGATTTCACTTTTGGACAAGTTTATAAATGGAGCTCTAATTTCAATGGACTCGTAATTTGCTAACTTAGATGTCTTATTAACACTTTCTAGAAATTCAGGTCTACAATCTGGATAAATTGAATGATCTCCACTATGAGCACCGTACCAAACCTCTTCAAAATCAATGGAGATTGCATAAGCTATTGATAGAGAAATCATTATCATGTTTCGATTTGGTACCACAGTCATTTTCATAGTCTGATCTTCGTAATGCCCTCGAGGAACTTCTATATTGTCAGTTAAAGCTGATCCTTTTAGTAAAGGTTTTATTCCTGAAATATTCGAAACTTCTAAACTAATGGAGCGACTTTTACAAAAATCTCTGGCTGAATCTAACTCTTTCCTATGCTTTTGGCCGTAATCAAACGATATAGCAGAAACTTCATGATCCTGTTTTAAAGCGAAATTTATTAAAGTGAAAGAATCCATTCCGCCTGAGTAAACTACGACAATCTTTGTCATGGCTAAAAATTAAGAATTAAAGATTACATCAGTCTTAGCAGCTGATATAAAATCATTTTTATGTAGTCCACCTATTTTATGTGTCCACCAATTAACTTCTACTTGCCCCCATTCAAGTAATATAGAGGGATGGTGATCTTCTTCTTCAGCAAGTTCTGCAACTTTATTAGAAAAGCTTACAGCTTCTGAGTAATCATCAAATTTAAAAATTCTTCTTAACCTATCAATAGAAGCTTGGGGCATAATTTTCCAATCGGGAATCTGTTTTAGTAATTCTTTCGACTCATCTAAAGTTACTCTAGGTGCATCAGCTCTACATGCTTCACATTTTTGTTGAGTAAGGTCTGACATAAACCTCCTTATTTTGAAATTCCGCCCTTTGTAAGTTTTGTAGGATCTAGAATCTTTTTTAATCTAGTAGCTGAAATATTAGTTTCCTCAAGAGCTACTTCCAGAATAGATCTGTCCTCCTTGTATGCCTTTTTAGCAATTTCTGCTGCTTTAGCATATCCAATTATTGGATTTAGTGAAGTCACCAAGATAGGGTTTTTATTTAATGAAGCCTGGATAGATTTCTCATTTACTTTAAAAGTCTTAATTGCTTTATCTGCTAAAACATTCATACCGCCAGTTAAAATGGCAATGCTTTTAAGTAAATTGTAGGCAATCACAGGAAGCATAACATTTAATTGAAAATTTCCTGACTGAGCTGCAACACTAATAGTGGTATCATTTCCAATAACATCTGCTGCTACCATTGTTACTGCCTCAGGTATAACAGGGTTCACTTTACCTGGCATTATGCTGCTCCCTGGTTGGATAGCTTTAAGTTCTATTTCTGAAAGACCAGACAAGGGCCCACTATTCATCCACCTTAGATCATTTGAGATTTTCATTAGTATGATGGCAAGATTTTTTAATTCTCCTGAAACTTGCACTGCAGTGTCTTGACTACTTAATTCATGAAAGAAGTTTTTGCTTGGGACTGTTTTGCACGATCCGCCACTTAATTTAGAGAGTTGTTTAGCAAATTCCTTTGCAAATCTTGGATGGGCATTTACTCCTGTTCCTATAGCGGTTCCCCCCATGGGCATTTCTAATAACCTTTTCTCTAGAAATATGAATGTCTCTTTTGAATTTTTTAATTGGGAAGACCACCCTGAAAGTTCTTGGCTTAAATCTATGGGCATAGCATCCATAAGATGGGTTCTACCTGTCTTCACCAAATCTTCTACACTTTGCGCTTTTTTATCTATATTGATTATTAGTTTATCTAGAGCTGGATAAAGTTTTTTAGTCAGATCCATATGAGCGCTTACTTTTATTGCTGTAGGTATAACATCATTGCTGCTTTGACTCATGTTAACGTCATCATTTGGGTCTATATCTAGTCCGCTAGATTTACTAGCTAGCTTAGCTATCACCTCGTTGGCATTCATATTTGAGCTCGTTCCTGAGCCTGTTTGGAAAACATCTAAAGGAAATTGTTCATTGTGCTTGTTTTGCCAAACTTCTTTCGCGGCCTTTGATATGGCATTTGCTTTCTTTGTAGAAAGAAGACCTAGACTCTTATTTGCTTTAGCAGCTGCATCTTTGATTATTCCCAATGTATCTATAAAAGAGTTAGTAAAAGGGAAATCCATCGTAATTCCGCTAATTGGAAAGTTGTCTATTGCTCTTTGTGTTTGTGGTCCCCACAAAGCATTGAAAGGAATTTTTACCTCTCCTAAAGTATCCTTCTCTATTCTGTAGCGTTTCTTAGGCATAACTTCCTATAAAGAGTCTATATTCTATCAAATAAGATTAACATTTAACGATAAAGCTATCAGAAGGTATAATTTAGAAATAAGAGAAAAAAATGGCTGAAAAGAAACCAGATTCTATAGACATCACGTTAGGTAAGGTCCCACAGAAAGAAAAAGGAGCTCTAAGTCCAGTTGAATGCAAAACTACTGAAGAGTTAAGAAGACATCAATTAGAAAGACTAGCAAGTGGTTTCAGGTTATTTGCCCATTTTGGATTTGATGAAGGTCTAGCAGGACATATTACTTTAAGAGATCCTGAATTCCCTCATTATTTTTGGGTGAATCCTTTTGGTGTTCATTTTGAACAAATATGTATTTCAGATCTGCTTCTGGTTAGTAAAGAAGGAGAAGTTGTACAAGGCGATAGACCTCTGAATACAGCTGCATTTGCTATCCATTCAGCTTTACATAAAGCTAGGCCTGATGTTAATTCTGCTGCCCATTCTCACTCCATGTACGGCAAAACTTTTTCTACGATGGGTCGCCTTATTGAGCCAATAACTCAGGATTCATGTGCTTTCTTTGAAGACCATACTCTTTTCGATGATTACACTGGAGTAGTTAATGAAACTTCTGAGGGAGATAGAATAGCAGAAGCTCTTGGAGATAAAAAAGCAGTTATACTAAAGAATCATGGTCTTCTAACTACTGGAAATACTATAGATGGAACCTTGTGGTTGTTTCTTTCTATGGAAAGATCTTGTCAATCTCAATTAATGGCAGAAAGCGTTGGTCAAATGGAAAGAATTCCAGATGATGTTGCCAAGCTTACTAAAACCCAAGTAGGAACAGACATGGCTTTGTGGGCAAGCTATCAACCGCTTTATGACTTGATGTTACAAAAAGACGATAGTTTTCTTAACTAAGCTTCTTGAAAGAGGTTAAGAGTTTATTATTTTAATAACTCCTCAACTTGCCAAAGAGTATCCTTTCCAAAGAATATTTCTTCTCCAACAAAAAAAGTTGGAATACCGAAAGTTCCTCTATTAACAGCCTCTTCTGTGTTGGATATCAGTTGAGCCTTGATCTCAGGATCTTGTATTTGCTCCATTAATCTGTCCGCATCGAAACCAGATTCAGTGAAAGCTTCTTTGATTACATCTGGATCATCCATTTTTTTAGGCTCTTCCCACATGTGCTTAAGAACTTCATCAATATATTTATCTAAATATCCATCCTTCTGCGCTCCAACTGCCCCTCTTATTATTTGAAGTGAAATAACTGGAAAATGTGGGTTCATTTTAAATTTATCTATTCCGTGTCTTTCTTGAAAGCGCTGCATTTCAATTGATTGGTACTCATTTTTATTCATAATTCCAAAGAAAGCTTCCATCGGGGGCTTGTTATTCGTGGCTTTAAAAATTCCTCCCAAAAGAACTGGAATATAATTAAACTTGGCACCGGTTCTTTCCTCTATACCTGATACAACTTTATGACTTAAATAGGCATTCGGACTTGCAAAATCAAAATAAAAATCAACTTGTCTGGTCATGTATTACTCCTTTTATTTATTCTTCTTCTCGCATTATTCTAGAATCCATATCTTCAAATTCTTCTACTAATTGAGAATAATCTAAATTCATACAAGCTCCTTCAGCAAAATCGTTAAACACTTCTTCAGAAAACCCACTTCCATCAGAATAAGAAATTCCGAATAGCGTTTCACATTTATCTTGCATGTGGAGTCTATCGTCAATTAGTAATTTTGAAAGGATATTTTCTCCAGTATATTCATCTTTTGACATAAAGATTCCTTTATCATTTTCTGAATCAAAGACTATATATTTTTCTTCATTGCCTAATGACCAGGATTTCCATTCGGGTAAATCCTGTTTTCTTCCTTTTCCTGGATTTCCTGTATAAGCGAATTCAGCCCAATAAGACATGATTTGTTCAGAAAGTTTTTTAGCAGCTGGAAAAGCACCTTTCCCTACAATGAAGGTTCGAACAATATTGTTATCCAGAGCACCTCCCATAACAAATATAATTTCGAGAGCATGAGCAGCACCATATAGCTTAGAGTAATCCATTCCATTAAAGAGAGGCAGTTCATCCCAATCAAACCTGTAAACGAAAGTTGATTTATGACCTGATTTAACTAATTTCCTTGCTGGAGTATCAGCTGCTCTTCTTTTCCAATCAGCTGAGCCATAGTAGCTAAGGGCATCATAATATTCTGGTTCTTTTATTAAAACAGGCATATTCCCTATAAAAGAAAACACACCTGAAGCTTCCTCCCATTTTACAAATCTAGGATTTAAAGCATTAAACAACTTATTTTCATCCTTATTAGTTCCAAAAATAACAGGCACTCTCTTAACTTCAGGGTTTGTAAAAGACTCGTAAATACCCCCTTCTGGAATAACATAACCATCCGGGAAAACTCGAGTCATACCAGATTTCTTAGGGGAAGACTCTTTAAATGCAGTAAAAATATCTTCTGGCGGTGTATTTCTTAATAAATTAGCTATCTCATTATCGGTCATGCTATTTTGCAGTTCTTTTGATTCTACAAGGGTAATAGCTTTCTTACTTGAAATAAGAATTCTACTAAATATCTCTTTAGAGCTTACAGTGCCTGCCACGCCTTCTTTTGGAAGATAACTTTCAGCTTCCTGGATAGAAGAATGAGAAACTATACCGCTCTGAATGATTGCTTTGTGAAACAAACCCCTTGCTAGAGGTGAAGAAAAAATTGCAGCAGTATTATGTCCTCCTGCTGATTCTCCAAATACTGTTACGTTATGTTTGTCACCTCCAAAACTTTCAATATTTTCCTTAATCCATCTCAGAGCCATTATAGTATCCAGAGTACCAAAGTTTCCTGATTTGCCTTCTCTTGAAGAATCAGTATTTGTTAAGGCGGGATGTCTAAACCATCCCAATGGACCCATTCTATATTGAATAGTCACTACAATGACATCATGAACTGAAGATAAGAGGCTTGGGTCATATACTTCAGCATCACCAATGGCATTTCCACCTCCATGTATCCACATCATGACTGGTAATTTCTTTTCAAGGCCACCAAGCTCAGAAGGAGAATATTTGGGGCTCCAAATATTTAAATATAAGCAATCTTCTGATCCTGACCATGAAGTGCCTTCATCGCTTCTTAAAGATGCCCTCTGAAAACAACCACTTTTAAATTCTGTTGCTCTAAGCCTTCCTCTCCAACTTCCTGCTTTCAATGGAGCTTTCCACCTTAACTCCCCAATAGGAGGTTGGGCAAAGGGAATGCCTTTCCATGCAAAAGTGTTATTTTCAGAATCTATACCAACAACTTCACCTTGATTCAAAGATCTTAATGAGTCTTGAGAGACGTTTGGTCCACAACCAAAAAGAAATAATAAGCTTAATAAAAAAGAGGTCCTTATAGTTTTCATAGCATCCATATAAACGACTTCTTCCATTTTAAGGTCTCATAGTTCTATCTTTTATTCCTAAATTCTGGTGTAAATTTTTGTACACACCTTTTACCCAATCACATAGTATAGGTCTCGTGTCTCTGGGGTCTATAATTTCTTCTATTCCAAACATTTCAGCTGTCCTATAAGGTGATCTTACGCTATCTAGAGAATCTTCAATTTCCTTTTGCCTAGCTTTGGGGTCAGGACTGGCTTCTATATCTCGCTTATAAGCAGCCATTACTCCGCCCTCTATAGGCAATGAACCCCAATCTCCTGACGGCCAAGCATATCTTAGATTAAGTCCGTCTGAGTTTCCATGGCCCCCTCCTGCAACTCCAAAAACTCTCCTAACTATTATTGACACCCAGGGAACTGAAGCCTGCCAAACTGCATATAAGGCTCGAACTCCATGCCTTATAACACCTGATTCTTCAGCTTGTAAGCCGATAAGGAAACCAGGATTATCTACAAAATTTACTATGGGAATGTTGAAAGTATCACAAACATCAATAAATCTTGTCATTTTCTCTGATGCCTTTGCAGTTACAGCTCCTCCATCAGAATTACAATCATTAGCCAATATACCTACAGAATAGCCTGATAACCTACCCAACCCAGTAACAAGAGATTTTCCATATCCTGACCCTATTTCAAAAAAACTATCTTCATCTAAAACCAACTTTAAAATTTCTCTAATCTCGTAAGGTGACTTTCTGTCTTTAGGTATTATAGAGATAAGTTTTTCTTCTCTCCTTTCCTCTGGATCAGAATTTTCTTTTTTAGGAGGAACTTCCCACACATTCGAAGGCATAAAAGAGAGAAATGCTTGAATCTGTCTAAAAGCATCTTCTTCACTGGAAGCTTCATTATCAACTACTCCAGCTATCTTAGTGTGTATCTCACTACCTCCAAGCTCCTCTCTTTCCATTTTAATTCCAAAAGCTCTTTCAACGACAGGAGGACCAGCTACAAACATTTGGCTACTGCCTTTTACCATTATAGAAAAATGTGAGGCAACAACTCTTGCAGAACCAAGTCCAGCTACTGACCCCATGCAAGCTCCAACTACAGGAACCATGCTTAATAGCTTTACAATATTCTTCCATCCTGGAAGACCCGGTACATAAGTAGCCCCCATTGTTTCTAGAGTTTTTACACTTCCACCCCCTCCACTTCCATCAACTAAGTTAATTAAAGGAAGTTTTAGGTGTTCAGATAATTTAAGACTATAAATAAATTTGTTTCCTATTCGGGCATCAGCAGCACCTCCTCTTACAGTAAAATCATCTCCAGCTACAATAACTTCTCTTTTATCTATCTTCCCTCTTCCGAAAATAAAGTTTGCTGGAATAAACTCTTTTATCTTGCCTTCTTCGTCATAAGTAACCTTCCCAGTTATTTCACCAGTTTCGCGAAATGAATTCTTATCAAGGAGAGAATCTATTCTTTCCCTAACAGTAAGTCTGCCAAGAGAATAATGTTTAGCTATTCTCTCTATACCACCCATTTCCTTTGCTAAATCTGCTCTCTTCCTTTTTTCTTCAAGATCCTTTTCCCAACTCATACTTCTCCTTTATCAAGTAAGATAATAATCTCACATTTACAAAAGCTTGCAAGCTTTGTCCATGTTACGTAAATTACCTATAAACTTGGAGGAAAAAATGCAAATTGCACCCATACCCACTCTTTCTGAAGAGATTAATGATATTAGATTAAGAACAGCTGACATTGTTGGAAATAAAATTATTCCTAATGAGGGGGTAATTTATGAAGGAGGAGATAAATCAGCAAAGCTAAGAAAGGAAATAAGGAAAGAGGTTAAAAAACAAGGTCTCTGGGCACCTCACTTACCTGAAGAATATGGAGGAATGGGCAATGGTTTCCTCACTCATGCTTATATGAATGAAATCCTGGCTTGGTCTCCTCTTGGTAATAGATTGTTTGGTGTGATTGCACCAAATTCTGGAAACCAAACAATTCTAGTTAAATATGGTACTGAAGAACAGAAGAAGAAATGGCTTATTCCTTTGATCAATCAAGAAATGGAATCGGGTTTTTCAATGACTGAACCCGATGTTCCTGGATCTGATCCCAGATCTCTACAAACAACAGCAGTGAAAGATGGAGATGAGTGGGTAATTAATGGACATAAAATTATGACTTCGAATGGAAGGGTAGCAGATTTCTTAGTTGTAATGTGCAGAACTGAGGATGATGATTCAGGTAATGCCAACTTGAAAATGACTCAAATTATAGTTCCCACAGACTCCCCTGGTTTAGAGAGGATCAGGTCAGTTCCTATTTGGGGTCACACAGGTGGAGATCACATGGAAATAAAGTATAAGGATGTAAGGGTACCGCTTGAGAATGCTTTAGGAGCCAGGGGATCTGGTCATCAGGCAGCTCAAGATAGACTAGGAGCGGGAAGGGTTTATCACTGCATGAATACTATTGGTCAAATGTGGCGAGCTTTTGACATCATGGTCAAGTACTCAACGCAAAGAGAGGTTCATGGAGGGAAGTTAGAAACAAAGCAATTTATTCAAGGATTTATTGCAGACTCATATATAGATATTCAAGCAGCAAGACTAATGACTATACATTGTGCTGAAGTCATGGATAAAGGTGGTAATTCAAGGGTCGATATTTCTGCTATTAAAATTTTTGTTCCTGAAGCAGGAAGCAGGGTTGTTGATAGAGCAATACAAATGCATGGCTGGAGAGGTGTGTCTAGTGACTTGCCTCTAGCGGGAATGTTTCAAGGATTTAGGACTTTAAGATTGGCAGATGGTCCCGATGAGGTACATAGAATATTAATAGCTAAACAAATATTAAAAAGGTACCACGATGGTCTTTCTTGGGACTTTGGTGTTTAAAGTTTATCCATAGGTATTAGCTTAACTGTAGAAGTTGCTGTTGCTACTAAAGAGTCTCCCTGTCTGAGATCACAGGCCAGAAAACCAGTACTTTTTCCTAATTTTATTATTCTTGAAATACTGAGAAGTTTTCCAGGGCCTGCTGCTTTCAAGAAACTTACATTGATATCTAATGTTATTGGGTTTATTTCAAAATTTAATAAACCTATAACTAGATGAGCCATGGGAGCATCTAACATTACTGTAATAAAACCTCCTTGAATTATTTTACCCCCTGAATGACAGAATTCTTCACCTACTTCAAATTTCATCCTTAATTCTGGAGGTGAAGAGTTAAAGCTTGTAGCTTCTCCTCCGAGGACTTTTAAGAAATCAGCTTTTCTTGATTTAAGTAACTTAAGAATATCCTTATCAGACATATGCCCCTAGATTAAATGCTATAACCACCATCAACAGCTATAAGTTGACCTGTAATATAGTTAGCTTCTTGAGACGCAAGAAAAACAGCCAAATCTGCAACCTCTTCAGGTTTACCAAATCTCTTTATAGCTAAACTTTGATGTACTGAGTTTTCCCATTCTTTATCAAAGAAAGAATCTTTCTCATTTTTTAATCTTATAAAAATTCCAGTTTCTATTATTCCTAGAGCTATACTATTTGCCCTTATATTATTTACCCCCTCTTCTTTTGCTATACCTTTAATTAGAGACTCTATTGCTGCTTTTGGAGCTACTGATAAAACATCTCCAGGAGGATATCTTAATAGCCCTGCTGAGCTAATAAACACATAAGATCCACCTTCCTTTCTTAACTCATTTAAAGAAGAAGAAACAAGGTTAAAGAATCCGTTCACATCTGAGTCCATGACATGTTGCCAAGTTTCCACATCGATATCTCTTATCATTTTTTGAGGAATATCAAACCCTGCAGCATTAACTACAGTGTGGATTCTAGAAAATTTTCTAGAGAC
>CESL01041373.1_pt1 | contig 12151 bp, 9 predicted proteins | sample 531221 | NCBI WGS metagenome assembly CESL01 (sample SAMEA2622197, study PRJEB7988) | marine metagenome | biome: marine biome (ENVO:00000447); feature: mesopelagic zone (ENVO:00000213) & marine oxygen minimum zone (ENVO:01000065); material: "saline water (ENVO:00002010), including plankton...
GAGAATATGGGGGTTGATTTAAATGTAACTGCACAATTACAGGAAATGGCGCAGGAATACCTTAAGAGTGCGAAGAAGCAATTTAATGATGATAAAGTTTCTACGGCTTTAGAAATAGGGGAAACCCATCGTGGCATACTTAAATATGCAAAAGAATGGGGCGCAGATTTAATTGTTATGGGAACGCATAGTCATTCTACTTTAGAAAAAGTACTGGTAGGTACGGTGGCTTCGAAAGTTTTAGAAAAAACAGAAGTACCGGTTTATATGGTGCCTATAAAAAGATAAAAAAACTGGATCTGGAGACTAATAGGTCTCCAGATCTTTTAATGAAGATACGGCTTTTAATGTATGTTTAATTTCATCTAATTGGCCATTTAAGACTCTTAGAATATCGTCACTAAAGTTATATTTTCTTATTGCCCTCTCATACTCTTCAGCACTTTCTTTTTCACCCTCTAGACATTCTTCCAAAATTACTTCATCGCCATTATCACTAAAAATTGTTTTTAGATCCATCCAGGTGCGTTGCAAACTTCCCTGAAAGGTTCCTGCATTGTGGGGTACCTCGTCTATCTGGTAGATTTCTCTTTCCAGTTCTTTTGTAAATCTAGCTCGTTGTTGCGCCTGGGTAAGCAGGAAGTTCTTTAAAAGATCACTTTCAGTATCTTCAAGTCCGTTTTTAAACACCTCTCCTGCGTCATGATTTTTTTCTAAAAGCTCTTGCAGTGCCTGAGCAATTTTTTTAGGGTCATTAATTTTTTCCATAGGAATATGATAATTAATTTAGCAAAAGTAGGTGATGTTTTATGGCCAGGCTCTTAATTATTTATAAATTCACCTGGATTTAGCTTTTGGTGTTAATTAATCTAAATTTTATGAAAACCTATATTGCCATCTTAAAAGGAATAAATGTGGGAGGCCATAAAAAAATAATGATGGCGGATCTTCGGAAGATGCTATGTGAAATTTCGTATATCGGGGAAGTTAATACTTATATCCAAAGTGGTAATATTGTATTTAAAGCTTCCGAAGAAAATACCGATGTTTTGGAAAATCTTATTCAGCAGAAAATTGCAGATCATTATGGATTTGAGGTAAGTACTATCGTACTTTCTAAAGAAAATTTAAGTTCAATCATCGATAGCAATCCTTATGCTGAAGAGGAAATTAAGCGTTTACACTGTTGCTTTTTTAAAACCGATCCTATTTTAGAAAACCGACAGAAATTAGAAACTTTTGATGCCTCGCCCGATGCGTTTACAGTAGGAAATAGCTGTATGTATATTTGTTGTGCGACCGAGCGTTATAGTAAATCAAATATAAATAACAGTGTTGCTGAAAAAATACTGAAGATTGAATGTACCACCCGAAATTGGAAAACCTGCACGAAACTTTTAGAAATGCTTGAAAATTTATAGTGGTTGTAATTGCAACTCAAATTCAATAATTCCAGCATCAATTTTTGCAGTCTGTAATATTCCGTTTTTATAATGATAAAAGCTTTCTCTTCCTTTCTCGTTTTCTTTAGCATAAGAATGCATACCTATTTTTCGTAATGACTGAAATTCGCCGGTTTCTTCGCTATAGGCTTTCTTTACACTGGTAGGCTCCTCAAACATTAACTGGATACAGGTATAGGAAATAGGTGAGTTTATGGTTTTTTCAAGCTTGCCAGAATCATAAAATTTATAGTTATGCTCATTTGTCTTTATAGTTTTAGTACTCGTACGGTTTTTTCCGTTTAAGAAAATTTGAGCTTCAGTATTTTTAAGCTCATGTCCATTAAAAACGACCCTGAAATTATAATTGACTTCTATTTTGGCCAAAATTCGGGTTTGGATATTGGTTTCAGTTTGATATTCGGTAATTCCACCGTTTACTTTTTTAATTGCTTCTAACTTTCCAATTTTATCGCCTTTGTGGACCACAGCATAACTAAACGATTTATTTTGAGACAAAGCACTATATGAAATAGCTAAAAAAGCGAGTAAAAAAATAGTGAATTTCATAATTTGGAGATTTGACTGAAATGATTTGTTTTGAGTTTTTAAAACTTTTCCCTTAATTTCATAAATTCCTGTTCCAGAAAATTTAATTTTTGCTCAATTTCAACAGTATTATTTTCAGGAAGCCTTCTAAAAAACGTATAGCAAACGTGCCACATTTCTTTAATTTCACCAGATTCTATCTCGATATCTTCAATATTAGTATTGTTTGCTCTAAGTATAATTTTTGAAGATGAATAGTAAAATTTCCTAAAAAGTACTTTACCATGTACCAGTGCAATTACCAGGCTGCTCGTATCGATTTTGGTAAAATCATTAGACTCAACTTTCTCTCCTATAATGACGTCTTTTGGACAATACGCCTTATCGTTATTTGTCATTTCCAGATTAGAAATTAAATAGGCTCTATATTCTTTATCAGGATCTACCGGTAAATGGAGTTTAGGAAGGTCTTCTATAAAATGAGGTTTATCATAATATAATATGTAATCGGCTTCTGTTTTTGGAGTGATACAGGGAATTTCAGCAAACTTTTCTTTATGAAAGCTTCCCTGTAGTGCCAGGTCATCTTTAAACTTCAATAGTTTATTAACCGTTAGCTCTTGAGTTAATAGATCATCGATGGTTATGCTAAAATGATTAGCGATTTTAATAATGGTTTCAATGCGCGGTTCACTTCTTTCTTCCTCGTAAGCTCCTAGTGTACCACGTTTTAGCTCGAATAATTCGGCAAATGCCTGCTGACTTAATTTTTTGACGTTTCTTATCTTCCTAATATTTTTACCGAAATGAGACATATTTTGCTAAAATTATTTGCAATATTGATTTTTTGTAGTATCTTTATCTAACAATATTAGCTAATAGATTTGATAATTACTAATTTATTTGGTTATTTATCGATTTGACTAGTCAAATCAGTAATGTGCTAAAAAAATTAGCTTGACTTAGAAATTTAAACTTTAACCTAAACAACCAATGATTACAGCAATAATTACTACGGTGATTGTGTTAATAATACCTTAAAAACAAAATAGATTTTTGTATTATTATACCATAAAATTAACACCAATCAAAAAATACTGTCTAAATGAAAAATCATTTTCAGATCACAAAAAATTTTCTTTTAGAGCTGAACTTCAATATTGATTTTGAGAACGAAGCCGAGGGAATATTAATGATTCGCAAAGAAAATTTTGCAATTAAAAACCTTATCCTGGGAGTGGCACCGCCTATTTTAATTATGGAGCAGTTCTTATTCAGGATTAATAATCAGTCAGAAAAAATTTATCGAAGTCTGCTGCAAAAAAACAGAGATATCATTCATGGCGCCTTTGTACTGGACGATTCTGGCAAAACAGTGATCTTTAGGGATACCCTTCAAATAGAGAACTTAGATCTTAATGAGTTAGAAGGATCGTTAAACTCACTTAGTTTATTGATGAGTGAATATTCAGATAAAATTATAGAATTTTCAAAATATTAAACCTTAACGTTATGAACATTTTTAAACGATTATTTAAGATAGGAGAAGCTGAAGCTAATTCAGCAATCGATAAAATGGAAGATCCCATTAAATTAACCGAACAGGGAATTAGGGACCTTAAATTAGATTTAGAGAAAAATCTGGAGGCTTTGGCTCAGGTAAAAGCCTTAGCGATTAGAGCTAAAAACGACCAGGAAGAATACCTGGATAAAAAAGAAGATTATCATAATAAAGCGATTTTGATCCTTAAAAAAGGACAAAGTGGCGATATGGATAAAACCGAATCAGATCGTTTGGCTCGCGAAGCTTTGGTTAAGAAAGAAGAGGCCCAAAAGCATGTAGAACGATCTGAAGAAGAAGCGAAAAAGTTCAATGAAAATGTAGCACAGTTAGAACGAAATATTCAAACCATCAAATCGAATATCAGTAACTGGGAAAACGAACTTAGAACCCTTAAGGCACGCGTAAAAGTGAGTAATGCCACTAAGAGCCTTAATAAGCAAATGGCTGAAATAGATAGTAGCAGCACCGTTTCTATGCTGGAACGTATGAAAGAAAAAGTAGCCCAGGAAGAAGCACTGGCAGAAGCTTATGGCGATATTGCCGGCGCCTCGAAATCTATTGATGATGAGCTTGAAAAAGCTGCGAGTACTACAGAAGCTAAAGCCGAAGACGACCTTAGCAAGCTTAAAGACCAGTTGGGTTTAAATGATGATAAAAAATAACGAAATTGACCAGTTTAACAGACATATTATTTTCTGAGGTAAATATTACCTTAAGCATTCTCTGTATTCTATTAATCATTTATTGGTTGCTCACCATGATTAGCGGTATCGACTTTGAGTACGACATGGATATTGATATCGATGCCGATGTCGATGTCGATGCCGATCTGGCAACTGATGGTGCGAATATGGAATTCCAGGATGTGTCAAATGCCGAACTGAATAAAGAGGATGTGGTAGGCAGACGAATTCAACCGCTAAAATGGTGGCAAATTCTTTTGATTTATTTCAATTTCGTTGGCCTTCCGTTTATGTTCACCTTTACCTGTTTTGTGTTCATCTGGTGGTTTACCACGGCACTAACAACCGCCTTAACCTATACGTATGATCATTTTTTAGGTTTTGCGATTATGATTGCCGGTTTTTTCACCTCTTTATTTATAACCAAGATCTTTACCACACCATTTAAAGGTTTCTTTAAAAATCTGAATAAAGATGGCGATAAGGCAATCGATTATATTGGCCGGCAGGGGGTGTTACTTTCCACCATTTCAGGAGATAAAATGGGAAATGCCGAGATTTATGCTAATGGCGATTCGCATTCGATTTACGTAAAATCCCTGGATGGACATCAACTCAATTATCAGGACAAAATTTTAATTATCAAGCAATCAGCTGATAAAAATTATTTCTTAGTACAATCTTATAACGACTAACTTAACTTATTAAAAAATGAATCAAATTTTACCAATTATCGGAATTGGATTAGGGGGATTGTTATTCCTAATCGTAGTCTACTTCGCAATCATTGCGATGTTTTACAAAAAAGTTCCGCAGGGCCGTGCCATTGTTCGTACCGGTTTTGGCGGTACAAAGGTAGCCACGGATAAAGGACTTTATGTAGTGCCTGTTTTCCACAAGGTGGAAGTTATGGATATTTCTGTAAAGAAAATCCAGATCGAAAGAATGGAGCACGAAGGCCTTATTTGTAAAGACAATATGCGTGCAGATATTAAAGTAGCCTTTTTTGTAAGGGTGAATAATGATATTTCTTTCATCAAGAGAGTAGCGCAAACTATTGGAGTAGACCGTGCATCAAGAATCGAAACTTTAGAAGATCTTTTTGAAGCTAAATTTTCTGAAGCTTTAAAAACTGTAGGTAAAAAGTTCGATTTTATCGAATTATACGAAGCAAGGCGTGAATTTAGGGATGAGATTGTGAATATCATTGGTACAGATCTTAATGGCTATACGCTGGAAGATTGTGCGATCGACTTTTTAGAGCAAACACCAATTTCCCATTTAAAACCAGACAATATTCTGGATTCAGAAGGGATTAAAAAGATTACAGAGCTTACTGCGGTTCAGAATATGAAAGCGAACCTTATTAAGCGCGACGAAGAAAAAACCATCAGAAAGCAGGATGTGGAAGCGCGTGAAGCCATACTGGAATTAGATAAGCAATTGGCGGAAAAAGAAGAAGCGCAAAAGCGTGAAATCGCAAACATCAAAGCCCGTGAAAATGCTGAAGTGAGTAAAGTTGCGGAAGAAGAGCGTTTAAAATCTGAAACAGCTAGAATTGCTACGGAAGAAAAAGTAAAAGTAGCTGAAGAAAACATGAACCGTCAAATCATCGTGGCGGCGAAAAACAAAGAACGGACAGAAGCGGTAGAAAGCGAAAGAGTAGAAAAAGATCGTATGCTGGAAGCTACCGAGAGAGAACGTATTGTGACGCTTGCTCAAATTGAGAAAGAAAAAGTTCTTGAAGTAGAGAAGAAAAACATTCAGGATGTGATTCGGGATAGGGTGATGTTAGAAAAAGGAGTGGTAGAAGAGCAGGAGAATATGAAAGATATCCAGGCCTTTAAAACTGCCGATCGTGAAAAGCAAGTAAAAGTAACGATTGCTGAAGCCAACGCTCAGGAGCAATTAATCAAAACCATTAAAGCTGCTGAAGCACAAAAAGAAGCAGCCAAGCAAAAAGCCGAAGAAATTAATATCGAAGCCCAGGCGCATAAAGAAGCCAGTGAAAAAGAAGCAGAAGCTAGAAAAACCATTGCTGAAGCTAAAGCGAAAGAGGAAGCCACCATTGGTTTATCTGAAGCTGAAGTAATGCATGCGAAAGCTGATGCCAGCGAAAGACAGGGACTTATGGAAGCGCTTATTATCGAGAAAAAAGCGAAAGCCGAAGCTGCAGGGATGGAGGCCAAAGCTGAAGCCAGCAGAAAAGAAGGTAAAGCTGCCGCCGATGTAATTAGGGAAAAAGCGCTTGCTGACGCTGCAGGTATCGAAGAAAAAGCAGCTGCAATGAAGAAACTTGATGGTGTTGGTAAAGAACACGAAGAATTTAAGTTGAAACTGGATAAGGAATTACAGGTAGATCTGGCACATATCAACATCCAAAAAGATATTGCCGATGCTCAGGCACATGTCATTAGTGACGCGCTTAAGGCGGCTAAGATTGATATTGTTGGAGGAGAAACCATGTTCTTCGATCAGATCATTGGCCAGATTACCAGAGGGAAAGGATTCGACAGATTGGTACAAAACAGTACCAATATTCAGGATTTAAAAGATTCGATTTTAGGCAGTGATGATATCAAAGGAAATTTACTAACTAAAGTGCGTGAGTTTTCAGAGAAATACGGAATTTCTTCCGAAGATATCAAAAACCTGACGATTGCAAATTTGATCATGGAATTAAAAGGTCGCTCCAACGACCAAAATGAGCAAACCATGTTAGGCAATTTATTCAACCTGGCTAAAGGTTTAGGATTGTCAGATCAGCGAGTTTCAACCTTAAAGGTTTAGTTAATAATACATTATGAAATAGGAATGTCATCCTGAAGCTGCCCGTCCTTTTAGGCGGGCTAGTTTCAGGGGGTGCATCCTGTTTTTACGATGAAATTTCAGATTAGATCTGGAACGACTAAAATTTAACCCTAACCCTTACCACAAAACCTAATGAATACTAACGAAGAAAAGCCGGTACAAAAAGATGCTTTAGATGGTGGGACGTACGAGATTATCCGTAAACGTCTTAACACTCATAAATCTGATTTACAGGAACGTCTTAATACCTTGAATGAAGCCCGAAAAACGGTTTTTGGTTCGCTCGAAACGCAATTAATAGCCAATAATCGAATAAGTACCGAAAATAATTGTGTGGCCAGGGATATTATTTCACTGGGAAACACCTGTATTTTTGGTTATAACGTGCATTTTGGATTACGTACAGAAATTAGCCTTTCTGATGTGCTTAGTATTTACGAATTTAAAGACCATCATTTTGAATCGGTTGCTTTAAATCTTTTTGAAGATGCAACCTTTAAAACCGATTTTTCAAATCTTTATAAATACTATCGAAATACCATTTTTAGCAAGTTTGCAAGGATCGGCAATTATTTGCATATGGTCTTTCAGCTTAGTGAAAGCGTAACCGATATTAAGACCTTTAAGTGGCTTATTAAAGACAATAAGCTCACTTATATTGATAATCGCAGTGAGCATGAATTTAAATATCCGCAGCAACATCAATTTAAATGGCAGGAAGCTACCCGGGATATGCAACGCTACGGGGAGCATTCACATGTAGCGATTTTAGATAAAGTTTTTGTAGAAACCATTGGTGGCGATCTTACCATCAAGATCGAAGATAATACCGAAGACGGAATGGGCATATTTTCTGAACAGGTAGCGTATAAAGATCAAACCCTGGATGATGGTCAAATTCGTTTTGCCGATCTTGGAAATTTAATCGCACTTGAAATCAAACCTTTTCAGGAAGAGCCCCGCTATTTTGTATATAATCACAAAATGCAGGAGGTCCAGAAAATTGATTCCATCAAAGAAACCGCTGTCTTATTGCCAGATGATCAGGGTATTATTTTTCCGAATGGCTATTATTTGCAAACGGGAGAATTTCATCTGTTCTCCAATGAAGTTCAGGCCCTAAAATATCAAGAAACCATAAGTTCTCCAAACGGGGAAGACTTTTTATATGTTTTCTATTCGCCCACTAAGGGTACTTATCTGCTAATGGATTATAATATGATCGAGCAGGAGATTAAAACACCTATTGTATGTGGGGGCTTCACCATTTTACCCAATGGCGAATTATGCTATTTTAAAGCTGATGATGAACAAACGAAACATCATATGATCCAGATTTGGCAAACACCATACCTGGAAGGTGATATCATGCCATCTGAACATCAGGATTCTATGCTGTATAAAATTGGAAATAAGGATATCGTTAAAGCCATGGCTGAAGCTAATGAGCTGATCACCTTGCTGAGTAAAGAAGATAATTACGACGGTTTGTATGCCGATATTGCCAAGTCTTCGAAAAATATCTTAGATGCGTATTATTGGCTAAACGAAAAGGAAACCGCTGTTTTAAACGAGCCGTTAAAAGAGATCAATATTGCGGCCAATGCGGCTATTGATGAATTTCAGAAGGTGATTCAGCTTAAGAAAAACGCTGAAAAACAAACTCAGGAAATTCAGCAAAAAGCGCAAAAACTTTTCAGTAAAATTAAGAGTACTTCTTTTAAAAATATCAACGAATTTGTAGAATTACTCTCACAGCTAAGGGCATCGCGGGGAGAGGTGATTGGATTATACGAAATTAGATATGTAAATGAAGGATTTATTAAGTCGCTAGAGACTGAAATTGCCCAGCAAACCACTACAATTTCAAGACGTTGTGTGGAATTCTTACTTAAGGATAAAGCGCTACAGCCTTATCATGATAAAGTGGAAGAAAAACAGCAGCAACTCGATAAGATCACTAAAGTTGTTGAAGCGAAAAAGTTGGAAGAGGACGTTAATCAGATCGCAATCGATCTGGAAATGCTTATCGATATAGTTTCGAATCTGGATATCGAAGATACGTCACATTCTACCAAAATCATCGATAATATTTCTTTGATCTTTGCCACGATAAATCAGCTTAAGGCCGCCATTAAAAACAAGAAAAAGTCGCTTGGGAGCAAAGAAGCTAAAGCCGATTTTGCCGCGCAGTTAAAACTTATAGATCAGAGTATTATTAATTATCTGGATATCGCTTCAACTCCTGAAAAATGTGATGAATTTCAAACAAAAGTCAGTATTCAACTGGAAGAATTAGAAGGTAAATTTGCCGATTTTGAGGAATTTATTACTGAAATTATCGAAAAGCGGGAAGAAGTTTATAATGCTTTTGAAAGTAAAAAAAGCACTATTAACGAAAAGCGAAATAAAAAAGCCATTGCACTGCAAACTGCTTCAGATCGTATTTTAAAAAGCATTGGCAAAAAAGCCGAAAGTCTACAATCGGTTTCAGAAATTAACGGTTATTACGCTTCAGATCTTATGGTTAATAAGCTTCGCGATATCGTGGAGCAGTTACGAGAACTGGACGATAGCGGTAATGCAGAAGAAATTGAAACTTCTTTAAAAACAAGTAGGGAAGATGCGTTGCGAAAACTAAAAGACAAGCAGGATCTTTACGAAGATGGCGAGAATATTATCAAACTTGGTAATCATAAATTCGGGGTGAACCGCCAGGAACTGGATTTAAGTATTGTTTTTAAAGATGACAAACTTTTTTACCATTTAAGCGGAACCGATTTTTATCAGGAGCTGAAAAATGAAATTCTAAATAATAGTAGAAAATACTGGAATCAGGAATTTATTTCTGAAAATGATTCGGTTTATCGTTCTTCATTTTTAGCCTTTAAAATTTATAAAGATCAAAATCCAGAAATACTTTCTGGGTTAAATGAGGACGAGTTGTTGAAGGTGATTCAGGAAGAAAGCAGCAGTAATTATTCTGAAGGTTATATAAAAGGCGTTCATGATCTTGATGCGGCTAAAATTCTACATATTTTGGTGCAAAAACATCAGGATTTAGGGATATTAAGATGGCGACCTGAAATTCGTGCCTTTGCGAGGTATTTTTGGAATAAGCTAGAAAATGAGGTAAAAGAGGGCTACAATAACTCGATAAAAGCATCGGGACAGGTCTTAAAATATTTTCCAAACACCCGCGAATATGATTTTTTGATTCAGGAATTAGAGCTGGTTATTAGTGATTTTGGGCAAAATACAGGTTTATTTTCTGCGGAAGTAAGTTTAGAAGTGGCACAATATCTTTTTGAAGAATTACAAAGTGATGATCAGTTTGTGGTGAGCGGATTAGCAAAAAAACTTGCCGATGATTTTCAGCAAATGCTCAAAAAAGAAAGAGCTGAATCTCAGTTTAAAAACAGTGTTGAAAGTTTACCATCGTATTCCGCAAAAATAAGACTGGTTAAACAATGGCTTCAGGCTTTTGCTAAGTCGAAATTGTTAGAAAATCAAGTGAACTATATTGATGAAGCGACCTGTTGTATTTTATTTCCACAGCAAAATCCGGAAGTGAATCATATCGATCCATCTGCGGCTATTTCAGAACTAAAAGGAGACCATAAAAATATCAAAAATGGGCAATTTGAGTTCAATTTTCATGAGTTTACACAAAAACTTCAGTTGTATTTCAATTATAGCGTTCCGGCATTTCACGCCTTCAGAAAAGCAAGACATCAGGTCACCGAAGATTTAAAAGAGCAGCTAAAATTAGACGAATTTAAGCCCAGGGTGTTAACCTCTTTTGTACGGAATAAATTAATAGATCAGGTTTATTTCCCATTGTTTGGCGAAAACTTGGCGAAGCAATTGGGAAGTGTAGGGGAGAATCGACGTACAGACCGGATGGGAATGTTGTTATTAATTTCACCACCGGGTTATGGAAAAACAACGCTGATGGAATATATTGCCAATCGTTTAGGCTTGGTGTTTATGAAAATTAATGGCCCGGCAATTGGTCATGAGGTGACCTCTGTAGATCCAGAAGCGGCGACCAATTCGGCCTCCCGACAGGAATTAAAAAAGCTGAATTTAGCTTTTGAAATGGGCAATAATGTGATGTTATATCTGGACGATATTCAGCATTGTAATCCGGAATTTTTGCAAAAGTTCATTTCTTTAGCAGACGGTACCCGAAAGATAGAAGGAATTTATAACGGAAAATCAAAAACTTATGATTTGCGCGGTAAGAAATTTTGTGTCATCATGGCGGGGAATCCTTATACTGAAAGTGGTGAGAAATTTAGAATCCCGGATATGCTTTCTAATCGGGCAGATATCTATAACCTAGGGGATATAATTGGCGATACAGAAAGTTTATTTAAATTAAGCTTGTTGGAAAATTCGCTAACATCAAATCCTGTGTTGCACCAACTAAGGTCAAGAAATTTTGATGATGTGTATACATTGATTGATCGTGTAGAAAATAATTCGGATGCCGGAGAATTAAAAGGCAACCACACACAACAGGAAATTCAGGATTATAAATCGGTTTTGGAAAAAGTTCTCAGCATCAGGGATACGGTTTTAAAAGTAAACGAAACCTATATAAAATCGGCAGGAACAGAAGATGAATATCGAACCGAGCCTGCGTTTAAGTTGCAGGGCTCCTATCGGGATATGAATAAACTGGTTTCTAAAGTAGTACCCATAATGAATGAAAAAGAAGTAAACAGTTTGCTGTTATCACATTACGAAAATGAATCACAAACGCTTACTGCTGCTGCAGAAGCCAATTTATTGAAGTTTAAAGAATTGCGTGGGAATATTTCTGAAGAAGAAAGATTGCGTTGGGATGCTATAAAGGAAACCTTCTTAAAGAATAATAAACTAAAAGGCTTTGGTGATAAAAACGAAATGGCGCAAGTCTTATTGCAAATGATGGCTTTTTCAGAAAACCTTGAAGGAATTAAACAGGTTTTGCAAAGAGGTCTGGAAAAGTGACATTTATTTTATACTGCCCCAACATCTACAAAAATTGTGTTTGGGCAGTTTTAAAATAAACTAAAATTTGACTAATGTTTTAATCAATTATAAGATATTTT
>CESL01065422.1_pt1 | contig 12112 bp, 10 predicted proteins | sample 531221 | NCBI WGS metagenome assembly CESL01 (sample SAMEA2622197, study PRJEB7988) | marine metagenome | biome: marine biome (ENVO:00000447); feature: mesopelagic zone (ENVO:00000213) & marine oxygen minimum zone (ENVO:01000065); material: "saline water (ENVO:00002010), including plankton...
ACATCAATATGAGGCCCTAAATAATGAAGTAGAAATTTTCCAAAGTCCAAGCCTTAGTTGAAGGGGTTTAAAATTGTATAGGAATGGACCGCCAATATAGACAACCGTCTAGCGATCTACAAAAATAATGCGATCCCAAAATATGAAAAAGCTAATTTTGGATTGGGATTAATTGTGGGTGCTGCTTACAGTTTTAGAAACAATGCCGTGAACGAACATTTTGGCAATTCTATTGGTTTTAATTTTGGCTTCGATTTTTTCTATAAAAATTCAATGCTTTATATCAAGACTGTTTTATCTGGAGGTGATAGAACATATGCTCGCAGACCCCATTGGGAAGAAGGTCTGGATTTTACATTTGCTTTGATAGATGTTTCATACGGTTATGCAATATTAGATAATTCGGCTTTAAAAATTTCACCATTTGCCGGACTCGCAATAACCGAATTCTCTGAAAATGATTATGACAATAAAGAAAGTGATCTTCGAATGCATACGATTCCAAGTGTATTTTTAAGCAAAAGAGAGAGTACTGGATCTTCTTCCATAAGATCGAGATGGTTGGCTTGGCTACTCGAAATAAATTTTAGGAGTATATAAATGGTTATTCTATAAATCTGGCAATTGGTATATCATGGTATTTTAGACTTATCAAATAAGAACTTGACCAAAGCGTACAAAACCGTTTTCTGTTAAAATTTAAAATCTTAATATTTTAGATTTGTTTATGGAGCTCAAAACTTTTATAATCTAAAAAAGAAAAAGAACCCCATGAAAAAGGAAATCACATTAGAAAAAGTAATTTCCAGTGCTCCCGATTTAATTCTTTACGCCGCTCCGATCATGATTGGATTGGCGCTTTTAGAATTCTATTTTAGCTGGAAAACCAAAAGAGACCTTTATGAGAAAAAAGATTTCTTGACCTCACTAACCATTGGTCTCGTTTATATTTTACAAGGCCTGGTAACCAAATCTATCATGTTTGGACTTGTACTATGGGTTTATAATTCGGTTTCATGGAGTATTCCGGTAAACTGGTTCACCTCTATTTTATGCTTTGTCGTTCTAGATTTTTGCAGATATTGGGCTCATCGATACGGACATGAAGTTAATTTTTTGTGGGCCACACATGTTACCCATCATAATTCAGAAAAATATAACCTCTCTACCTCCTTCAGATTATCTTGGACACAGCAAATAAAAGTGATCTTTTTTATCCCTATTAGCTTTTTAGGATTTCATCCAGTCGTCTTTTTTATCTGTCACCAGATTGCCGTGTTATACCAGTTTTGGATTCATACAGAACTAATTGACAGAATGCCAAAATGGTTTAGTTTCATCTTTGTTACTCCATCACATCATCGCGTTCACCATGGTAGAAATGAAAATTACCTCGATAAAAATTACGGCTCAACTTTTATAATCTGGGATCGTATGTTTGGCACTTTCGAACCTGAAACAGAAAAATCGATCTATGGGATTATTGATCAGCCAAAACATTTTAACCCTGTAAAACATGTTTTCCATGTTTGGGTAGATATTTTTAAAAATATGCGTCGTGCCGGCAGCCTAAAAAAAGCTTTATGGATTTTTGTGGCACCACCCAGTTCACTAGAAAAAAATCCCGGTAAAAAAAACGCATAAAAACAAAGAAGCTCGCCTGGTAAGCGAGCTTCTTTGTTTTTATTTAAATTCTTACCCTAGACATCACAAATTGTAATTCCTTCTTTTAAAGCTTCCAGTTTATCATCGTAGGTAGGAATAAATTCTTGTGCCAAATAACCGTCAAAGCCAGTTTCGATTATGGCTTTCACAATAGCGGGATAATATAGTTCCTGTGAATTATTAATCTCATTACGACCGGGAACACCTCCAGTATGATAATGATTTATATAATCATGATGTTTTTTAATAGTAGCAATTACATCCCCTTCCATTATTTGCATATGATACACATCATAGAGTAATTTAAAGTTCGGCATTTCAGTACGTTTTGCCAGCTCTACCCCCCATTCGGTATGATCGCACATATAATCATGATGATCTACTTTACTGTTTAAAAGCTCCATTACAAGGTTTACATTGCGCTCCTGCGCATATTCCAATAATGGTTTTAGCCCGTTAACACAGTTTTTAAATCCGGTTTCATCGTTCATTCCACGGCGATTCCCCGAAAAAACGATCACATTTTTAATTCCGTGTTTCGAAGCTTTTTCGATTAAAGGCCTATAAGATTCCTGTAAATGTTTATGGTTTTTTACTTCGTTAAAACCATTTTCGATATTTGCAAACGAATCTGTCGCCATCGAGCATTCTAAACCATATTTCTCTACCGTTTCCCACTCTTCGGGTGTTAAGAGATCGATACCTTTTAATCCAATTTCCGCAGCATTTTTGGCAAATTCTTCCAAAGGAATATTTTGATAACACCAGCGGCAGGCCGAATGTTTAATATTATTTTTTAAGCGTTTCATATTTAGGTTGATTGGTTTTGCTTCAGCTTCCAATGCAATCATCGGGCTTATCCCTAAAACACCAGCACCTACGGCCATTGCTTTAATCGCAGATCTTCGATTTGTTTTACTCATCCTTTTCAGAAATTATTAATAAGCGTAAAATATACATTATAAATTAAAAAACTGTAGTAAATCTTATTATTTTAATGATATACTAAATATGACAGTATAAACTTAAGCAATTTCAAAGTTATACCCAGATTTTACCAGCTTTTGATAATTATCATAATCAAATTTATAAAGAAAGGCACCTCTTCTGGATGTGGTTTTATCTTTCTCGTTAAGCTTGATTAATAATCCCAGTGTCATTAGTTTTTTCCTGAAATTTCTATCATCCAGCTTCTTTTGATAAATCGCTTCATATAGTGACTGTAATTGGGGAATTGTGAATTTTTCTGGTAAAAGCTCAAAACCTATAGGCTGATACCTGGCTTTTCGTTTTAGCCTTGCCATGGCATCTTCTACCATCTGCCCGTGATCTAACACCAGTTCTGGTAAATCGTTTAATTCGAACCAATGGGCACCATGTGTTTCTGTAAGTTCTTTATCGTAATCATCGATTCTAATCAACGCAAATTGTGCGATAGAAACACAGCGATAACCAGGATCCCGATTAGCCAAGCCGTAGGCTTTCAACTGCTCCATAAAAACATTATCCAAACCGGTAATCTCTGTAAGTACACGTTTGGCTGCCTCGCTAACATCTTCTTCCATTCGTACAAAGCTTCCAATTAAGGACCAGGTTCCTAAAAATGGCTCTACTCTTCTTTTAAAAACAAGTAATTTTAACTTTCCTGCATCAAAACCAAAAATAATACAATCGGTTGCTACGTACATTTTATCTTTTTGTACGTAGAGATCTTTTAAAGCTGGGGTCATAGGCGTATTTTATACAGTTTGCTGTTAAATATAGGGAAATACTTAAAAAATATTCTCTTAAAAAGATGAATGTAATTTTTACGTTTATTATATTTGATCTATAAATTTACTAAAAATTAGCATATTGAGTACTTCAACAAACGCGCAAAACATACCAGAAGTTTTTTCTGATTTTCAGCCAATTGTTAAGGTTGCCTCCCCCGGAAGGATAAACCTTATTGGTGAACATACCGATTACAACAACGGTTTTGTAATGCCTACTGCTATCGATAAGAAAATATATTTCGAATTTAAAGAAAACGAAACCGATAGCACATGTCGGGTTTATAGCGCCACGTATAATGCCTATTTAGAATTCGACCTGCATCATTTATCCATAAGTGATAAATCCTGGGAAAATTATATTTTAGGAGTGGCTAACGAGATAAATCTTTTAGGCAAAAAACTAAAAGGATTTGATTGTATCATAAAAAGCGATCTTTCTACCGGCGCCGGGATAAGTTCTTCTGCAGCATTGGAATGTGGGTTTGCCGCGGGGCTAAATGCGCTTTTCGATCTTGGATTAAGTAAACTGGAAATCACGCAGCTCTCGCAAAGAGCCGAACATAATTTTGTAGGTAACAAATGCGGAATTATGGACCAATATGCCTCTGTAATGAGTAAACAGGATCATATTATCCTTTTAGATTGTGAAAGTTTACATGCTGAATATATTCCGGCAGATTTTAAATCCTGTAAACTATTATTACTAAACACTAATGTTTCGCATAACCTGGCCGATAGTGAGTACAATACCCGTAGGCAAGAATGTGAAGCTGCCGTAGATATTATTCAAAAACAATATCCAGAAGTAAAAAGTCTTCGCGATGTAAATCTTGATATGCTTGAAGAGTTTAAAGAGCAACTACAAGGAAAACAATACCAACGGTCACGCTACGTAATCGAAGAAAACAATCGCGTAATGAAGGCTACAACAGCTATAAAAGCTGGTGAACTTAGCGAGTTTGGTGATTTGATGTACGGTTCTCACGACGGCCTTCAGCATGATTATGAAGTTAGTTGCCCAGAGCTTGATTTCCTGGTAGAATTCTCCAGGCCTAAAGAGTATATCTACGGTTCCCGAATGATGGGTGGTGGTTTTGGAGGTTGTACTATCAATTTAATCGAAGCCGATAAAATCGAAGAATATATTGCTGAAGCTGCTGAAGCTTATTTTAAGAAATTCAACATAAAATTAGATACTATTGCTGTTTCACCAAGTGAAGGGACAATTGTAGAAAAAGTATAATACTAATAGAAAACTTAAATTATGAGTCAGGATATTAATTCGATTCCTCATAGACGATATAATATTTTAACCGGCGAATGGATTCTTTGTTCGCCGCATCGTACCAAAAGACCCTGGCAGGGAAAAACTGAAAAGGATACTACTCCTAAAAAGGAAAGTTACGATCCCAGTTGTTATTTATGCCCGGGAAACACCAGAAGTACCGGCGATAAAAACCCAGATTATAAAGAACCATATACTTTTATAAACGACTTCTCTGCCCTGTTGATCGATAGTCCGATTGCCACTCAGGAAAACGGATTGATGAAGGCCGAAACAGAAATTGGGATCTGTAAAGTGGTTTGCTTTTCTCCAGATCATTCACTTACGCTTCCGTTAATGGAAGAAGAAGATATTACCAAAGTAGTGAAAACCTGGAAAAAGGAATATGCCGAATTGGGAAGCCAGGAAAATATTAATTATGTGCAGATCTTTGAAAACAAAGGTGCCATTATGGGCTGTAGTAATCCGCATCCACATGGGCAAATCTGGTCACAAATGTCCATTCCAACCGAAATTGAAAAAAAATCAAAGCATTTTAAAGAATACTGGGATAAGAATCAAAGCAGTTTACTTGGTGATTATTTAAAACAGGAATTAGAAGCCAAAGAGCGAATTATCGTAGAAAATGAGCATTTTGTTGCGCTAGTTCCTTACTGGGCGGTTTGGCCATACGAAATTATGATCGCACCAAAGAAACATCAGCAGCATATTGGGCAGTTAAATGAGGACGAAGAAAAAGCCTTTGCTGAAATTCTTAAAAAACTGACTATAAAATATGACAACCTTTTTGAAACATCGTTCCCCTATTCAAGCGGAATCCATCAAATTCCAACCGATGGCGCTGAATATCCCGAATGGCATTGGCACATGAGTTTTTACCCGCCGCTATTACGTTCGGCTACAGTGAAAAAATTTATGGTAGGCTACGAAATGTTTGCCGGTCCACAAAGAGACATCACTGCAGAGCAGGCTGCAAAAACATTACAAAACTTAAGCGATATTCATTATTTAAAAAAGTAATAAAAAAACAGAAAAGTGATTTTTATTACTTCAAAGAAACTTTTTATAAACTGCAAGCTTCAAACTAAGCTTGCAGTTTTTTTATGTATTTTATTATTATTGGAACCATATTAATTTTTTATCAACTTTATTTTCTTACTATCCCAATTTAAAATCACGCGATAATTTCTAAAAAAATCTAAACCAAAGGTTTTCACTAAATATTTTTCAGAATATACCTTTTGCTCTTTTAAAATAGAATTCCCAAATTCAATTTCGTTAATAACTCCAGTATAAGATTCTCTTGATTTATCCTCTCTTCCGTAAATTCCAATAACACCTTGAGTATTGGATTTTTTAAAGTTAGAAATTTCACCATTTTCTATTTGCCTTTCAAATTCAGAAAATGGTATAACAATATCCCCATTATACCCAAAATCTATAGTAAAATTCCATATTTTCTTTCCATTTATTTTACAGGCTACAGCAGGTACTCCTGCAACACCAATATATAATTTGTTTTGAATAATTCCTTCGGGTAAGTTTAATGTTGATTCATCATCAGTGATCGTTATTTGCTTTTGGTTAAAATCAATATCCCAAATAGCGTGTCTCATTAAATTTGAACCTATAAATCCATCAACTTCCAAAGAAGACCACATTGGATTTATATTAAAATCATTTATCAAAGCTACTATTCCTTTAAAATTGGCTGACCCAATGCTAACTGTTTCTATTCTGGTATATTTATTTTTCTGTGACTTATTATAAACATCAGAAGCATTTACAGAATCGATTACTTTCATTTTTAAACTTTTGGCAAGTTCTTTTGATACCAGTGTTGGTGTTCCGGTGTCTAATAAAAATTTATACTTCTTATTTTCTATTTCTACGGGGACAACGATCCATCCCTTTTTTATCTCGAAAGGAAAAGTTACTTTAAAATTTTCTTGATCTATTTCTCCCTCTTTTAAATATTTTACGGCTTTGCTAGTTGAACAACTACTTATTAGAATAAGCGTAATCAGGAAAATAAACGCTTTAATTTTCATATATTAAATTCAGTATTTATAATTTCTTATGATAACTTTAAATATAAAATTTAATTGCCTTGATAAGTTATCTAACCATATATAATATTGTATTCAATAAAAAAATCCCGAAGTGTAATGCTTCGGGATTTTTTTATTGGGTATTAAAACGTTATTTCTACCAGAACATGGCATATAACATGGCAACGATCAAAATGATCACAAAACTACCGATATTAAAAATAGGTCCTGTTTTAAATAAATTTCTACTAAGCGTAATTGATTTCTCCTGAATTTTGCCTCCGGTTTCAAGATAACTGATAATTACCATGATAAGCATGGTTAAAATCCAGGTGGCCATCATCTGATGCATAAATGGCCAGGTAATAAAGAATGGAGAATCGCTCCATCCGTTTGGCCCTACTTTAAAGTACAATGCAATTGGAATCGAAACCAGTACTCCCCAGATCGCTGCATTATTGGTTGTTTTTCTCCAGAATAAACCTAGCATAAATACCGCTAAAATCCCCGGGCTAACAACCCCGGTATATTCCTGAATATATTGGAAAACCTGTCCTAAACTTTTTAGTTGAGGTGCTAAAATAATGGCAATAACCAAAGCGATAGAAGCCGTAACCCTACCTACATTTACCAGTCCTTTTTCTGAAGTTCCCGCTTTTTCCTGGAAGAATGGCTTATAGATATCCATGGTAAAGATCGTAGCGGTAGAGTTAAGCATAGAAGCTAATGACGATACAATCGCTGCCGCAAGTGCTGCTAAAACAAGTCCTTTAAGACCCGCAGGCACAAATTCCTTAATTAACCATGGCGCAGCATTATCATTGATAATTCTGCCGTTTTCTCCAAAGAAAGAAGCACTGGTTACCCCTTCGTTAATCATACCACTGGCATCACTGTTCATCACAAAAGCGATAATACCCGGAATTACGGTAATAAGTGGAATTAATATCTTTAAAAATCCTGCAAGTACGATACCGCGTTGAGATTCTTTTAAACTTTTAGCTGCAAGGGTTCTTTGAATAATATACTGGTTAAAGCCCCAGTAATAAAGGTTTGCTACCCATAGACCACCAACTAAAACAGCGATTCCCGGTAAATCCCACCATGCATCCTTACCATTTGGTGTAATGATTTCTCCTTTATCAAGGATCATAGAAAATTTCTCGGGTACCTGCTCGTAAACTTCAGCCATACCGGTAAAGATATTTCCATCACTAGAAACGTGTTCTAAAGCAATATAAGTGGTGATTAAACCACCAATAACCAAAAGTACCACCTGTACCACATCTGTCCAGGCAACAGCAGATAACCCGCCGTAAAGAGAGTAAGCCGCAGCAAACAAAGCAAGACCAATAATACATTCCATAAAAATTGCGCCATCACCGCTACCAATAATCGTATCTAGCGCCGTAGCTCCTAAGTAAAGTACAGAAGTAAGATTAACGAAAATAAATAAACAGATCCAGAAAATAGCCAAGATCGTTTTCAGGTTCTTACTGTAACGAACCTCAATAAATTCTGGAATGGTATAAAGTTTCTTTTCAATAAAAATCGGTAAGAAAAATTTACCTACTACAATTAAAGTAATGGCAGCCATCCATTCGTAAGAGGCGATAGCCAAACCTAGCGCAAAACCAGAACCAGACATCCCGATAAATTGCTCTGCAGAAATATTTGCTGCAATTAGTGAAGCACCAATCGCCCACCATGGCAAAGATTTACTGGCCAGGAAATAATCCTCTGAAGTATCTCCTTTCCCACGAGAAACCCATAATCCTACCCCGATTATAAGCAACGCATAGGCAACGAATACTATCACGTCTAATAATTCAAATTCCATATAAAAAAGTTTAGAGTGTATTTTTTAGAAAATCTCAGTATTTGAAAATAAATCGATGTAGCTTCTAATAATTAGAAAAACGCATCGAATCCCAAATGAAATAAAATTTTCACAATATTTTGCTAAAGATATTACTTTTTTAAATTATAAGCGTAAAAAATACGCTTATAGTCAAAATTACTATTTTTTTACACTAAATTTAAAACTCATCCTATTGTAATAAGTGTTCCCAGGTTCCAACACACTGTTGGGAAAATTCCTGAAATTTGGCGCATCCGGGAAGTTTTGCCCTTCAAAACAAATCGAAGGAAATTCAGATATTCTGGTTTGGTAGTTTAAATCATCCGGTAAAGCTTCTGGAGCATATACCACTACCGCAGGTTGATTGGTAGACATATCTAATTTTATTCCTGTTAACGGAGCAAAAAGTTGTGCAGCTAACTCATCACCGTCACTATTAAGTACGAAAGTGTCATCAAGATTTCTATTTCCTATTAAACGATTACTTGCAAAGTCTTTAGCATGTCCCTGCAAATTATTTAAATTTCCGGTAGGTAATTGCTTATCGTTAATTTCTAAAATCTTATCTGCATTAATTTTTAAAAAGTGATCGCTTACGCTACCTTCTCCGTTAAGATTAAAATACGCATGATTGGTTAAGTTAATTACTGTTTTTTTATCGGTTTTTGCTTCATATTCGATAATCAAGTCGTTTTCCTCATTTAGAGTATACGTAACAAAAACTTCTAAATTACCGGGATAACCTTCTTCATTATGTTTACTAAAGTACCTTAATTTTACAGTAGGGTTTTCTTCATGCTTTTCTTCTACGATCTCCCAGTATTTATACTGGAATCCATGTTCCCCACCGTGCAAATGCACACCATTTTCTTGATAAAGACTAAATTCTTTGCCTTCCAGTTCAAATTTCCCTTCAGAAATCCTTCCGGCATATCTACCTATAGAAGCTCCAAAGCACTGGTTATGGGTTTTATTTAAGGGGCTTGGTAAATCCTGTATTCTTGGTGATACAATTACATTTACCATTTTCTGATTTTTATCGTAAAGTTTAATACTCCCAATAGCTGCACCAAAATTTACGATACTAACCTCTGTACTGGCTTTATTTACCAGCTTCACGGTTTTTAATTCTTTATTATTTTCCAATTTTATATAGTTTATAATAATAAAAAAATCGTCCTAATACAGGACGACTTTAAATCTATTTCTTCTCTTCAATCCAGCGATCAACTTTGGCTTCTAAAACATCTAAAGGTAATGCTCCATCCAAAAGAATAACGTCATGAAATTCTTTAATGTCAAAATCTTCTCCTAAAGCAGCTTTAGATTTTTCTCTTAAATCCAGTATTTTCTTCATTCCTATTTTATAAGCGGTGGCCTGGCCTGGCATCACAATATGTCGTTCTACCATCTTAATACAATCACTTTCGGCATTTGGTGTGTTCTTTTTATAAAATTCTATACCTTCTTCCCTGCTCCATTTTTTATGATGAATGCCGGTATCGACGACTAAACGACAGGCTCTCCACAATTCCATCGCCAGACGACCAAAATCAGCATAAGGATCTTTGTAAAAACCTATTTCCTTTGGTAAATATTCACTGTACAATCCCCAACCTTCAATATAAGCACCGTACCCCCCAAATTTTCTGAATTGCGGAATACCTTTTAATTCCTGAGCAATGGCAATTTGCATATGATGTCCCGGGATACCTTCGTGATAAGCCAAAGCCTCTAATTGATAGGTTGGCATGGCTTTCATATCATAAAGATTTACGTAAAATATACCAGGACGGGAACCATCCGGTGCGGGTTGTTGGTAAAATGCCTTTCCTGCACTTTTCTCGCGAAAAGCTTCTACCGCCTTTACTTTAATTTTGGCCTTTGGTTTGGTTAAAAACAGATCGTCAAGTTTGCCCCGCATTTTATCTATAATCGATCTTGCATCAGCTAAATACTTCTTTTTAGCTTCTGGCGTATTCTCGTAATAAAATTGTTCATCATTTCGCATAAAGTCGAAAAAATCCTGTAGCGAACCTTCAAAATTCACTTCCTTTATGATCTTTTCCATTTCTCCCTGAATCCTGGTTACTTCACTAAGACCGTATTCATGGATTTCTTCCGCAGTCATATCTGTGGTTGTGGTGCGCTTAAGGGCAAGACTATAAAATTTATCACCTTTCGGGAATTTCCAGGCTCCATCGTCACTATTAGCTCTTTTTTGTTGACTTTCCAGTATTTCTATCAACGAAAGATACGCCGGTTGCACGTGTTCTACCAAAGCCAACTCTGCCTCTCTTATTAACTTTACTTTCTGATCTTCATCAATTTCAAGTTTATCAACTTTTCCTTTAAAATCCTCTAAAAGCGTACTTGCATTTTCAGACTTTTCAAAAGGTTTTCCTTTAATGATATTACGACAATCATCAAGTACCTTTTCAAAAACAAATCGCGGTGGAATAATTCCATTTTGCTCTCTAATCTTAATTCCGCCAATCACTTGTTTAAAAGCTTTTGTGAAACCTTTTAATCTTGAGATATATGCCTTCGCATCTGCGATAGAATCGATTCTGTGATTATTGATTAAAAAAGCCGGTAAACGGGTATGATATCCAAACATTTGATTTACCGGATAATCATAAAATCGATAATCATAATCTTCAATTTCATTATAGACCTGTCTTTTATACAATCGGTAACTCAGGTTGGTCTCTTCATTTAATGAATTTGGATCGATCTTATCCAGATAATCTTTTCGCTTTCTTGCCTCTTTCAGCTCGTCTGTGTAACGTAAATGAGAAAAATCGTCCCATTTTCCATAGTTCGTTTTTCTACCCAGCTGGGTTTGCATCATAGGCGATTCCTGAACTTCTATTTCGAACTGTTCTTCAAAATATTGATTCAGTTTTTCAGAAGCCTCAGAAATTTCAGCTTCAGAATAGTTTTGTTTCTTCTGGTTTGTGCAGGCGGCAAAAGCCAATACGATCAGAAAAAAGCTTACTTTTCTTAAATTCCTCAGCATTACTTTTTATTTTTTCAGTACCGAAAATTTAATGGCAGAATCTCCAAATACGGTATGTGTTTGTTTCTGAAAATCGTCTTTTTCAGCTTTAAAAATGTTGTCTACATAAGTTTGTGGGTTAAGATCGATTAAAGGAAACCAGGTACTTTGAATCTGGATTTGCATCTTATGGCCCTTTTTAAAGGTATGGTTTACCCCTTGTAATGTAATATTTACATCAGTCTTTTTGTTAGGCTCAAACGGCTCTGGTTTCGAGAAATCATTTCTAAAACGGCCCCGCATCACTTCACTACGAACCATCATGTGATAATTGCTCATCTTTAAATGATCCATCGTTTCAGGATAGTTCTCGGCATCTGGAGGGTATACATCGATCACTTTGACTACCCAATCTGCGGCGCTTCCCGTAGTTGCAACTTTTAGCATTGCTTCAATTTCCCCAACCACACTTAG
>CESL01047599.1_pt1 | contig 12099 bp, 14 predicted proteins | sample 531221 | NCBI WGS metagenome assembly CESL01 (sample SAMEA2622197, study PRJEB7988) | marine metagenome | biome: marine biome (ENVO:00000447); feature: mesopelagic zone (ENVO:00000213) & marine oxygen minimum zone (ENVO:01000065); material: "saline water (ENVO:00002010), including plankton...
AGAATTCTGCGGCTATAGGAAAGTTAATGGAAGCCTATGCAAACACAAAGAATCCCGAAGATGTTCCCCTGGAATTAGTAAAAACAGGGTATGGTTCATTTGTTATTCCTCCTTTAAACAAGGGTATCTTCTATAGCGGAGTAGCAATTCCATCTATGAAAGCTGGTACTATTTTTCCACAACCCACATTAATAAATGAAGATGAAATAGTAGAAAGGAAAGACTATCTTTTTGGTGATGGATTTGCCATTGTTTCAAATCAAAAAGTTCTGTTAACTAGGGAAGAGGAAAATTTTTATAATAGATTAAATACAAAAATGGTAGTTCTAGATCAAAAACTAATAAATCAAAATAAAAGTTTAATCGAGTATATGGCGATATCTGATATTTTTGTACTCAGACCTGATAGGTATATTTTTGGAGCAACATCAGATAATGTTTCTTTCCAAGATATAACAAATGATTTAAGAAAAAGACTGGGTATAGAATAGTGGATCTAGGCATTAAAGGTAAGAAAGCAATTATCTGTGCATCTTCAAGAGGTTTAGGGAAAGCATGTGCAAAATCCTTAGTAATGGAGGGTGTGGATGTAACAATAAACTCCAGAAATCAAAAAAATTTAGAACAAACCCTTAAAGAGCTTAAAGGATTAAATGAAGGGAAAGTAGAAATGCTAGTAGCTGATTTAAACACAAGTGAAGGACAGAAGTTACTAAGCTCTATCTGCAATGATAAAGATATTCTAATAACAAATAATGATGGACCACCTCCTGGGAATTTTTTTGAAATGGAAAAAGAAGATTGGCTACATGCTCTGGAAGCTAATATGTTATCAGCTATTTCACTAATTCAATCTGTTTTGCCAGGAATGCAGGAAAGAAATTTTGGAAGAATTATAAATATAACTTCTGCTATGGTTAAATCTCCAAATTCTCTTATGGGACTTTCAACTGCAGCAAGGGCTGGTTTAACTGCTGTATCAAAGGGATTATCTAAACAAGTAGCAATTAATAACGTAACTATTAACAATTTGCTTCCCGAAAGATTTGATACTGAGAGACAGGTTTTCATGACTAACTTATTAATGAAAAATAAAGGGGTAAGTCGTGAAGAAGCAAGATCAGAGATTACCTCTACAATAGCGGCTAATCGTTTTGGCGATCCAGATGAGTTTGGTGCTACCTGTGCTTTTCTGTGTAGTACCCACGCAGGATTTATTTCAGGTCAAAATATCCAATTAGATGGCGGATCCTATGATGGTCTGATATAGGATTATTTCTGAATTATAGTTACAGCGCTTAAGCCTGGAGCGCCATAAACATGGGAATAACCTGTTTTTATTTCACCTGGTACCTGTCTATTATTACCCTCTCCTCTGAGCTGAACGCATATTTCATGAACCTGTCTTAAGCCTGAAGCTCCTATTGGTTCACCATTAGCTATACATCCACCATCAGTATTAACTGGAAGATCTCCATTTATCTCAGTCACTCCAGTTTGGATCATTTTTTCTTGATCTCCATCTTTACATAATCCGTTTTCCGACATGTGCATAATCTCAGCTCCTACCTCTGTATCCTGTAGTTGAGCCACATCTATATCTTTTGGCGCTACACCCGCCATCTCATATGCTGCTTTTGAAGCATCTACAGTAGGACTTGCGGCTTGATCAATAGCTTGTCCTTTTGTAAAAACTTCAAAAGAACCGTAACGCCTTGTTCTTACTACTGCTGCCTTAAGATAAAGGGGTTTAGAAGTAAATTTTTTAGCAATTTCTGATTTGCACATAACAATAGCAGCACCACCTTCAGCAGGTGAACAAAACTGATATTTTCTTAAAGGGTGACTCAACATAGGTGAGTTTTTAATCTCTTCATAAGAAAGAGGTTTTTTTCTCCAAGCTGTTGGGTTGAGAGATCCATTTCTAAAAGCTTTTTCTGCAACTTTGATTAGAGTATCATCAGAAATGTCAAAATCAGCCATGTATTTCTGAATCTTCATACCAAAAAATTGGGTCGTTAAAGCTAATCCTGTTTGTCCATACCAATCAGGAGAATCTACCCTAAAAGCTCCTCTTTCATGTTTATCAAAACCTACAGCAATGCCAATATCAAAGGCTCCAGACTTAATAGCCATATAAGCTGACTGCAAAGCACTTCCGCCTGTAGCACACCCATTAGCAACGTTTATAAATTGTAGACCTGTTAAACCCATTTTATTTACCATTGAATCAGCTGAGCCAGCAGCTGCGCTCCCTCCATATGCAAATTCAAGATCACTCCAGTCCACCCCTGCATCTTTAAGTGCTTCTCTAGCGGCATGTATCCCTTGATCTTGTCCACTGACTCCTTTAGTTCTTCCAAAAGGATGTAATCCTATTCCAATAATGGCTACGTCTGTCATTTTAATCTCCAGTTAGTGGTGCAAAAGAAAAACTAATAATATCATTGCCTTCTTCGTCTTCCATAAATTTATCAAAAACCAATTCCATAGGCATGCCAATGTTTAATTTTTCAGGATCTGATTCTTTTAATCTTGTTTCCACTCTCACCTGTCCTTCCAACTCTACATAACCTACACCGTAAGGTTTAAAATTTTCTAGCGTTTCCTGTCCAGCATAAGGTGGAGACTTAGGTAAAAAACCCTGGACAGTCCAACTCCAGAGAGTTCCTTGAGTTTTTAAAGGAATTTGTCTCATATTGGTACCGCAGCATCTTGGACATCCATCTTGGATTGGAAATGTGACAGCTTCACAGTCACTGCATTGTGAGCCTTTCAAGTGAGGTTTATTAGAGGGCCAGTCAAAAAGATTACTATCTATTGATATTCCTGAATTCTTTGTCATTACTCTATTTTATCCTGAAAGTTGAATTTTGTTTACCTTTGATATACTGGTATGCATTCATAGGCTAATAGATAGCTCATTTCATCAGAACGATCTACTTTTCCCCATATCCTACAGTAATTCTTGCCATCAACTCTTGATTTAAACTCTATCTCTACAACTTCCATTTTGTCTATCAATTCATTAGACCCTAGTTTCATTACTTCATAGAAACTTCCTATGTATGCTAATTTTCCAGGAATGTAACTTGCGTAATTCATTTGCATCTTATCTTCAGTAACAAACATAAAATCAGATTCTCCTTCCCAAGTAGCTCCTATTATTAGCTCTTCTTTAGAACAAGAAGTCATAAAAATAAAAAGAGAAATAAAGAAAAGGGTTAAATTACTCTTTCTTCTTGGAGGTACGATAATCACCAAACTTCTTATCCCTTTCGTTGAGGGCATCAGTAATTCCCTTAGAGAGTTCTTTGAGATGTTCTCTAGTGGCTTTTGTATGCATAGCTAGAGCTTGCAGTTCTGTTCCTGACCTAATCCCAGTTCTAATACCCATAACTTCCATCTGTCTGTGTACTGCTCTTTTATTTATAGCCTGAATCTCAGGAGGTACTTTAGCTATTTTTTCTGCTATTTTCAGAACTTCATCTGAAAGAGTAACTTCTGAGAAACATCTGTTAGCAAAACCTTTTTCTACTGCCTCTTCTCCGTTAATTGAGTCTCCAGTCAGCATCATTTCCATTGCATTTCTCATGCCCATTAACCAAGGAAAAAATTGATTATCAGGAGGGCTAATAGCCCGTACTACCGGATAACCTATCTTTGCATCTTTGGCAACATAAACCAAGTCGCATGAAGTGGCCAATTCGGTTCCTCCAGCTAAGCAATAACCATGAACTTGTGCTATTACTGGGGTTGATAGATCCCAAATTTTTAGAGCACCTTCAACAACATGACGGGCCCAGAAGCCATCACTAATACTAGTATGATATGGAAGCTCTGAAGAAACATTAAAACCTAAATCATACCCTGCACTAAAACAACTTCCTGCTCCTCCTAGAATTATGACTCTTATATTTTCATTACTATCTAGTTCTTCTAATGCAGAAAAAAGTTCTTTTCGTAACGGATTGAACATTGCGTTTCTTTTCTCTGGTCTATTAAGTAGAAGGCGCGATACACCTTCTTTGGGGTTTTCTATAATTAGATATTTATATTCAGTTGACATAGCTTCTCTTAAACTCTTCTCGGAGGAAATGATCCTGGTCCTAATGTAGGAACTATGTTAACTGTCTTTTCAGGTTTTTCTACCCCTATCGAAGTACCATCTATTTTCAGCTCAAAAGTTCTCAATTTTATAGAAGCAGGCGGTCCTTTAACCTCACCATTTCTGACATCAAAAAGTGCTCCGTGAACTGGACAACTTATTAAGTTCCCTTCTATTCTCCCTTCACACAGAGGTTCATTAGCATGAGTACATTGATCTTCTATAGCATAAATTCCATCTTTAGTATGACATATTAAGATCTGTACTCCGTTTATTTTTAAAGAAAGAGATTGACCTAGCTCTATATCTGTAGAGTCTGCTACAAAAACAAATTCTTTATTTCCAGTCATCTTTAAGTATTCTTCTTAATAAAATCCTGAATCGAGCCATCAATATATCTATCTATAGTTTCATGATGAAATCTTATCCGCCTTTCTTGATCTGGCATGTAGTCACCTTTAAATCCTCTTGAGCCTAGTCCCTGTTGCTGACTTTGCCAAACAGAAACATCCTGATCTATTCCTGGTCCAGCACTAACTTCACCAATCTTACCTATTAAATGCTCTACTGGGGTATTTATATCCACATACTTACTCATAGAATTAGAATAATACTCATTTGCTCCTTTAGGAAACCAAGTGAAGTACCACATATCAAAATAACATTTATTTGGATCAGTTGGGTGAGGATTTCCTCTTAAAAAAATATTTCCATCAGGTTTCATACTAAAATAAACATTTGGAAAAAAACCATAATGATAATTGTCAGTCAGTTGATCATCATTAAAGAGTGAAAAGTCATAGCCCTTTTCTTTTGACAACTTGCGTTTTTGTTTTTGAAGGTCTGTACGAAACTCTTTAAGCTTACCCCTGTAGGACTCTATGTCCATATCCCAGAAATCCGCATCTGTTCTAAAACCTTCAATGACTGTATCCTCTTCATTTTCTGCATGAGGAGTAGGAATAGATCCGGGCATTAACATCCGAACATTACCATTTAAATAAAGATCAAATTGACAGCTTTGATATCTTTCATCAAGAAAGTATTTCAATTGAGGATGAACGTCTGGAATATGATAAGACTCATTAAAGTTATCCTGAACACATTTCCAATTGAAGTCTCCTTCTATGGTTACCCAATCAGTTCTTTTCATTTCTTCAAGTGGGTAAACTGACAAGTGTTTATGGTGTGGAGCAAGAAAGTCAGCTAAAGAGCTACACTTATCATCCATGTTATACCAGATGAAACCACCCCAAGTATCGCAAGGAATTTCAACCAATCTTAGTTTTCCACAAGGATTTCCTTGTTTAAAGTCTTCTTCATCTCTAACATATATTAACTCTCCATCAAGTGCATATTTCCACCCGTGGTAACCACATGTAAAAGAATTGGTAGTTCCTTTTTCTGCTTGAACTAATCTATTGGCTCTATGCTGACATACATTATAAAAAGCTCTTACCTTACCTTTGCTATCTCTCACACAAAGAATAGATTCCCTACCTATCTCACAAGTAATATAGTCTCCTTTGTTAGGTATTTCTTCTAATAACCCTCCAATGAGCCACACCTTTGTCCACATATTCTCCCATTCAAGCTCCATAAATTCTCTTGAAGTATATCTATCTCCTAGCAAGGGTTTATCACCCAGTGGTGGCTCGGGAGCTTTAGAGATGTCTGTTCCATTAGTGTTAGTTACCATAACTATTATTCTCCCATTAATTCTTCCATTGTTGGTAGTCTCCTTAGGTGTCCTCCGCCACTTACTCTTATGTTATCACCTGTAGAAATGCATTGGTCACTAGCGAGCCATAAAGCTGCATGTGACACATCATCTAATGATGGCATTCTTCCTACGGGAATTTCTTTGATAAAAGCAGACAACATATTGGGATTTTGAAAAAGAGCTTCTGTCATCTCAGTTTCAACCAAGCCCGGTGATAGGCTATTAACCCTGATTCCTTGTGGCCCATATTCATAGGCTGCAATTTGAACAATTTTATCCGTAGCTGCCTTAGCTCCTGCATATCCCCCTAAACCAGTATTAGTTAGTTCAACTGTTAGAGAAGAAAGAGTAATGATTGATCCGCCATTCTCCATCGCTGCAGCACTTTCTTTAATAAATAAAGTTGGGCTTATAAAATGTAAATTAGAATATTCTAGTAAATGTTCTCTATCCATTTCAGATATGGGAATGGGGTTATATATACCCACAGAGTTAACTGCTATGTCTAGAGATCCATGAGTGGATAAGACTTCATTTATAAGATTCTTAACTTCTTGGTCATCAGTAAAATCTGCAGGTATAAAAGTACATCCAATATTATCTGCTATTTCACTTAAGGCCTCTTTCCTTCTACCAGAAATTACAACTTTTGCACCAGCTTCAATAAATTTTTTTGCAATAGCTGAACCTATCCCAGGCTCTGATGAGGCTCCCATAATAAGCGCTATTTTATTGTTTAAAGTTATCACAGTTTCTCCTTTCTAATTAGTTAGTCACGGTACCTGTTGTAACAGACATTGTATTATCTACACACATCGTAGCTCCACTTACGAACTTTGATTCATCAGAAGCCAGATAAAGCATCAAGTAAGCTACATCATTTGGCTCTCCAATTGGGGTAGAATCTAGAGAAGGAGGCAAAAGCGCAGAAAGGCCTGCCTCTTCCATTTTTGTAGGCATGGATTCCACCATTGGAGTAGTTATACCTGAAGGCGCAATAGCATTACATCTAATATCTTTCTTTTCTTGTTTACAGTGAACTGCAGTTGCTCTAGTTAGACCTTCTATGGCTGCTTTGGCCGCACAATAGGCTGCAACATACCTCTCTCCTTGGTGGGATGCTATAGAAGCCATGTTGATTATTGAACCAGTTCCAGATTTATCCATATAGGGTATAGAATATTTACAACCAAAAAAAGTACCATCCACATGAACAGACATAATAAATTTATAATCTTCTGTTTTTTGAGACTCAATTGTGCCTGGAATAACTATTCCAGCGTTATTTACCATTATGTTTAGGGCACCAAATTCTTTCTCGGTTGTCTTGAGAACTTCTTGCCATCTTTTTTCATCCCTCACATCATGTTCCATAAAAAGAGCTTTGTCTTTTCCAAATTCCTCTGCAAGTCTCTCCCCTGCATCCACATCTGTGTCAGTCAATACAACTTTTGCTCCCTCTTTAACTAACAATCTAGAATCTGCTTCTCCTAACCCTTTTGCGGCTCCAGTAACTATAGCAACCTTTCCATCTACTCTTCCCATAACTACTCCTATTAACTAATTTTATACATTCTGTAAGCAACCCCACCTTCTACTTGTTTACCCACACCAACGCATACTATGTCGTTAAGCCACAAATATTTTGGGTGACTAGTTTCAAACGTTGGAGAAACTCTGAAATAGTATTCTGATGAATCTAATGAAGAGGCTTCTGCTGAGGAATCACTTTCTTCATTTTCTGGATTTATAATTCTTCCTGTATAGCTTAAATACAATTTTGCACCATCATCTGTCTCCCAAACTGCACGTACATCTACCTTCATGGCATTTGGTCGTCCTGAAGCTAAATTAATCCAATCTCCACCGCCCGGAAGAACCTTCCCCTTCATCTTAGGACCTGAGAATTCTCCATTCTTAATATAAGCGATCATTCTGTTTCCCCAAGGTGCAGGACCAATGGGTCCTGGTGTTGTTTCTGAATCTACATAAATAACAGCTTCACAAAGTAACTCCCCTTTCAGATCCAACCCTTCAAACATAGCAGTATCCACAAAAACCCCCCTATCTAATATTGAAATAGGATTATGCCAGCATTAATAAAACACACAAGCATGATGAATATATAAAGAAGGTTATAATTTTGAGGATTTTGCTGCTCTGTATCCAACAATAGATAAAAGAACAGCAACAGGAAGAGCTGTATAAGCAATAGAGCCGATGGCTAATCCAAAGACAGTTAATATAGTCACAGACTGTCCTCCTAAATAATCACCAGTTCGTGCTACAAATGTGTCCATCATTACTGTTGATTTATAACGGTCTTGTTTACTAAGGCTTGTAAAAAAAGTTTCTCTTGTAGGTTTATTTAAACCATATTCAAAAACTCGAATTAAAACTGTTAATACTAAAACTGCTGTTATGGTTGGGTAAGTAGCATAAGTTCCAAAGGCAACTAAAAGAAAAACTCCATAAAGAGTTAATATTGGAACTATTCCAATTTTCCTTAATAAGTATGAAGTAAAGAAAATCTGCATTATTAATGTTAAAGGCGTAACTATTTGCTCTATTTGAGCAAAAAAAGCTGTTCTCTCACAAGGATCACTTGACCAATCTTGAATGATTGTTAATGAAACCATCCAAGCTACAGTTGAGAGACCTGTCCATAAAAGAATGTAGAAAGCCATTAACCTTACGGGTAAATTTTTCAAAGTATTTTTAAATGCATGTAAGCTTGACCCCCCTATAATTTCGTTACCTCTAGTTGCTTTATTTGAGGCATCAGATGAAGTAAGAGTTCTAGAAATTAATAATGAGATTAAAAGAAATAAAATAGAAAAAGCTATTAAGGAAATTGGACCTAGATCCGATATGGAACTTTTACCACAAATTTCTGTAGAAAAATATCTTGCTATAGTAGAACCAAAAAAAGCACCTAAAGACCCGCCTGCACTAATAACTCCAAATACTCGTTTGGCATCTGTAGTGCTGAAATAATTTATAACTGTTACCCAAAAAATCGAAACTACAAAAAAAGAATATATATTACACCAAACATAAAATGCTCTACCTATCCATTGCCTTCCTTCTTCAGCAGTAAACGACCAAAATAATAAAAAAATTAAAAGGTTAAGAATAAAAAAAGAATAACAATAAATAACTATTCGATTAGATTTTATTCTAGAAACTAACCAAGAATATACGGGGTTAATTAATCCCATAACTACTACTATGGCTAATAAAATATAAGGTAAATTAAAAATACCTCCTTCTATAGCCATTTCATTCCTAACAGGCCTAAGTGTGTACCATGAAGCCAAAACGAAAAAGAAGAATGCAAAAGATTTTAACAGTGGAAGAAACTCATCTTTTTTTATAGGTGGGAAAAAGCTTTCACTTATTTGACTCATAAGACTATTTATAAATTAATATAAGGTTAGAGATTAATATCATCTTAAAAAACTACTTAAGCTAATGGAAGCAGAACCGTTTATTCTTTTTGGAAGAGAGCACATAATAGCTATATTTACTGTAATCTTAACAGCGATACTTCTTCCTGTTTACCTAAAGAAAACTTCTGAAAAAATTAAATATAGATTCGGATACATATTAGCTTCTATCTTAATTCTAAACGAGCTTATTAAACCCTACTACTGGAGTCAGTTTTTTGGCTATGATCTATTAAGAGTTCTTCCTTTCCATATGTGCGCACTATCATCCTTCTCAATTTCTTTTTTTCTTATTATGAAGAAAAGAATTCTCTATGAAGTAGCATTCTTTTGGGGAATTGGAGGGGGTGTAATGGCGCTTTTTCAAGCAGATGTTCCACATGGTTTTCCTAACCTTATATTTATTATCTTTTATCTAAGTCACGGCGGCATGTTACTTGCCATAGGCTATGCTTCTATAACCTTGGAAAATAGACCTCAATTTGGATCAATAAAAAGATCCATTAATGTGTCTATATTCGTTCTACCAATTATTTATATAATTAATTTATTACTTGGACCTCCCGCTAACTATTGGTATCTGGGAGCACGACCAGAAGGGGCTTCTATTATGGATTTAATGCCTGAACCCCCCCTTCACATACCCCTATTGGTTGTTTTGGGTTTACTAATGTTTTTTTTAATTTACTCACCTTACTGGATCTGTGATCGTATTAAAGCTAAAGATGTTGAATAAGAAGTGTAGGAATATTACAAGTATGAGATTTTATCGTTGCCACTAGGGTGTTAGGTTTTCTACCATTTTTTACTTTAGTGACCTCTATACCTTCAGAAAGCAAACGATCGTAGGTTGAAGTTATATCTTTAACTTCCCAAGCTAATCCCCATAACGAATCCACCGGCGTTTTGTCATCCTCCTTACTGATTACTTCTAGGGTGGTATGATTTATCCTAAAAAATAACATCCTACCTCCCCACTTTTCTACTGTCTGATCCAGAGCAAGCCTAATACCATAGGTGTCTCTATAAAGAGAAATCAATCCATCTGGGTCATTTGTATGAATAACAACATGATCTAATCTATTTACTTGAGAATTAAAATCTTTTTTGCGAAGAGGAATGGAACCTTCCTCGTGTTCTATAAAGAAAGTAAATAGACCTCTTGTTAGAGAAAAGGGAAGGTAAATATTCTTCCAAGTTCTTGTCAGATCTGAGTCTATACTTGTGCTCTCTCCTGAAATTAAATCTCCTAAATCCATATCCTTACCAATTAACTGACTTCTTACAGATTCTATATCAGAAGTACCTAAGGCTATTCCAAACAGACCCTCTCCATTTGATTCCAAAAAACTTTTAATCATATCTGCACCAGGACCTTGACCGTTGGAAGTCAATAACTCTATATATAGGTTATCTAGTGGAAACAAAGCGTTTTCGGTACCTTGACCTGGATGAGATCCTCTCCAAGTTGGAGGAAACCCTAAAATCTTTGTGTAGTTATCAACGGAAATGGAAAGATCTTCCACCGCTATGATTAAGTGATCTATGGAATCAAGCAATTTAAAAAATTTTTATTATTAAGAGGCTAGTTGGTGAAATTTTTCAAATAAAGAATTAGCATTATCGTAATTCTTTAAAGTATCTTTGATCATTTCAACCCTCAAGTCCTTCACTTCATTATGGATATCTTCCCCATGCCATTTAACCATCTTAGTCCAATGAGGGTCTATAAATTCTGAGCCTTTAATTTCGCCTTCTGCAGTTTTAAAAGTAAAGTTTCGTAGTTCAGAAATTATCAAGTTTAGGTAAGCTACATGTACTGCTTCGTCCTGACGAATTCTTCTAACCATCTCAGCAGCTAAAAGTGCATCTTCTCGATTTTCTTTAAATAAATCCTCACAAGATGCTATCTTCATTGAAAATTGGAAGGCACACTCGGCTCTTACTTCAATCATCAACACATTCATAAGGAAATCTACCATTCCAGAATATTCGAGCGGAATTGGCCATTTGTCATCCTTTTCAACTGGTCTACCAATATTTTCTGGAATTTCAGGAATTGGATAAGAGTCTTTGCCAAATAATAAATCTCTAGCTGCAAACCACATTTGGTCATGAGCCCCTTGGTCGCTATTAGGATCCCCTCCTTCGTCGTATCCATGGGCTACTAAAAGTCCTTTGTTCATATGCCCAGTTGCAGTATCAGATATATCCTCTTTAATTATCTTTTGAAAGTCTGGAGCTGTAATTTCTGCTAAAGCCCTGCCTCTAGCTTCAATTACACCTGTAATAGTTAGGCTGTTCCATAAAAATGCTTCTTCTCCAAAACTTAGGAGGTATTTAGCTTGCTCAAAATTTGGGTAATTTCCGTGTTTTAAGATTTGCACTGAACAATCTAGAAGAATATGTCCTTGGGTAGTTAGATTATGACTCCATTGATTAATAGCATCCCACCTGTTTTTAGTTCTGGGAGAAATATACTTTCCTGCTTTATCTAATCCTCCATGAAGTAAATAACCTGCCATTTCGTGAGCTGAACCATATTCGTGCTCAGCCATTATTTCTTCAAAGGTATAAATCATTCCTTTCTCCAAATTTTAGATTTTATAAGATTATAGAAGTCTTTGAACTTTGCAATAATTTCTGGCCCCAAAAGTGCTATCCCTCCATAAAAGGTAATTGCGCTTATTAAGTATAGAATGGTTAGGTATGCAGCCATTTCTCCCAGTTTAATATCAAAAAAAGGTACGAAGGGGATGGCTATATATGGTGGTATTGATATTATAATGAGGGAATATCCCGTTAATTTACGAATACTC
>CESL01011660.1_pt1 | contig 12041 bp, 11 predicted proteins | sample 531221 | NCBI WGS metagenome assembly CESL01 (sample SAMEA2622197, study PRJEB7988) | marine metagenome | biome: marine biome (ENVO:00000447); feature: mesopelagic zone (ENVO:00000213) & marine oxygen minimum zone (ENVO:01000065); material: "saline water (ENVO:00002010), including plankton...
AAATTGACCTAAAATTAGTCTCAAATCTGAATTATAATAGACGGTTTCCAAGAAGGGTTACCGAAAGAAGTACCCATCACCAAAAAATTCTGAAGGAGAAATATTTTGCTTGATGAGTATCGTCAACATGTCAAAGAGCGTGCTAATCAAGGGGTTATCCCTGAACCGCTGAATCCAGAACAAACAGCTGCGCTTGTTGAATTATTAAAAAACCCTCCAGTAAATGAGGAGGATTTTATTTTAGATTTAATTACTAATCGTATTCCAGCTGGCGTTGATCAGGCTGCTTATATAAAAGCAGGCTTTTTAGCTGCAATTACAAAAGGAGAAACTAAATCTCCTTTAATCGACAAAATGAAAGCTACAAAATTATTAGGAACTATGCTTGGTGGTTATAATATAACTCCTTTAATAGCATGCCTAGATGATAATATTTTAGCTGAAAGTGCTGCAAAGGCACTTTCGAACACATTACTAATGTTTGATTCTTTTTATGATGTTAAAGATAAAGCTGATGATGGAAACAAATATGCAAAAATTATATTGCAATCATGGGCTGATGGTGAATGGTTTACTGCTAGACCAAAATTACAAGAAAAAATTACTGTTACTGTTTTTAAAGTATCGGGAGAAACTAATACAGATGATTTATCGCCAGCTCCAGATGCATGGTCACGCCCTGACATTCCATTACATGCGCAAGCTATGTTAAAAATGGAACGGGATGGTATTAAACCTGATGTATCAGGTGAAATTGGGCCAATACAACAAATTAAAATACTTAAAGAAAAAGGATATCCGCTCGCTTATGTGGGGGACGTTGTTGGAACAGGTTCCTCGCGCAAATCAGCAACAAATTCCGTGCTTTGGCATATGGGTAACGATATACCTTTTATACCCAACAAACGATATGGTGGTTTTTGCTTGGGTGGAAAAATTGCTCCTATTTTCTTTAACACAATGGAAGATGCTGGTGCTCTACCAATTGAATGTGACGTAAGTAAAATGAATATGGGAGATACAATTGATATTTACCCGTATGAAGGAGCAATAAAAAATTCAGATACAGATGAGAAGCTTTGTAATTTTTCACTTAAAACCGACATCATACTCGATGAAGTACAAGCAGGTGGTCGTATTCCGTTAATTATTGGCCGTGGTTTAACAGGACGTGCGCGAGAAGCATTAGGATTAAAATCGAATGAATTATTTCGTAAACCAATCCCTGTAAATGATACAGGTAAGGGTTACACATTAGCACAAAAAATTGTCGGTAGAGCTTGTGATGTTGATGGTATTCGTCCGGAAACATATTGTGAGCCTAAAATGACAACTGTTGGTTCGCAAGATACAACTGGCCCAATGACACGTGATGAATTGAAAGATTTGGCTTGTCTCGGTTTTTCAAGTGATCTGGTATTGCAATCATTTTGTCATACCGCAGCCTACCCAAAACCTATTGATATAACCACGCATCATACTTTACCTGATTTTATTCAAACTCGAGGTGGTGTTGCATTAAGGCCGGGTGATGGAATTATTCATTCATGGTTAAACCGAATGCTATTACCTGATACAGTTGGGACAGGTGGAGATTCTCACACTCGATTTCCTATCGGCATCTCTTTTCCAGCCGGTTCGGGGCTGGTTGCTTTTGCTGCTGCAACAGGTGTTATGCCGCTTGATATGCCCGAATCAATTTTGGTGCGTTTTAAAGGTGAAATGCAACCTGGGATTACCCTACGTGATCTTGTTAATGCAATTCCTTATGCAGCAATACAAACAGGTGACCTTACTGTTGAAAAAGAAGGTAAGAAAAATATTTTTTCTGGTCGTATTCTGGAGATTGAAGGCTTACCTAATCTTAAATGTGAACAAGCTTTTGAATTGTCCGACGCAAGTGCAGAACGTTCTGCGGGGGGTTGTACCATTAGGTTAGGCAAAGAACCAATCATAGAATACCTCCAATCTAACATAACTTTATTACGATGGATGATAGATGAAGGATATGGTGATATAAGAACTATAGAGCGGCGTGCACGTGAAATGGAAGCTTGGCTTAAAAAGCCAGTATTATTAGAACCAGATTCTGATGCTGAATACAAAAAAATCTTTGAAATTGATCTAAAAGATATAAAAGAACCATTGTTAGCATGCCCAAATGACCCAGATGATATCAAAACCTTATCTGAAGTTTCAGGAACAGAAATTGATGAAGTATTTATAGGATCTTGTATGACAAATATTGGTCATTTCAGAGCTGCAGGAAAAATGTTACAAAAATCACAAGAAACTATGCCAACAACTTTATGGATTTCACCACCCACTAAAATGGATCAACATCAGCTTACAGAAGAAGGATATTACGATATATTTAATAAGGTTGGTGCGAGAACAGAAATGCCAGGTTGCTCTCTATGTATGGGAAATCAAGCCCGTGTAAAAGCTAAATCGACTGTTGTTTCTACTTCAACTCGTAATTTCCCAAATAGACTTGGTGATGGCGCAAATGTTTTTCTCGCATCTGCCGAAATCGCCGCTGTTTCTTCAATACTAGGACGGATTCCTACGATGGATGAATATATGAAATTTGCGACCGATCTCGATCCACTCGCAGATGATGTTTACCGATATCTAAACTTTGACGAAATTGAATCTTTTCAAAAAAGTGCCTTAAAAGCTAAATCAAAAATAGAAGAGATTCCCGTCTCTGTAGTAAACTAGATTATGGAAAAAACACGCACGGAAACGGATAGTTTTGGATCCCTCGAGGTTCCGGCTGAAAAATACTGGGGTGCCCAAACTCAGCGCTCGCTAGGAAATTTTAAAATCGGCAGAGAAACTATGCCGATACCTCTTATTCGCGCACTTGGTATCGTAAAATTAGCAGCTGCTAAAGCCAATATGAAACTTGGGCACCTAGATAGCGAGATTAGTGATGCAATTGTTTTGGCTGCACAGGAGGTTGCCAAAGGAAAGTGGGACGACCACTTTCCTTTGGTTGTATGGCAAACCGGTTCAGGCACACAGAGTAATATGAATGCGAATGAAGTTATCTCGAACCGAGCGATTGAAATTCTCGGTGGGAAAATGGGGACCAAGTCGCCAGTTCATCCGAATGATCACTGTAACCGAAGCCAATCCTCAAACGACACCTTCCCGACTGCCATGCATATAGCAGCAGCGGAAGAGATATCATCGAAACTTTTACCCGCGCTGAGTTATCTTCAAGATCATATTCAGAAAAAGGTTGATGCGTGGCAAGATATTGTAAAAATTGGCCGAACACATTTACAGGATGCAACTCCTCTTACGCTCGGACAAGAATTCTCTGGTTATGTAACACAAATATGCTATGGAGTGGAACGCGTTAAGCAATCGCTTCCGAGATTGCTAGCTTTAGCTCAAGGAGGCACGGCTGTTGGTACCGGGCTTAACGCGAAACAAGGATTCGCTGAGGTCTTTGCTAAGGAGGTCGAGGTATTTACGGGATTGCCTTTCGTAACCGCAGAAAATAAGTTCGAGGCGCTTGCTGCACATGACGCGTTTGTCGAAATGTCTGGCATGCTTAGTACTATTGCCGCCGGACTTTTTAAAATAGCGAATGATATACGCCTATTGGGATCTGGTCCGCGCTCAGGACTTGGCGAACTAAGCCTGCCCGAAAATGAACCAGGTTCCTCAATCATGCCTGGGAAAGTAAACCCAACTCAATGTGAAGCGATGACAATGGTCTGTTCCCAGATCATGGGCAACCATACCACCATTAGTTTTGCTGGTAGTCAAGGCCATATGGAGTTGAATGTCTTCAAACCGGTACTCGCATACAACCTGATTCAATCCATCCAGCTACTCACAGATGCCTGTATCAGTTTTGCAGATAATTGTGTGTGTGGCATTGAACCCAATCGAGAAAACATTACATCTCTAATGGAACGCTCGTTAATGCTTGTAACGGCTTTGGCACCGAAAATAGGATATGACAATGCAACAACAGTCGCTAAAACAGCACATAAAAAAGGAACAACGCTTAAGGAAGAGGCAGTCGGATTAGGTTTCGTAACTGAAGAAGAGTTTGATGAGATCGTTCGCCCTGAAGAGATGATTAAACCAACATAACCACTCCGAATGCCTTATATAAATAACTAGAAATGTCGATAACCTGTCGATTTAAGTTTATACAGCTTTTCATCATCATCAATTAAATTAAGTTTCAAACTAAATTCATTAATTCTACCAATCTGAAAAACCTTAATTGTTGTAATCATTTTTTTTAAATTAGATTGAGATATGTGTGAAGGGACGGTGAAACATAATTCATAATCATCGCCACCCGTTAATGCAAGATCAATAGCTAAATCTTTATCTATTTTTTTTAGAGTCTTTGAGTAAGGTATATCTGATAGTTTTATTTCTGCCCCCACATTACTAGCTCTAAGAATATGATTTAGATCTGCAAACAAGCCATCTGATATATCGATGCAACTTGTTGCAATATCTCTTATTTCTAATCCTGTTTTAATCCTTGGCTCTGGCTGATTTAATCTTTGAAATTCTTTGTCCGTTGGTCTTAAATTTTCATCGGGATTTAGAAAATATCTTAAGGTATATGCGGCAGCTCCTAATTCTCCAGTCACATAGATTAAGTCTCCTGGTTTAGCTCCGCTACGACATAGAAACCTTCCTTTTGGTACGGTACCATGCATCTGAATCGTAATTGATAGTGGGCCTTTTGTTAAATCTCCTCCGATAAGCAATAAAGAATATTTAGCAGCTAAATTATTAAATTGAGATGAAAATTTTTTTATCCAATCAATGTTATTCTCGGGGAGTGTTAATGATAAAGTTATCCATCGAGGAGCAGCCCCCATAGCAGCCATATCACTTAGATTAACTAATACTGATTTGCTCGCAATATCCCTAGGTGAGGTATCTCTTAAAAAATGAACACCTTCGACTAAAGTATCCATTGAAACTACTAATTCTTCGCCTTCTTTAATGGTTATAACAGCAGCATCATCACCAATACCTAACGTAGGGATGTACTGATTATTCAGTAATTTAGGTTTAAAATAATACTCTATAATCTCAAATTCATTCAAAATCTTTCAGCTGACTAAATCTTTAGTTTCATTGTAACGTAACTCTTTAGCAACCTTGTCGAGTATACCATTAATATATTTGTATGAATTTTCTGCACCAAATATTTTTGCAAGCTCAACAGATTCATTGACCACAGACCTCCATGGGATATCATCATGATATTCCAATTCGTAACAACCAATATGCAAAATAGCACGCTCTATAGTATCAAGCTCATCAACTGACCTATCTAACAAGTTAATTATTCTTGAATCGAGCTTTTGGTGATTTGTAATTGTTCCTCTCAATAATGATTTAAAGTAATTGATATCTGTTTTAGCAAGTTTATGTTTATCATTCTCAAATTCAGCAATAATCTCGTCTACATTCTTATTTGTAATAAACCATTGATACAGGGCTTGGACTGCATTCTGTCTTGCTTTAATACGTCCACGTATGTTTTCTTTATGGGCTTTTATATTCATGACTAAATATTTTGTAATGTCTCAACCATATCTAATGCCGCTTTTGCTGCTTCAACTCCTTTATTTTTACCTTCACTTCCAGATCTTTTTAATGCTTGGTCTTTATTATTTACTGTTAAAACACCAAAAATGATTGGTGTGCCGCTAGTTATTGCTAATCTTGAAATTCCATGCGCACATTCATTCGCAATAAATTCAAAATGTGGTGTTTCACCTCTAATAATAACGCCAAGAGTTATAATCACATCATATATCTTCTTATCAAGTAACGTTTTGACTGCAACTGGAATTTCAAATGCGCCGGGGACACTAATAAGTTTTATTTCATTCTCGGTTATCCCATTTTCTTTAAATGTTGCTATGGCTCCATTATACAAACGATCTACAATAGAGCTATTAAACTTACTAGCGACAATCGCAATCTTTATATTAGATTTTTTTATAGTCATTTTAATTTTAAATATCTTAAACAACACATTTTAATTCTATGATATCAATTTCAATCATTAATATACTCAACAATCTCAAGACCAAAACCAGAAAGTGCATGTATATGTTTTGGAGCACTTAATAAACGCATTTTTTTGATTCCTAAATCAGATAATATTTGTGCTCCTAAACCAATCGTACGAGTATCCCAACTAACATTAGTATTCTTTTTATCGATCTTATTTTTAGAAAGTCTATATGATTCTATCTGATTAATTAATTCTATAGATGTATACTGATTGCATAAAATTACTAACACGGCCCTTTCTTCGCGGGAAAAACGTTTTAAAACATCATTAACTGGCCAACCGCGATCTTTTGCCAAACTACCGGTTAAATCAGAAATAGGGTTCTCGACATGTACACGTACGAGTGTTGCCTCATCTGAGACAAGAACACCCTTAACTAATGCTAAATGTAATCTCTTTTTTAATTTATCTTGGTAAGCGTGAAGCATAAATTCGCCGTATTGCGTTGGGAGATTGCATTCTGTTATATGTTCAACTGTCTTCTCATTTTCTTTTCTATAACTAATTAGATCTGATATCGTTCCAATCTTTAAACCGTGTTTTTCTGCAAATTTTTCTAAATCATCTCGTCTCGCCATTGAACCATCTTCGTTTAAAATCTCTACTATTACTGCTGATGGCTGTAATCCTGCTAATCTTGATAAATCGCAACCTGCTTCGGTATGTCCGGCTCTAGATAAAACTCCTCCCGGTTGTGCCATCAAAGGAAAAACATGTCCTGGCTGAACTAAATCCGTTGCTTTTGCATCTGGTGCAACAGCTTTTTTAATAGTAAGTGCGCGGTCGGCCGCTGAAATACCTGTCGTTACACCTTCTGCTGCTTCAATTGAAACTGTAAAATTAGTTGTAAAACCAGTATTAGAATGATTAGTCATTAAGGGAAGATTTAATTTTTTACAATGCTTATCTGTCAGTGTTAAACAAATTAGTCCACGGCCATAGCGTGCCATAAAATTTATATCTTCAGAGCTAACATAAGACGCAGCAATCACTAAATCACCTTCATTTTCACGATCTTCATCATCCATTAAAATGATCATACGACCATCTTGAATTTCTTTAATAAGTTCCTGGGTAGTATTAAGTGACATAATAAAAAATTCCGATATATTATTTATTTTACTACTAATTTTTCTAGATAGCGTGCTATCAAATCAACCTCAATATTAACTTTAGTTCCAATATTATATTCTGAAATTATTGATCCTGATAATGTATGAGGAATAATATTAATACTAAAAGTATTTTCCTTGGTTCCATTGATAGTAAGACTAACACCATCAACCGCAATTGATCCCTTTTTGGAAATGTATTTTTCTAATTCTTCAGGAAACTCAATTAGTATAAGAATTGAACGGCCATCGTTTTTCATTTCCTTTATAACACCAACACCATCAACATGCCCAGCAATCAAATGGCCATTAACCCTTGAAGAAAAATTCATTGCTTTTTCAAGATTTACTTTAGAATTAGCTCTCATTTCTATAAATGTTGTTAGGCTGAGGGTTTCACTCGATAAGTCGGAACTAAATGAATCTTTTGTCTTTTCAGTAATTGACAAGCAGACCCCATTAACAGATATACTATCACCGATTTTCACATCATCTAATTTCATTTTTCCTGCCTTAAAGACAATGCGACTATCAGGACCATTCGAATCAATCTTACTAATATTGCCTATTGCCTGAATAATTCCTGTAAACATAAGTATTATTTTTTTATTACCATTGTTAATCTAAGGTCTTTCCCAACTTTTCTAATGTCAGAAAATTCATATTCCCTTGCATAATTAATTTCATCTATTTTTTTTAAATTAAATAATGGAAATGACTCGTTACCAAATAATTTTGGCGCCATATATATAACTAACTCATCAACCAATCCTTCATCAATCATAGCGCCGGAAAATTTTGGTCCAGATTCTATTAGAACCTCGTTTACCTCATATTCAGTCGCTAAGTTTCTGCAAATATCATTTAACCAAGTATCTGATTTAATTAAACAGATAATATCAATATCACGATCTCTAAGTTTCTTTTTTTTTGTATCGTTTACTATCTGAGTATAAATAATAGTTCTACCACCAAGATCAAATATTTTTGCATTTTCTGGAACTCTAAAATTCCTATCTACAATTACTTTTATTGGCTCTTTAAAATCACACCCCAAATCTCGTGGATTTAATAACGGATTATCTCTAATAATAGTCTCTGCACTAGTTAAGATTGCACTACTAGTAGCACGTAAATTATGTGCATCTCTTCTTGCGTCAACAGAAGTAATCCACTGACTATTTCCATTAGCCAATGCAGTAGCTCCATCTAATGATTGAGCCATTTTACAACGAATATATGGAAGACCTGTTTTCATTCGTTTAATAAAACCAATATTCAATTTCTTTGCTTCCATCTCTAACAATCCTTGTTTAATTTCTATACCTGATTTTTTAAGTTGCTCAATGCCAAGTCCTGAAACCTTAGGATTTGGATCAACCATAGAAATGAATACCTTTTTTATTTTTGCATTGATCAATGCATCAATACATGGAGGTGTTCTACCTTGATAAGAGCAAGGCTCAAGAGTAACGTACATGGTTGCATTAATTGCGCTATCACATGCATTAAGTGCATTAATTTCTGCATGTGGCTCTCCTGCCGTCTTATGCCAACCTTCGGCAATTACACTATCATTCCTTGTTATGACGCAACCAACAAGTGGGTTAGGATTACAAGTATATTTTCCATATTTTGCCAACCGAATCGCATGTGACATAAATTGATAATCTTTTACTGTCCACATCAATTCTCATCACCATCAGATTGAAGAAGGTCCAACTGATTTCTTTTCAACTCAGGTGGTAATTCGTGTTCTAGACGCTCTATTTCCTCTAGAAAAGATCTAACATCCTCAAAACTTCTATAAACAGAAGCAAATCTAACGTAAGCAACTTTATCAAGTTCTTTTAATTCTTCCATAACCCAATTACCAATCCTGATCGACTTTACTTCTCTTTCCCCTGTAGCGCGAAGATTATTTTTTATATTAGAGATAGCAGTTTCTACTCGCTCCATTTCAACGGGACATTTCTCAACAGCACGTAAAATTCCAGCTCTAAGTTTTTCTTCATCAAAGGATTCACGTCGACTATCAGACTTTATGATACGAGGAAGATTAAGTTCAATCGATTCGTAAGTGGTAAATCTTCCCTTACAACCTATGCATTCACGGCGGCGGCGAATCTGATCTCCTTCGCCAACCTCACGTGAATCAATAACTTTCGTATCAAGATGACTACAGAAAGGACATCGCATATTTCAGCCCACTTATTATGATCTTAGATTCTTAATTAGAGATTGAAAAAAATACAATCTCACAAGTAATAATCGTAAAAATTAAATTTTATAAATCTTGGTTAAATTCATATAAGGGTCTGTTCCTACAAAGCTCGAGAACTTCACCTTTCACGCGTTTTATTACAGATGCATCACCCATATTGTCCATGATGTCACAACACCAATTTGCAACTTGTTTAGAATCTGACTCATCAAATCCACGAGTCGTAATTGATGGCGTACCAATACGAATACCGCTAGTAACAAAAGGTGACTGAGGGTCGTTCGGTACCGCATTTTTGTTGACAGTTATATTGGCAGAACCTAATGCAGCATCAACATCTTTACCTGTTAATCCTTTGTCTACCATATCAACAAGAAATAAATGATTATCTGTTCCGCCAGACACAATTTTAAGACCGCGTTCAACAAATGTCTCTGCCATAACTTTTGCATTTTTTTTCACTTGCTGAATATAACTCTTAAACTCAGGATCCATAGCTTCTTTAAAAGCAACAGCCTTTGCAGCAATAATATGCATCAAGGGTCCGCCTTGATAAGATGGAAATACAGTAAAATTGACTTTCTTTTGAATTTCTTCATTGGCCTTACCCATAATTAATCCAGAACGAGGACCACGAAGAGTTTTATGTGTTGTTGTTGTTGTTATATCAGCGATTTGCACAGGACTTGGGTATTCATCAACAGCAACAAGTCCAGCAATATGCGCAATATCAGATAACATAAGTGCACCGACTTTATCTGCAATATCCCTAAATCGTTGCCAATCCAATATTCGTGAATATGCGGAAAATCCCGTAATAATAAGTTTGGGCTTAGTTTCAAGAGCTAGCTTCTCAGCCTCATCATAATCAATTTCACCAGTATCAGCATTCAAACCATACTGTACTGCATTATATATACGACCAGAGACATTAACACTTGCACCGTGAGTTAGATGACCCCCATGTGCCAAACTCATACCCATAATAGTATCCCCTGGTTCTAATAAAGCATGGTAAACAGCACCATTTGCCTGTGAACCCGAATGAGACTGAACATTTGCCCAATCAGCGCCAAATAATTCGATAGCTCTGTCAATTGCAAGTTGCTCAGCAACATCAACAAATTCGCAACCACCATAATAACGCTTAGCTGGATACCCTTCGGCATATTTGTTCGTCAATACTGAACCTTGGCATTCCAGAACTCTTGGGCTTGCCATATTTTCAGATGCAATTAATTCGATATGCTCTTCTTGACGACGCCTCTCTCCTTCCATAGCATTAAAAAGTTCATCATCAAAACCTTCAACTTTCATATTTTTACTAAACATAGTTTTCCTCAAACTACTTACTTAATATTTTTAATTTTTAAAACGAATTTTTAAATTATTAAATACCACTATCTTAATTATTTTCAAAAGATTTTCTTTTTTGAGATTCTCCTCAGTTTACATTACTAGCACCAAAAGAGGCATGGATATTAACAAAACCTAACATCTATTTCATTTCTCAAAAAGCCCCCAAATATACTTCACTTATATTAAAAAATAAGACTTAATTAGTTTATATTTTATATATGTAAGATATTGAGAAATATATATTTTTTTGCACCTTATATCAAAAAATTGTCAAATTTTTCATTTTTTAACATAAAAAAAACCAGCTAAAATGAAAATTTATCAATATTATTATATAAAACAAAGGGATAATGTTGTATATATATAAAATAGTCAATAATTTGGTCAATATCTTAAAATTAGACATATTTTAAAAAATTAGAAAAACAGCTATATACCCTAAAAAGTTATTTAATTGCGATAAACCAAAAAATAAATATCAAAAAAACCACATTAATGATCAATCAAAAAACACCTGTTGAAAATTACCAAAAAGTAATAAAAGATGCTGAACTCTTATATACCGATACAGAAATAAATAAAACTATTGATGATATTAGTAAAGCAATTACGAGAGAATTAAAAACAAGTAACCCTATAATAATGCCAATAATGATTGGCGGTTTAATACTGGCCGGGCAATTAATTCCAAAATTAAATTTTCCTCTACAAATAGATTATATCCATGCTACTCGCTATAACGGCAATACTCGTGGCGGCAAATTAAATTGGTTCAAAAAACCTAATAAATCTTTAGCAGATAAAACAATTTTATTAATTGACGACATCCTAGATGAAGGTATTACTCTATCTGAGATAATTAAATATTGTTATTCACAAGGTGCAAAGAAAGTTCTTTCAGCTGTACTTGTTAAGAAAAATCTAGAAAATAAAAAACCGGCAGAAAATGTTGATTATTTTGGCTTCATTGTTCCAAATGTATATATATTCGGATATGGAATGGATTATTGTGAATATCATAGAAATGCGCCTGGTATTTATGCAGTTACAAAATCATGAGCATAGCAATTATTGGTGGTAGTGGGCTCAGCAAATTACCAGAAGTCAAAATTAATGATGAAATTATTATTGATACTCCATGGGGAAAACCATCAGCCCCGATAATTATTGGTGAAATAAATAAAGCCAACATAATATTTCTACCTCGCCATGGGAATGATCATGCAATTCCTCCTCATAAAATAAATTACCGGGCAAATAT
>CESL01158834.1_pt1 | contig 11998 bp, 16 predicted proteins | sample 531221 | NCBI WGS metagenome assembly CESL01 (sample SAMEA2622197, study PRJEB7988) | marine metagenome | biome: marine biome (ENVO:00000447); feature: mesopelagic zone (ENVO:00000213) & marine oxygen minimum zone (ENVO:01000065); material: "saline water (ENVO:00002010), including plankton...
GTATGGTAGAGTTAATATGATTAATGTTATAATGGCAATGGACCATAAAAACGTTTTTGATTGTAGAAATGATAATGATTTCTTTTGTTTAGTATCTAGTTTACTTATTGTTTCTTGACTTTCTATGGTGCAGCAAGCTTGTTCTTTTTTAGGGAAATATGCTCTATATAAATTGTAAGAAACTGCTATTAAACTGAATGCTATAAGATACGGTTTTATTGTTGCTAGCCATACCAATTGAGAAACAATTGCTCCTAACATTCCTGCAAAAGCCATTAATGGACCAACACAACAAGTGCAAGCGACTAATGCTACAAATACAGCACTTATGGATGATAAAATTGATTTCATAAATTAAAATATTAAATTAAAAACATAACCTGAGATAATCATTCCTATTCCGATGACTGAAAAGAAAGCAATGATTAGTTTTTTTTGCATCACTTTTTTCAAGAGTAAAGCTTCGGGAAGCGATAAACCAATAGATCCCATCATAAAGGCAATAGCCGTACCTAATGGTACACCTTTATCCACCAAAGTTTCTACCACTGGCAATACACCTACAGCATCAATATAAAGTGGAATTCCCATAATCACTGCAATAGGTACAGCAAAAAGGTTACTTTCTGAAATATATTCTTCAAAAAAAGATTGGGGTACATATCCGTGAATAAAAGAGCCTACGGCAATACCTACAAATATATATGGAACAAGTTTCTTCAAGGTTTCAACAGATTCCTTATGTATTTCAGGCCATCGTGCAAGTAAGGAGCGTCTATCTTTTACTTCTGATTTATTATTTACTTCAAGATTTTTCAGCCATTCTGCAATATATTTTTCCATTTTTAGCTTCTCTAATAATAAACCACCGGTAATTCCGAGCAAAATTCCAGTTAAGATATAAATTACGGTTACCTTCCATCCATAAGCTACCCAGAATAGGGCAATTGCGATCTCATTTACCAATGGTGATGTGATTAAAAATGACAGGGCAACTCCCAATGGAATCCTTGCCTGCATCATCCCAACAAAAAGCGGAATTGAGGAACAGGAACAAAAAGGTGTTATGGCTCCTAAAGTAGCAGCTAATACATTTCCTAAACCTGATTTCTTTCTTCGCTCTAGATAGATCCTGATTTTATCCATTGGCATATAATTGGTAGCAACACCCATTATATAGGTTACCAGTATAACCAATATTGATATTAGGATGAAAGTCGAGATGAAGTAATGCAGGGCTGTAGTAAATAGCCCTGCTTTTTCCAAGTTCAAAAGTTGATAGACAATTAAATCTGCAAATTTTGACAGCAAATTTTCCAAAGTTTCCATTCTAAGCGGATTTAATAATTGACAAAATATCAGCATCCGACTTTAATTTTTTAAAGTCATATACTTGATTATTCACAACTAGAGAAGGAAAAGACATTGTACCATAGACCATCGTGTCTTGCATTTCCGAGAGTTCTTCAATAGTAATTGACAGGTTGTTTTCTTTTGCCAATTTTTCTAATTGTTCCTTAATGGGGGAACCTTTTGCACAACAAGAAGAGTGTAAAATTTTAATTTCAGTATTCATAATAAATGTTTTAATTATTAAACTTTATTACGAAGTCTGAATTTTTTTAAAAAAGACACATTTTTAGGAACAAAAAAAAGTATTTTTTTGAGAGGTTACTTATAACCAACTATGTATCAATGGTTAATTAGTTATTTTTTTTTCTATTTCTTGTAATGGTGTACAGTGAGGTTTTATTGTGCACGACGAAAAATTACCTGATTTGTCATATTGAATATCACAACATTCTATAAATAGGGTCTTTAATTTTTCTCTACCTCGCTGGATTCTCATTTTTGTTGCGGATAAACCAAGGTTAAGTTGTATAGCAATCTCTTTTTGAGCAATATTTTCAATATCGCTTAGAAGTAATGGCTTCGCATATTTTTCGGGTAGCAAACCAATCATAGGGATGATAAAATCAGACTCTAAAATGGAAGAAACTGTATCACTAGAAATACTATTTTCTTTCCATTCTTCATCAAAATTAAATTCAATCTTGTTTTTATTGTAATAATCTGCAATGGTATTACGAGTTACTTGAAACAACCAAGCTTTGATATTATTAACTTCTATGTTTTTTTTATGAGACTCTACCAATTTGAGCATCACCTCTTGAACAATATCTTCAGCAAGGTTTATATCGTTTGTTTTCTTTATGATATAAGCTTTCAAGAATTCATAAAATTCTTGTACTACCTCATTGATATTACAACATTCCTTATTTTTTGTTTTAAGTGAATCCATATATTCTATATCAAAGATAAAAAATATCCTATAAGTGAACCACCAATTACAATAAAAGCACTATTTATTTTCTTAAAGACGAAAACAGTAATAAGACTCAAAGTGGCAATTAAAATTGTCCGCCAGTCCGTCAAGGTTTCTTTTCCCATCTCTACACAAACAGCAACAATAACAGCTACTGCTGCAATATTTACAGCATCTAAAAAAGCTACTGTAACTCTCGATCTTCGCATTTTTGAAATAAGTGGATTAAGAATACTTACAAAGATAAATGAAGGAAGAAAAATACCGATTGTTGCAGCTATTGCACCCCAAAAACCACCTAATTGCCATCCGATAAATGTAGCGGTTGATAAAACGGGTCCTGGCGTAAATTGTCCAACTGCTACGGCATCTATTAATTCTTTACGAGTCAATAAACCTGTAGAAACCAATTCTGCATCTAGAAAGGCAAATAACACATAACCACTACCATAAAGCAAAGCACCTACTTTAAAGAACGTCCATAGAATCTTTAGAGTACTCGGTGTTATTACTACTTGTAATAAAAGAAGTGAAGTAAAACTGTTTAATGTGTTTTTTGAATTTTTAATAAAATATAGAATGAAACCTGAAAGCCCACAAGCAAACAACGCCAAAATTTCGTGGACACCAAGCAAACAAGCAATCAATGTCAATGCTCCTAAAATACCGAGTTCTACATTTTTGAGTGCTTTTTTTCCAAGTCGGTAAACTGCTCCAAGAATAATGGCAATTACCGCTGGTTTTATTCCATAAATGAAAGGTTCAACTTTTGGAAGTTGTCCGTATTGTTGATATAACCACGCAAAAATCATTGTAATAACAACAGCTGGAAAAACAAAACTAGCACCTGCTACAATCAAGCCTTTCCAACCTGCTCTTTCGTGACCGCAATGCATTGTCATTTCGGTAGAATTAGGTCCTGGAATTAAATTTGTTGCTCCAACTAAATCAAGAAAATGTTGATGACTCATCCATTTTCTTTTTTTAACGACTTCATCTTCCATCATTGCAATATGGGCGGCAGGACCGCCAAAAGCAATGCTTCCTAATTTAAAAAAAAGTTTTGCTACTTCTTTTAAGTTTTTCTTACTATCCATTCTTTTGAAATTGGTTTGATTAATAGACTAAACATAAAACCTATTAAAATTGAAGTTACTATATCAGAGACATAATGAGCACCTAATACCATTCTAGAATAGGCTACTAAAAGAGCCCAAATAAAAATAAGTATCACATAGTATTTTTTTAATGAAAAGAATACCAAGCTAAATGCTAAGGTAAAAGCAATTGAAGTGTGACCTGATGGAAATGAAAAGGTACTTGTTTCATACAATTGAATGATGGCAGGATGTACTACAAATGGACGTGGCCGCTTTACAATATATTTTAAAATTAAACTGAATGTTGAGGAAGCTATAAATATTAATAAAAGGCTGTAGTACTTTATTTGGAATGACTTTACTTTATTTTTAATATAAAATAGACCAATAAAACCTAATATCATAATTGAAATAATGAAGGTATATGAAGAAATCCAATAAAATAATGGATCTAAAAAAACGATTCTATTTGCTTGAATCCATCTTAAAAATTCATAATCGATTTGTAAAAAGAAATTCATTTGGTTTTGTACATATTTTTATCTATCGACCAATTCCCACCGCCCTTAATAATTAAAAATAGACTTCCCCAAAGCATTGCCCAATCAGTTCGACTTCCGTGCATCATTATCCAAAATCCATCATTGGCTAAAATGTCTGATTTTGTTGTAACAATGGCAACCAACATAATTACGAGTGTTAAAACACTTGCCAATCGGGTAAGCAAGCCAAGTAAAATCAACGTGCCACAAACAATTTCAAACGTGCCGACAAATGCACCGAGAAATTCTGGTGATGGAAGTCCGATTTTTTCAAATCGTCCTGCACCCCGAATGGCAGGAAATAGAAATTTTTGAATACCTTCCGATAGAAAAACAGCACCAACCATTAAGCGAATAATGATGATTGTTTTTGACATATCAGTACTAACTATTTTTTTAAACATTTTGAGCAATTTTTTTTATCAATATGGGATTATACGTTTTATAAATTCGAGCTACTATCCAAGCTATTGGTATACTTAAAATCGCTGGAACTATTATGTCCGATGGATAATGAACACCAAGATAAACTCTACTAAGGCTTACAAAGATTGCCCAAGGAATAAGCACGTATGGTATCCATTTTAATTTCTCTTTAGCCACTAATGTCAAGTAAAATGCTAATGAAAATACATTGGCTGCGTGAGAAGAAATAAAACCGAACTTACCACCTCTATAATCATTTACTAAATGAAGTTTACCTATCAAATAAGGACTATGGCTTGATCGCAATCTTTCGAAAAATGGTTTAAATATGCCTGAAGCTAATTGGTCACTTATTGTTATCAGTAATGCTATTAACAGAATCATCAATATTGCGTCCCTTTTATATTTCCATATTAACAGAAATGACAATATCATATAAAATGGCAGCCAAGTGAATGTACCTGTTGCAAACCACATTACAGCATCCCAAAATAGATTGTGATTACCATTCAGCCATAATAGAATTTCAATATCTATCTGATTAATAAATTCTATCATTATTTTCTAATTGGTGATTGTCTATAAAGCGGTTTTTTTATAGTAAAGCTTGGCACTTTTTCCATTGCGTGGCAACTAATGCAGTTATTGGTGAAGATTTGGAAATTTTTGTTGAATACAAGGGTATCTCTTTTTTCGAGTGCTTTTTCCATTTCTGGAATTGCAACGGTTAAGAAATGTTCTGCGGATTTTGCACGTTTGGGTCTTCTTTTCAAGCCGTTCTCAATCGCTTTTCTGATTTTTTCAATTTGGTAATCAGCATATTCCCAATTTTCATCTTGTCCTGCCCAATACAGTTCTTGATAGCGGTATCCTGTTTCTACCATTGCCATATCAAAACCCCTAAATTGGTTTTCGATGGTTTCAATTTTTTCTTGTTCTGTACCTTTTATCCAATTTCCTTCTACTATTTGTTGTTGTTTTTCTCCACAAGAAGAAAGTAGAAATGCTGTGAGAATATATATTAGCCATTTCATATGTTGTGATTTAATTATAGTGTAAAATTATACAACACAAGACTAACAATATGGTCTATTTGAAAAACGTATGGTACTTAATCATTTGCTTTACGAAAAGCAATTGGGGTATCACCTACGTTTCGTTTAAAGTATTTAGTGAAATGAGAATTATCTTTAAAGTCAAGTTTGCCTGCAATTTCACTAACCGTTAAGTCAGTATAAAGCAAAAGGCGTTTAGCTTCGTTAATAATATAATTGGAAATTACCTCTGCAGAAGATTGACCTGATTCTTTTCTGCATATAGCATTTAAGTTTTGTGGAGTGGTATTTAGTAATTTTGCATAATGACTTACCTTGTTTGTAAGTTCATTTTCTTTACTTAAAAGCAAAATAAGTTCTTGATAGATTGAGCTACATTTTATTTTAGGACTACTTACAATTTTCGATTCAAGAAACTTTGCTAACAGAGCTTTTAACAATCCTTCTATAACTTGATGGTTTTTAATTTTTGCACTTTCATATTCCTTTAATAATATATTTGACATATCAATTACTGTGATATTATTAGGAAATAGACAAGTTAAGGCACTCAGTTCTGAAATTAGCTTTTTAATATCTTTATCTATACAGTTGTCAATAAAGTTTTTTTTAATAATTAAAACAAACCCTTCAGGTTCTGTTTTGATGTCCCAAAAATGAACCTGTTCTTTACGTATATTGAATATTACAGGTGGTTGAATTTTGTATTCTATTGTATCAACTGTATGTGAACCAGATCCTTTGGTTAGGAAAATGATTTCGAAATAACTGTGATGTTTGTGGGGTGATGTTTTTCTAATATGCTTCTTAAATTTTGCAATTTTAAAAAGGGAAACATCTTTAGCCTTATTTTGTATTTGAATATCCATCTTTATTTTCTACAAAAACCAAAGGTTATCTTTTCCAAATTCGGGTATTTCGTTACCGTCAAAGTTAGGTCTAAAACTTGAATTTTCATTTGGTGCCATGCCGGAGATAACTGACAAGGTCTTTTATCAAATAATTATAAGTCCTAAACTATGAGTAGGATATAATTTACCTTTATCAGGTTGGGCACAGGTTATTATTCTGATGAGTATTCCCCGATAAAAAGTTCACAATTAAAGAAACTCACTAACACACTAATAATCCCTAAATAAAGTGCATTCGTAAAACTAAGGGGAATAGCAAGAGGGTAACACGCTGCGCGATGTTACAGATTCATATTTCATTGAAATTCAATTGTTTGCATAATTCAGCCCTTTTACTTTTCACGGAATTTGCGACAAATGCTCTCGCACCCCCTGTAAATAGGTGGTTTTTTGCGACAAATTTCACGGAAAAATGGATTAACCCAGCCATTCACCACTTTTACTTTCACTTCGCAAAAGCTCCATTTCACTAAAAGAGGTTCATTACCAATTATCTTGGACACGAGCCAAAAAGCCTAGCATAATAAATACTGAAAGAATAATACCGAAAACGCTTTTTGGCTCAAGTCCGCTCGGCAGTAACTAAAATTCACCGATCCGGATTTCAGAGTTTGTTTTACAAAACTTCTAACATCACCTTACCTTTTGTTGCTAAAAAAACAAGCTTTAAAATTAACCGGAGTGCATAAACCGCAGGAAAGCTATTTATAACTCCTCTATAATTTAAAAGCTTGAACATAATAGGCATCAAAAGGTAATGTGAGGGCGCTGAAAGAAGTAAATGAAAATAGCAGAATGACGTATTTATCCTTATCTACATATTATTTTCTTTTCAACCAGAAAAGGAAAATGCTTAAGATGAAAAAAGTAAATGCTATTACCTTCTAACAAAATCGATTAGGTGATTTAATAATAAACCTAAACCTTGACAATTTAATTTAGAACTATTGGAACTTATGTAAACGACTGAAATTCCAAATAGTAATAGTCGACCAAATTTTCTGAAATTTCAGTGCCATTTCATGAGATAATCTTTACTTTTGATATTGGCTTTAGGGGTATTCTAATAAGAATTGAGACAGTCCCTTTGAACCTGATTCGGTTAGTACCGGCGTAGGAAAAAGTTTTACCACCTTGTCATTCCTCTAAAGGAATAGTCCTTCAGCCATTTATTATACCTAAAACTATAAATGATGAAAGAAAATCTCTGGAATAATATTAAGCAGCTTAAAAAAGAATCTCCCCTTGTTCATAGCATAACCAATTATGTAGTGATGAACAATACGGCGAATGCTTTATTAGCCGCAGGCGCCTCTCCTATTATGGCTCATGCGCATTCAGAAATGGAGGATATGATGAGTATTTGCCAGGCTTTAGTGGTGAATATCGGAACGCTGGATGAGTATTGGGTAACAGCCATGAAAAAAGCGGTACACCAGACCAGGCAACTTGAAAAGCCTTGGATTTTAGATCCTGTGGGGGCCGGAGCCACTCCATATCGCGATGAAGTTTTAGCTGAATTACTTCTATTAAGTCCTACTGTTATTCGAGGGAACGCTTCAGAAATAATGGCATTGGCAAAGCATAATTCCACCCACACGAAAGGAGTAGATAGTTCTGCTGAAAGTAATGAGGCTGTACTGGCTGCTAAATTTTTAGTAGAGAAATACCATTGTACCGTATGTATTTCAGGAGCTACCGACATTATTTTAAACCATGAAAAAGAAATCCACCTTTATAACGGTCATGAATTAATGTCAAAAATTACGGGAATGGGTTGTACTGCCACTGCTCTGGTGGCTGCTTTTTCTGCAGTAATTAAGGATACAGTGCAGGCAACAATTTCTGCTATGGGGCTTTTAGGAGTGGTTGGTGAACTTGCTGCTAAAGAAAGTAAAGGGCCTGGAAGTCTACAAATGAACATCCTGGACCACCTCCACACCATTTCTGAACAGGATTTTAATTCCACCTTAAGATTAGAAAATAAACATGGTTAAAAAAGAATTTCCATATCAATTGTACCTGGTTATTTCTGAAGAAGCCTGTGTATATCATTCATATTTGGAAGTGATAGAACAAGCTGTAAAAGGAGGTGTAGATCTTGTTCAGTTAAGAGAAAAAAATGCTTCCACTAAAGAGTTTCTTCAAAAGGCTATTCTCCTCAAAGACTTATTAGATAAATATCACGTTCCACTAATTATAAACGATCATTTAGAAGTTGCCAAAAAAGTAGAAGCTTTTGGAATACACGTAGGAACGTCCGATGTTTCTCCCATGCAAATTAGAAAGGATTGGCAAAAAGTGAATTGTATAGGCCATTCTATTGAAGACCTTCAACAACTAACCACGCAAGAGACACAGGTGGCAGATTATCTAGGAATAAGCCCCATCTTTAGTACACCTACTAAAACTGATACAATTATTGAATGGGGATTAAGCGGAATTGAAGACATACGCGCTATTACCAATAAACCTTTAGTCGCTATTGGACAAATGAATGCAGGAAATGCGCAGGAAATTATAAAAGCCGGGGCTAATTGTATTGCCGTCGTTTCTGCCATTTGTGCTGCTAAAAATCCCGCTAAAGCTGCCGAGCAATTAAGAAACGAAATAGAAAAAGCATGAGTCTTAAAAAATATAATTATCCATCGGTACTAACTATTGCAGGTTTTGATGGCAGTGGTGGTGCAGGCATTCAGGCAGATATAAAAACTATTTCTGCCCTGGGATGCTATGCCACTTCTGTTCTTACCGCATTGCCCATTCAAAATACCACCGGCGTTAAATCTATTTTTAGCATTCCTGAACAAACCGTGGGAGATCAACTGGATACTATTTTAGAGGATATTTTTCCAGCTTCCATAAAAATTGGAATGGTTCATTCTTCTAAATTAGTAGAAATTATAGTAGATAAGTTGAAACCTTATCCTCAAACTCCTATTATTTTTGATCCGGTAATGGTAGCTACCAGCGGACATCAATTAATTGAAGATAATACGATACAATCCATTATTCAGCAGCTATTCCCTATTTCTGATGTAATCACTCCAAATTTAGATGAGGCAGCTATTTTGGCCGGAATGAAAATAGAGTCTATTGATGAGATGCGAATTGCCGGAAAAAAGATTATGAAACTCGGCTGTAAATCATTGCTTTTAAAGGGTGGACATTTAGAATCTGAAGAGCTTACTTCCCTCTATTTTTCTCCCAATGGAACTATTGAAAGTTTTGAGTTCCCAAAATTTAGAACCAACAACACCCATGGTTCGGGTTGTACACTTTCTTCGGCAATTGCTTCTTATCTGGCGCAGAAAAAAAACTTACCCGAAGCGGTAAGATTGGGGCAAGAATATATTCATAAAGCTATTTATCATGGAAAAGACGCGGTAATAGGAAAAGGCAACGGGCCGGTAAATCATTTTTTTAACCCTCAAAAACTTATTAAGCATGAAATGGACAGCTAAAGCCTGGAAAGAAATTGAACCCATTTATCAAAAGATAGTTGAGATGCCCTTTATTGAAGAGCTTCAAAATGGAACACTTCCACTAGAAAAATTTCAATTTTATATGGGGCAAGATGCTTTTTATCTTGAAAATTTTGCCCGTAGTTTAGCTTTAATTGGAGCGCGAGCTCAAGACACTTCTAAAGCCCTAGCTTATATAAGATTTGCTGAAGGAGCTATTGTGGTAGAAAAAGCTTTGCATGATTCCTATTTTGAGGAATATGGTCTAACCCAACGCGGAAGTATTTCGCCGACCACACATCATTATATAAATTTTTTAAAAAGCACCTCGGCACTAGACCAGGTAGAGGTTGCGATGGCAGCGGTTTTACCTTGTTTTTGGATCTACAAAGAAGTAGGCGATTACATTTACAAAAATCAAATAAGCGCAAAAAATCCTTACCAAAAATGGATAGCGACATATGCTGGAAAAGAGTTTGAAGAATTAGTCATTAGTGCCAGGGAAATTTGTGACGAGGTTGCTGAAAATTGTACTGAATCACAACAAGAACTCATGATTCAAGCCTTTATTTCAGCCAGTAGGTTAGAATTTATGTTTTGGGATAGCGCCTACCACTTGAAAAACTGGGAAATATAGTGAAGCTTCACCGATTTTAGTCAGGCGAGTAATAATTTTGAAATGCTTGTTGAGAAAATACTGGGAGTTTATTAATAATGATATAGAAGGTGTCGTTTTCGATTATCCTGGCAACGAAAACTTTAAAAGTTAAAGCTGAAAATTATTCAGGAAAATCTAAATCGAGATGATGAAAATTCTTTGAGTATCATCATCTGGGATAATCAAAGCTATTATTGCTATCAACTTTTAGAGTAAGTTTTATTTTAGAGAAAATGCTTAAACATTCTAAACTTTTCCCCATAAACATCTCTTTTTGCATTGCGACCACCGGGAGTAATCAAGATTGTGCCGGTAGGCATAAATCTTGCGCTTCTACTTCCTCTGATCTTTTGTTTTATTTAAGAGTTCCATAGTCCTATCAATAAATTGCATTTCGGAGAACGGAAGAAGTTTAATGGCTATACCAATAACATCAGCAACATTATATTCTATCTCTAAACAATTAGTTTCCGGAACAGCCTGCATTCCCTCTAACGCCTTCTGGGAAATTTTTAGAAGGTCAGCTATGCGATTCATTAACTCTGAATAATCAGATACCAGACCGCATGTGTAATTAATATCTTGAGAATCATCAATCATTTCAATATGCTTTTTCTTAAGCTCGTTTATTTGCTGAACAATTTTCCTGTTTTTCATATGTAAAAAGTTTAAAAATGATGAATCATTATTATTTATCTGATTTTCGCTGTTCTAACAAGGGACGTAGTTCATCCAGATATGAAAGTTCGCTTGAAGGCCATAACTGTAATATTAATTCTAGAATAAGCTGGAGATCTGGCTCACTACGAATGTATGGTGAGGCATCTTTTGCACTATAAGAGAGGGAATTAATACATAATTTCAATAAATCTTGAGCTGTATTGGAAAGTTCCAAATAATTCAAAAATTCAATTTCTATTTTAAAATGATCGTGATCTTCAGAATGTTTCAGCTTGGAGAATCCAGATGAGGACATTCTTCGCAATCGGGCTAATTCTTTTTTATCGGCTTTTTTCATGATTCAAATCTTTTGATGATTGGATTCCTCTTCTTAATAATGTTAAGCACTGCTGATAGATCCTGATTTACAGTTAATCTTCTTTATTTACCTGATTTAAAACCTCGGTGATCTTATCAATAAATTCCTGTTCTTCCATAGGAATTAAGTCCAGGGCATGTCTTAAAACATCTGCAATACTTCTTTCAGGTTCTTTAATTTGTCTATCACTGCAGCTATCCATTCCTTCCAAAGCGAGCACGCTTACCTTAATAAGATTCTCTATTAAGAACATCAGGTAAAGGTGATTTTTAACCGGAAAGGAAATTTGTTGGTAATTTTTTATGTGAGGATGAGCCGTTAACCTTCTGATATGATTTGCTTTCGCCTTATACAATTGCTCCAGTATCTCATTCTTCTTCATCATCCTTTGATTTTAAAGTTTGTAATTGATTTTCAATAACCGGAGTGAGTTGATCAAAAAAATCTGTACAATAGGCGTAAGCAGTTTGGACTTCT
>CESL01060926.1_pt1 | contig 11898 bp, 10 predicted proteins | sample 531221 | NCBI WGS metagenome assembly CESL01 (sample SAMEA2622197, study PRJEB7988) | marine metagenome | biome: marine biome (ENVO:00000447); feature: mesopelagic zone (ENVO:00000213) & marine oxygen minimum zone (ENVO:01000065); material: "saline water (ENVO:00002010), including plankton...
ACCGCGGGGATATTTCTACCAGCTTATCGCCATGCTGGGGTGGACGAGCCTTCCCGCCCTGCCCCTGATGAAGAAGGAAACGCTGGTGATGATGGGCGACGATGATCAGATCGTCCCACTCGTCAATGGGCGCATCCTCGCCTCTGCGATCCCCAATGCGCAGTTGGAAGTCATAGCGGGCGGCGGCCATCTCTTCCTGCTGACCCATGCCGATCAGTGCATTGGCAAGCTGAGAGCATTTCTCGACGCTCCGACCACAGACGCGGAACTGGCCAGAGCCGCCTGAACAGCGGGACGGCCGGGATCATAAGGAATTGACGATGGCCACCGATCCCGCGCTTGCCGCAAATCCGCTCGCCAATCAGCCGATACGCCAGACCAGCGGTGAAGGCGGTGCGCTCGGCCGGACCGGATTTTCTTGGGCGATCTTCGAATGGGCCCGCAATCCCTATTACATCCTCATCGTCATCTACATCTTCGCGCCCTATTTCGCGCGGGACATCATCGGGGCGGATCTCCTCGCCAGTGGTACGCTGGCCGGTCTACCGGACAATCAGGCGCTCGCAGCGGCCAATGCGCAGGGCCAGGCAGCGATTGCCTCGGTAACGAAATGGGCCGGATTGATCGCTGCGCTCACCGCGCCGTTTCTGGGTGCCGCGCTGGACCGCGGGGGGCGACTGAAGCCCATTCTGGCAATCTTCCTCGGATCGATCGTCGTCTGTTCGGCCATGCTCTGGTTCGCGATGCCGGGCGGCCAGGGGCTGAGCGTAGGCGCGATCATGGTGCTGCTGGTCGTCGCTTATGTCAGCTACACCTATTCCGAGGTCACACATAATGCCATGCTCAGCGTTGCGGGCGAGCCCAGGCGGCTGGCGATGATCTCGGGTCTGGGGCTCGGTCTCGGCAATCTTGCTGCAACACTAATCTTCCTCGCTATCGCCCTGCTTTTCGTTCTGCCCGCCGCGATCGGCTGGCCTTTTGCCATCCCGCAGTTCGGCGTCGATCTTTCGAAGTTCGAACATGCGCGGCTTGCCGGGCCGATATGTGCCGTCTGGCTTGCCGTGTTCTCTATCCCGTTTTTTCTCAATGCACGCGATCCCGGCGTTCCGGGTGCGAGCTGGGCCAAGGCTTTCCGGGACGGCGCGCTAAGCGTCTGGCGCACTCTTCGAGCAGCGACCCACTACCGCGAACTGATGAAATTCCTCGTAGCTCGCATGTTCTATGCCGATGGAATGGCTGCCCTCCTGGCGCTTGGCGCGGTCTACGTGGCACTCTTCCTCGGCTGGAATTTCCTGGAAATGCTGTGCTACGCCATTTTTGCCAGCGCCTGCGCCTTTGCCGGCGGTCTCATCGGCGGATGGCTGGAGTCAAAAGTCGGCGTCAAGCGGGCCCTCCTGGTCGAAATCATGTTGATGGTCCTCGCCGGGCTAACGCAGCTCAGCATAACCCGCGAAAGCCTGTTTCTCGGCCTCATTGAAAACAGTCAGGTCTGGGACGGCCCGGTGTTCCAGACACTTTCGGACATCGTCTACCTTTCGCTGATCAGCGTGGTCGCCATCACTGTTACGGCCAGCATTTCGTCTGGCCGCACGATGCTGGTGACGCTTGCCCCGCCGGGCCGCAGTGGCGAATTCTTCGGCATCTACGCCATTGCCGGGACGATCACCGTATGGATGGGGCCGCTGCTGGTGGAACAGTTTACCCTTTGGTCGGGCGATCAGCGCATCGGCATGGTTTCGATCAACATTCTCTTCATCATCGGTTTGGTCACCCTGCTGACCGTCCGAATGCCGGAACGCGCTGCCTAATCATCACTGGACAGGTCGGTTGCAATGTGGAACCTTCTTTCACCGGAGAGAGGAGCGCATATCTATGCCCGCATACGATCTGATCATTCGCAACGGGACCATCGTCGATGGTACCGGACAGGACCGGTTCCACGGTGACATCGCCGTCAAGGATGGGCTGATCGTCCAGGTCGGCACGGTCAGCGGTGACGCCGTGGAAGAAATCGACGCTGGTGGGCATCTCGTCACTCCCGGCTTTGTCGATATTCACACCCACTACGATGGACAGGCCACTTGGGATCAGGAGATGGCCCCTTCCAGCTGGCACGGCGTGACTACGGTCGTCATGGGCAATTGCGGCGTTGGCTTCGCGCCGGCCAAGCCGGACAAGCACGAATGGCTCATCGGCCTCATGGAAGGGGTGGAGGATATTCCCGGCACTGCCCTCGCCGAAGGCATGGAATGGAATTGGGAAACCTTCCCGGAATATCTCGACGCGCTCGAAAAGCTGCCCCGTGCGATCGATGTCGGCACCCATGTCCCGCACGGCTCGGTGCGCGCCTATGTGCTGGGCGACCGCGAGCGTCCGGGAGCCGTTCCGACCGATGCCGAAATTGCCGAAATGGGACGCATCGTCGAAGAAGGCGTTCGTGCCGGCGCTCTGGGCTTTTCAACGTCCCGCACCGTGCTTCACCGCGATATCGATGGCGAAGTCGTGCCGGGCACCACCGCAACAGCGGAAGAGCTGATCGAAATCGGCCGAGCCATGGGTCGCGCGGGCCACGGCGTCTTCGAAATGGCTTCCGACATGAAACGCGATTGGGATGAATTCGGCTGGATGGGCAAGATGAGCCGCGAAACCGGCCTGCCCGTTACGTTCGCCGCGCTTCAGTCCATCGCCAAGGAATTGCCGCTCGACGAACAGATCGCCAGCATGCGAGCGGAAAACGACAATGGCGCCAATATCGTCGCGCAGATCGCACTGCGGGGTAACGGCATCGTCATGGCCTGGCAGGGGACCGTTCATCCTTTCCGCCTCAAGCCAAGCTGGAAGGAAATCGAAAATCTGCCCTGGGAAGAACAGAAGGCAAAACTTCTCGATCCGGCATTCAAGGCTCGTATGCTCGGCGAACAGCATGACTTTTCCGACGTCAATCAGGACATCATCGGTCTCGTAATGGTCGTCTGCGGCGGCTGGAACATGCAGTTCGAAATGGACCCGGATTTCAACTACGAACCAACCATCGCCGAAAGCATCCTCGAACGCGCAAAGGCTGCCGGAGTCTCGGGCGACGAATATGCCTACGACCTGTTATGCCGCGATGATGGCAAGGGGTTCATGTATCTCCCCATCCTGAATTATGCCGACGGAAATCTCGATTTCCTGATGGATCTCCAGCAATCGGACGATACCGTCAATTCGCTGTCGGATGGCGGTGCCCATTGCGGAACGATCTGCGATGCAGCCTCCCCCACCTTCATGCTTCAGCATTGGGTGCGTGACCGGTCTCGCGGTACGATTGGTCTCGAAAACGCGATCAAGCGACAGTGCAACGACACGGCCCGCCTTTATGGTCTCGAAGATCGCGGCGTCCTCGCGCCAGGATATCTCGCCGATCTCAACATTATCGACATGGATCGTATCCGGTTGGGCAAACCCTGGCTCGCTTTCGACTTGCCTGCTGGTGGGAAGCGCCTGTTGCAAAAGGCCGAAGGTTACATCGCCACGATCAAGAACGGAAAGGTTACCTTCCGCGATGGCGAATGGACGGGCGAAACGCCCGGCGGCCTCATTCGCGGTCCGCAACGTGTGGAACTGCTGGAGGCAGCGGAATGAAGGCCATTCGCACAGGCGCGACACCTTCCACCCTCGATGCCCTCGTCTATTGCGACGTCGACGGCCCGCCCGAACCGGCGGCCGGCGAGATAACCGTCGCCTTGAAGGCGAGTTCACTCAATTACCACGACTATGCAGTCGTCACCGGGATGATCCCGTCGCAGCAGGGGCGCATTCCCATGTCCGATGGCGCGGGCGTGGTTACGGCCGTGGGCGATGGCGTAACCGAATTTTCCGTGGGGGATCCGGTGGTCAGCACCTTCTTTCCCGATTGGCTGGACGGTGCGCCCCCAAAAACAGGCTTCACCCGTGTTCCCGGTGACGGGATCGACGGGTATGCGCGCGAAGCGGTCACCGCGCCCGCTTCATCGTTTACGCGCGTCCCCAATAGTTACAGCCATGCCGAAGCCGCCACGCTGACCTGCGCCGGTCTAACGGCATGGCGCGCCCTGTTCGTCGACAATTCGGTCAAGCCGGGCGATACGGTCCTCGTGCAGGGGAGCGGGGGAGTCTCGGTCTTCGCCCTTCAGTTTGCAAAGGCTGCAGGGGCGACGGTGATCGCCACCAGTTCGAGCGGAGAGAAGCTCGAACGCCTACGCGATCTGGGTGCCGATCATTTGATCAATTATCGCGAGGTCGAGGAATGGGGCGCAAAGGCTCACGAACTCACCGGCGGACATGGCGTGGATTGCGTTGTCGAAGTCGGCGGTGCCGGAACGCTGGGCCAATCGATGGTTGCGGCCTGCGTCGGTGGCCACGTCGCGCTCATCGGCGTCCTCGCAGGCTTTGCCGGACCGGTCCAGACCGGCCTTCTCATGGCGAAGAACCTGCGCGTGCAGGGCCTGACCGTGGGAAGCCGCCGCCACCAGCTCGATATGATCGCCGGGATCGAGGCCAACGCAATCCGTCCGGAGATTTCCGACAGCTTCCCGCTGGAACGCCTGGCTGCCGCTTTCCATCACCAGGAAAGCGGCGCCCATTTCGGCAAGATCGCGGTGGAAATCTGACCGGCGAAGGACCGCCAGCCGCCACCTACACCCGCATCGGCATCAGCACATAAAGCGCTGGCGAATTCTCGTCCTTGCGGATCAGCGTCGGTGCGCCGGCGTCGGCAAGGTGGATTTCCACCGTGTCCGAATCAATCTGGTTGAGAATGTCCTTCAGATAGGTCGCATTGAAGCCGATTTCGAACCCGTCCGATGCATATTCGGCTGGCACTTCTTCGGTCGCGGTACCGTTGTCGGGGCTGGTGACGGTCAGCGTCACCTTGTCCCTGTCGAGACCCATCTTGACCGCGCGGGTCTTCTCGGTCGCGATTGTCGCGACGCGGTCCACACCCTCGTGGAAACTCTTCGGATCGATTTTCAGGAGTTTGTCGTTACCCGTTGGAATAACACGCGAATAGTCGGGGAACGTGCCGTCGATCAGCTTGCTGGTAAGGACCACACCGCCCTCGCCGCCCAGCGTGAAGCGCACCTTGCTGGCCGACAGGTCGATCTGAACATTGCCGTCCATCTTTTCTTCCAGCAGCTTGCGCAGTTCGGCCACGGCTTTGCGCGGCACGATAACGTCGGGCATGCCTTCTGCGCCTTCCGGACGCGACAGCGTGAAGCGTGCAAGGCGGTGACCATCGGTGGCCGCAGCTTTCAGCACCGGCTCGCTGTCGTCCGACACGTGGAAGAAAATGCCGTTGAGATAATAACGGGTCTCTTCGGTCGAGATGGCGAACCGCGTGCGGTCGATCAGTTCCGCCAGCGTCTTTGCCGGCAGTTCGAAACTGGTCGGCAAATCGCCTTCCACGATCACCGGGAAGTCGTCGCGCGGCAGCGTCGGCAGCGAAAAGCGGCTGCGCCCGGCCTTGATCGCCATGCGGTTTTCCGCGGCTTCCAGGCTGACCTGCGACCCGTCCGGCAGCTTGCGGGCGATGTCGAACAGCAAGTGCGCCGATACGGTAATCGACCCTGCGCTTTCGACGCTGGCATCCATATGTTCGACGACCTGCAGGTCGAGGTCGGTCGCCATGACCTTCAGTGAATTGTCGCCTTCCGCCTCGATCAGGACGTTCGAGAGGATGGGGATGGTGTTACGGCGTTCTACGACCGATTGCACGTGGCTGAGGCAACGCAGCAGCGTAGCGCGTTCGATGGTGGCCTTCATGGTCCTACTTTCGTCCCTTTTGGGCACACAGAGGGCCGGAATCGCCCCCATCAGCGCCGGAATACGGATAATTACCCTAGCGGGGCGGTCATAGGGAGCAAGCCGCAAGCGGCCCGGTCCCGATTTCCTTGGGGAAAAGTGGTGGGTTTGTCGGACATGGCGCGGATTGCCCCCGCGCCCACGCCCGCAAAAGCGCCTCCCTTATCCCATCATCGCCATTCCGCCGTTCACATGCAGCGTCTGGCCGGTGACATAGGCGGCTTCGTCGCTCGCCAGATAGGCCACTGCAGCGGCGATTTCCTCGCCCTCGCCCATGCGGCCCATCGGGATACGCGAATTGATCGCGCCCTTCTGGTCGTCGTTCAGCGCATCGGTCATGGCGGTGCGGATGAAGCCCGGCGCCACGCAGTTCACCGTGATGTTGCGGCTTGCAAGTTCCTGCGCCAGGCTCTTGGACATGGCCGTCAGCCCGCCCTTGGCGGCGGTATAGTTCATCTGGCCCGGATTGCCGGTGTGGCCGACCACGCTTGTGATCGAGATGATCCGCCCGCCCTTGGCCTTCATCATGGGCCGCGCGCTGGCGCGCATCAGGCGAAAACTGGCTTCCAGATTGATGCGGATCACATCGTCCCATTCCTCGTCCTTCATCCGCATGGCGAGGTTGTCGCGCGTGATGCCAGCGTTGTTGACCAGGATATTCATGCTGCCCAGCGTGTCGACGGTGGCCGGGATCAGTTCCTCCACCTGCTTCGCGTTCGACAGATCGCAGGTGATCTCGACATGATCGTGTCCGAATTCGCTGTTCAGCTGTTCGCGAAAGGCGCGCAGCTTGTCCGAATTCGAGCCCGACAGTGCCAGCCGTGCACCCTGCTTCGCCAGGGCGTAGGCAATCGACGAGCCGATGCCGCCGCTGGCGCCCGTCACGAGGGCGGTTTTTCCTTCGAGGCTGAACATCACGCGTTCTCCTTCGCGAAATTCTCGAGGTCTTCCATGGTGACGAGCGATACGGTCGCCGCGTCCTTGTCGATCCGGCCGATCATCGGGCCAAGCACCTTGCCGCCCAGTTCGACGAACCGCTTGATACCCGCTTCGCGCATGGCGATCACGCTTTCACGCCACCGCACGCGGCCGGTGATCTGTTCGACCAGCAGTGCCTGCTCCTCCGCCGGTTCGGTTACGCGCGCGGCGGTGACATTGGCGTAGAGCGGCACGGTAAAGGCTTCGGGCGGCGTATCGCCCAGCGCGCGCTTCATGCGCAGGGCCGCAGGGCCCATGAGCGAACAATGAAACGGCGCCGAAACGGACAGCTTGATGCCGCGCTTGATGCCATGATCCTTGGCCATTTCGATGGCGCGGTCGATCGCTTCGGCATGGCCGGAGATGACGACCTGCGTGGGGTCGTTATCGTTCGCCACTTCGCACACCTGACCCTCAGCCGCGGCTTCGGCCAGCGCGGTGGCCTTATCGATATCGGCTCCCAGCAGCGCGGCCATCGCGCCCAGTCCGATGGGAACGGCATCCTGCATCGCGATACCGCGCAAGCGCAGCAGCTTGGCCGTATCCGTCAGCGAAAATGCCCCGGCAGCACACAGCGCGCTGTATTCGCCCAGCGAATGTCCGGCCACACATTCGGCCTTGTCCGCCAGCGCGACGCCGAATTCCTTTTCCAGAACGCGCACCGTGGCGATCGAATTGGCCATGATGGCGGGCTGCGCATTGGCGGTCATCGTCAACTCGCTCTCGGGCCCGTCCTTCATCAGGCCGGAAAGATTCTGCTTCAGCGCCTCGTCGACTTCCTGAAAAACCTCGCGGGCATGCGCGCTGGCTTCGGCAAGGTCGGCGCCCATGCCGACCTTCTGGCTACCCTGTCCGGGAAAGATGAATGCAGTCATGAATTTCTCCTTGCGGGCGCGCCTAGGCCCGTGGGCCGCGCGCCTCAAGTCCGAAGGGGACAATCTTGTTGGCAGCATCGTGGCCGATATCGGCGCGGCCGAGATAGGGAATCCCGCTGCGCGCGCACCAGTCCTGCGCGATCGCGATCTCGTCACTACCGAAAGGACGGTCGTTTTCCGGCACGTCGCTGATCCGGCCGAGCCGTAGTCCCGCAATGCCCTTCAGGTGCTGGCTGATGTGGAAGAACAGCCGGTCCACGGCATAAAGATGCTCTGCCACTTCCTCGATCATGACGACATGCCCGGCCAGGTCGGGCATCAGTTCGGTCCCCACCATCATTGCCAGCGTGGTAAGGTTGAAAGCGACCGCAGGCCGCTCGTCCAGGCTCGGTTCCAGACCGCTCGCCCCGCCTGCCAGCCAATCGAGCGCCCGTTCCACGGCCGCATTGCCTTCTGTGCGCCTTATGTCGCCCGCCAGCGGTCCATGCGCCAACTGGCCGATCCCATGGCGATACAGCGCGCCGAGCAGGAAACCCGTGTCCGAATAACCGATGAACCGCTTGCCCCGCGCATGGTCGTTCATCTGCCTCGCCGCCTCCGCCGCGATCCTGTTCGATCCGTATCCACCCATGGCAAACCAGACCGCATCGAATGCGGGATCGTTGGCACAGTCCAGCAAGGCGGCAAGACGTACCGCGTCGCTGCCGGCAAAATGCCCCTCTTCCAGAAAGCACTGTTCGTGGAACATCAGTTCCACGTCCTCGCGGCCCGCCACCAAGGCCTGGACCGCCTCGGCCCTGTCGCGCTTCAACCGTTTTCCGGGGGCGCAGATCGCAATTTTGACCATGTCCGCGTGCTAGCGCGCTTGTGTCGGGCGACACAACTCAATAGCTGCACCGGCATGAGCGATATGCCCACTCCAGACGAATTGTTTGCCCGCCCCTTCTTCTTCTGCGGCATCGGCGGCTCGGGAATGCTGCCGCTTGCGCAGATCCTCAAAGGGCGCGGCTGCACGGTCGAAGGATCCGATCGCAGCTACGATCAGGGCCGCACGCCGGAAAAATTCACCGCGCTGGAAAATCAGGGCTTCACCCTGCACCCGCAGGACGGCAGCGGAATGGTTTCGGCCGAACAGATTCTCGTCGCCAGCGCCGCCATCGAAGATAGCGTTCCCGAAGTCAGCCGCGCGAACGAACTCGGGTGCCTGCGCCTTACCCGCGCGGAACTGAACTCGATCCTCTTCAATACCAGCGGCGCGGGTCTTGCCGTCGCGGGTACCAGCGGCAAATCGACGGTTACCGGCATGCTCGGGTGGATACTGCACGCCTGCGGGCGCGAGCCGACCATCATGAACGGCGCGGTGATGAAGAACTTCGTGTCGCCCGAACGCCCCTTTGCCAGTGCCGTGATCGGCGGCCAGAGCCTCTATGTCAGCGAAGTCGACGAAAGCGACGGATCGATCGCGCTCTATCGCCCTGCGGTTGGCGTGCTGCTCAATGTCAGCCTCGATCACAAGAGCATGGAAGAACTGCGCCAGCTGTTCGGGGACTATCTCTCGCGCAGCCGCATCTCGGTGATCAACGCCGATGATGAAGAAGCGCTCGCACTCCTCCCGCATGCGAAGGAAGTTGTCACTTTCGGCATCGATCAGGAAAAGGCGCAGATCGGCGTAGTCCCGGGCTCGATTGCGGAAGGCCCCATGCGGCAGGCGGCATTGATCGTGGATCGGCACGATGGCAGCCAGCATCCACTGACGCTCCACCTGCCCGGTCGCCACAATCTTTCGAATGCGCTCGCGGCGATAGCCGGCGCTGCAGCGGCAGGTATCCCGGTCGGCAAGGCGGTCGAGGCTCTGGCCGCCTTTGCTGGCCTCGCGCGCCGCTTCGACATTGTCGGCACCAGCCCCTCGGCCATTACGGTGATCGACGATTTCGGCCACAATCCCGAAAAATGTGCCGCTACGCTGCGCACCTTGAAAGCGCATCCGGGCCGCGTACTCGCGTTCTTCCAGCCTCATGGCTACGGTCCGCTCAGGCAGATGGGCGACGAACTGGCGGAAACCTTCGCCAACGAACTGGACGATGGCGACACGGTTATTCTGTGCGATCCCGTCTATTTCGGCGGCACGGTCGACCGCAGCGAAGGCAGCGAACGGATTGTCGGCCTGATCGAACAGGCAGGCGGAAACGCTGAATATATCCCGTCGCGCGATGCGGTGGGCGATCGGCTGGCCGAAATGGCCCGCCCTGCCGATCGTATCGTGATCATGGGCGCGCGCGACGATACGCTCAGCAGTTTTGCAAGGGACCTCTTCTCACGCCTTCCGTAACGGCTGGCGATCAGTGCGCGGCAGCCTCGCCGCCATCGCCATGTCCCATGCCGAAGACCTTGTGCAGCAGGAATACGAGGACGAACCCCAGCGCAAGTCCGACCAGCGCGGACAGCCCGGCAAAGGTCAGCCAGCCCAGAACGCCGCCGGCTGCTCCGGCTACGGCGGATACGCCGTGCTCGATACCTTCGATCCAGTGCTCCGGCCCTGCAATACCGATATCCGCCAGGCCGTGCAGGATGATCCCGCCACCGACCCACAGCATGGCAATTGTGCCGATGAAGCTCAACGCCACCAGCAGATGCGGCATGAACGCCACCAGCCCGCGTCCGAAGCTCTGCGCTGCGGCCCCGTCCTTCTTGGCGAAATGCAGTCCGATATCGTCCATCTTCACGATCAGGCCGACCACGCCGTAGACGCCTACGGTCACCGCGATGCCGACGATGGCCAGAACCCCGGCGCGGGTCAGCAGATCTTCTGCCGCCACTTCGTTCAGCGTGATGGCCATGATTTCCGCGGACAGGATCAGATCGGTTCGGATCGCGCTGGAAACCCGCTGCTTCTCGAACGCGACCGGGTCCTTGATATCGTCTGCCACCGTCTGGCCATGCTTCTTGCCGCCCAGCTTCTCGGCCACCTTCTCTGCACCTTCATACGAAAGATAGGCACCGCCCAGCATGAGGATGAAAACGATCGCCTGCGGCAGGAACTCGCTCAGCAGGACGGCGCCAGGCAGCAGGATCAGCAGCTTGTTCTTCAAACTGCCCTTGGTGATGTTCCAGATGATCGGCAGCTCGCGCGCTGGCGACAGGCCGGTCACATAGCTCGGCGTAACGGCGGCGTCGTCGATGACCACGCCTGCCGTCTTGGAACCTGCCCGGCCAGCAGCCGCGGCAATATCGTCTACCGAAGCCGCCGCGGTGCGCGCAATGATCGATACGTCGTCCAGAAGGGCTACCAAACCACCGGGCATTGCGCGTCCTTGTTTATTTGAAATCCGCGCCACGCTTGCCTGCCTTACGCAAACGAAGCAACTGGCGATTTCGCGCTGTCCTACATCGTGATGAAATGGCATGCAGCATGCCCTCGCCGCTGGGCGGGTTCATGGCGGCGCTTCGTCGCCTACCCCAACCGACGGTAACGTAGTCGCGACATGGAAGGTGACATTCCCGGCTGCCAATTCAGAACTAAATCGTTGTTTGACAAACGGAATGACGAATGCGCGAGTTTTGAATTCACCCCCGGTCGGCGTAAACCTGTTCGACCCTCGCTTGCATTCTGCGCCAATCCCGTTATGTGCGCGCATCCCCTGGGTGTACCGGGGGATTCGAAGAAAGCCGGAGGGGCCCCGCAATCCCGCGGATCAGCCAGCGATCGGCCATATGTGAAAGGACAAGGGCATGGCTCTCTACGAGCATGTTTTCCTGGCGCGACAGGACCTGAGCCAGGCTCAGGTGGACCAGCTCGCCGCCACCGCGACCGAGATTGTCGAGAATAACGAAGGCAAGGTTACCAAGACGGAAACCTGGGGCCTCAAGAACCTCGCCTACAAGATCGACCGCAACCGCAAGGCGCATTTCGTAATGCTCAACATCGAAGGCCCCGGCGCCGTCGTGGAAGAGCTCGAACGCCAGACCCGCATCAATGAAGACGTCATCCGTTACATGACCATCCGTGTCGACGAGCATGAAGATGGCCCCAGCGTGATGATGCGCAAGAACGAGCGCGATGCCAAGAAGCGCCGCGACCGCGAGGAGCGTAACTGATGGCCCGTCCGTTTTTCCGCCGCCGCAAATCCTGCCCGTTCTCGGGCAAGAACGCCCCCAAGATCGACTACAAGGACACACGTCTGCTGCAGGGCTTCATGTCCGAACGTGGCAAGATCGTCCCCAGCCG
>CESL01004001.1_pt1 | contig 11860 bp, 16 predicted proteins | sample 531221 | NCBI WGS metagenome assembly CESL01 (sample SAMEA2622197, study PRJEB7988) | marine metagenome | biome: marine biome (ENVO:00000447); feature: mesopelagic zone (ENVO:00000213) & marine oxygen minimum zone (ENVO:01000065); material: "saline water (ENVO:00002010), including plankton...
GCTTATAGCGTCACTAGACTCAGTTTCGAATAGGCTAATTGTAATTTGTCTTACACCAGTATCAAGACTAGTTGTTGATGCAACTTGTAATGTTGATTCCACCCCATCAATCACTATGGGTGGCATTGTTTCAGTTCCTAGTCCATGACCAAACGAATTTTGCATATTAGGAAGAAATACCATCAAGGCAAAAATCACTAAAACAGAGATAATGTGATATTTCATATCAGTTCTTGATTATCCCAATAATTAATGCATTTTACACAATGATTTTAGCAGGTTTAAAGATATGATTAATAAACAATTAGGATTTTATACTAACTCGGTAATTAGGAAATATTATGGTAAATCAAGCTAACGTTAAGGATAATTGTCCACGATGTGTCAAGGGTAAACTTGTAACAGATAATGAATCTGGGGAAACATTTTGCTCCAAGTGTGGTTTTGTTATGTCAGAAAAGATCCAAGAGTCAGGACCAGAATGGCGTTCATTTACACAAGATGAACACGGCGATCGAGCAAGAGCAGGAGCTCCCACATCACTAACAATGCATGACATGGGTCTTGCAACAGTCATTAATCCTATCAACAAAGATGCATCTGGAAAACCATTGACTGCTACAATGAAAAATACAATTGAAAGATTAAGAACTTGGGACAGTAGAAGCCAAGTGCATGAACCAGTTGATAGAAACTTCAGACAAGCATTCAGCGAGCTAAATAGATTAAAAGACAAACTTGCAATTTCTGAATCAGTTGTTGAAAAGGCTGCTTACATTTACCGAAAAGCATTAGACAAAGGTCTTGTTCGAGGTAGATCAATTTCTGCATTAATGGCATCTGCATTATATGCTGCATGTCGTGATACTGCTACTCCAAGAAATTTAAAAGATGTTGAAATTGCTGCAAACATAAAAAGAAAAGACATCGCACGCTGTTATCGATTATTAGTAAAAGAATTAGATCTTAAAATGCCAGTAACAGACTCTGTTCAATGTGTAGCAAGAATTGCAAGTAAGATTGGAATTGCAGAAAAAACAAAACGTTTTGCAATTAAAGTTTTAAAAATTGCACAAGCAAATGAGGCGTCAGCTGGAAAAGATCCAATGGGTTTAGCAGCAGCAGCATTATACCTATCTTGCGTTAAAAACGGTGAAGATAAAACTCAACGTGATATTGCAGAAGCTGCAAATGTAACAGAAGTTACAATCCGTAATAGATACAAAGGTTTGAAAGATTCAATTAACCTTTAAAGCAATTATTTATCTTTTGTTTCTGTAACAAATCCACCCTGACCTTCTGGCGGTGGAATCTTTTTTGCACCACCCAACCCAATCGTGGTAATTATAACAGAAGTTAGGATGATGAAAAATATTATCTGTGGATAAGCCTCCCCGTTTTGGAGTCCCATGGTAAGCGGGATCGTGGCTAATACAGCAGCAGCAAGCCCTCTTGGTATCATTACTGACGTTACCTTCTTGTCAAGTTTTGAGAATCCTTTGACCAGTGTAGTGTGCGTAATTAAAATTCTACCAATATAGATTGCAACTGCGGCAATTATTCCAAATATTACATACTCTATCTGTCCAAAACTTGCTAGTAATCCAACAAACACAAAGAAGAATGCCCTAACAATGAATGTCACCTGACTGTGTAAAGAATTGTCTATTGTATTATCTGGCATCTTAATCTTGAGTTTTTTCAAGAAGTACTGTTTGTTTCCTAACATCAAACCAAATACTAGTGCAGTTAGTGCACCAGATTCTCCAAATGTTGTTGCTAAGAAGAATAACAGAAACAATACCCCTAAAGTTAGCATGTAACTATGCTGCGCATTCTTTAACTTTGAAATAAAGAACATCCAAGGTATACCGACACCAAATCCAAGTATTAGACCAACCAGCACTGCCTTTCCAAGTGTCTGACCCAAAATTTCCATGTCAAACGTTCCTATCATTATAGCTTCAAACAGAACGAATGCAATTATGGTACACAAAATATCAGTCAGTGCAGATTCGAAACTTAACATCGACTTCGCCTCTTCAGAAATTCGAATCTTTCTTACCAAACCAAATACAATGATCGAGCTGCTACCACCAACTATTGATCCAAGCAAAACACTATCAAGCCACTCCCAACCCAAACCATAATGTGCTAGACCTGTTACTATTCCAACAGAAACTGCGAATCCCAAAATTACTAGAATTATTGCAAAGTGTGCAGTCTTTAGAACATTACCAATGTGCAAGTTATATCCACCATCAAACATGATTATGATCAACGCAATTGCTGCAAAGTATGGAACAATCTCAATTACAGCAGCAGGTTGTATTATTCCAAGTATTGGTCCGATAATAATTCCAAGAACCATTAAGAATGCAATATCAGGTATTCCAGTCTTTTTGAAAAATGCCTCACCTAAAACTCCTAAGATTATTACAACACTTGCTGCCAAAAGCAAAACAGGAGCAGATGCAATTAAACTTCCACCACCTCCAGAAATCTCAGCAATCACAGTCTGGAGGTTAGCGAGTCCCTGTGACAGGAAATCCGAGTTAACGCCTGTATCTACTGGATTGTGCTCAAAAAACGACCTTACAAGATCTATTCCAGTCGAGCCTGAAACCTCACTCGTGTCCAGATTTGTGAAAAACCTATCGAAAAAATTCTGTACATCACCAAACACAGTAAGAAAGATCAAATTCATGTATTTTTCACCTCATACTATCTTAATTTAAGAATGGTCAAAACTGGCTGATATAATGAGTGTGAAACAATGAGCGCAACAGAGACACTGCGAAAAGATCACCGGGAGATCAAGCGAGTTGAAAAAATTGTCATCAAGTGCTATCAGGCTTTGTATGACGGAAAGGACATTCCATTACATGACATTGAAAAAATCACATTTCTTATTTCAGAGTTTTTAGATTCCATTCACTATTCACGTGAAGAAGATTCGTATTTTCCATGTGTTGCTGCATATGATTCTCTCAAAGAAGAGATTCGGGCATTACTCATAGAACACGAGTTTTCTCGAAACGTTGCAAAATTGCTTTCAACTAATCTGATTGCATGGAAAAGCGGTGAAGACAAGCGAGAGCCAGTTGCCAGATTTCTCAAAACTTATTCAATTTACCTCCAGGATCATCTCTCAAAGGAAGAAGAGTTTTTTACAAAAGCAGAGGAGCAGATACTTTCAAGGGAAGAAGAAGAAGAAATGTACCAACAGTTTCAATCCGTCATAGCGATAGTAGAGAAGCTCTCAGATATGATCAAACTGATCGATTATTTGGAAGACCAAAACTGGTACAAATATTAACCCATTTTTTCTGTTAGATACAATGGCATTTTGTTTATGGATGACTGGACTGCCTTGTTCTGGCAAGACCACAATAGTTAGAAAACTAGCTGAAAATATCCCAAACTTAGCCATTCTAGACGGTGACGAGTTGAGAACATGGCTTTCTCCAAAGGACTTTTCAAAAGAAGCGAGAGACGAACACCAACTCAAAGTTGCTCACTTGGCAAAACTTCTGTTAAAACATAATGTCCCAATGGGTGTGAGTACGATTTCACCATACAAGGAGAACCGTGCAAAAGCAAGAGAGATCATTGGTGATGACACCAAATTCTTTGAAGTTTATGTGAATGCTTCCTTGGCTCAATGTGAAGAGCGTGATGTAAAAGGCATGTACGCAAAGGCTCGCTCAGGCGAGATCAAGGGATTTACAGGCATAGATGACCCATATGAGGCACCAGAAAACGCTGATTTGGTTTTGGACACTGAAAATAAATCACTTGATGAGAGTGCCGCTGAAGTTTTAGAATTTTTAAAATCAAAAAATCTGCTTTAAACTATACATCAAAGTAGAGATAAAACTCATGTGGATGTGGCCTTATTGAAATTTCCCGCTGATCTCTTCTCTCTAATTCAATAATTTTATCCAAAACATCATTTGTGAAAACAGGCGATAAGAACTTTCTATCACTTTCTAACTCGTCTAATGCCCTACCTAGATTTGCTGGAAGTGTATCAATTCCACGCTTTCTCCTCTCGCTCCTAGACATTTTGTAAATATCCTCTTGGACAGGATCTCCCGGTTCAGTCTTTTTCTTTATTCCATCGAGACCAGCTGCTAATACTGCAGAAAATACCAAATATGGATTTGATGCTGGATCAGGAACACGATATTCCAGTCTTTTCATAAATGCATATTTTTCACCTCGGAAATGAGCTGGAACCCTAATTGTTGCCGATCTATTACTAGAACTCCATGCAATGTAAACAGGTGCTTCATATCCTGGAACTAATCTATGATACGAATTTGTAGTAGGATTAGTAATTGCTGTAAGTGCTTTTGCATGTGCCATAATTCCTCCACAGAAATATCGACCAGCTTGACTAAGCTCTAACGGTTCATCCTTATCAAAAAATGCATTTTCATCATTCTTCCAAAGACTAACATTTGTATGCATACCAGAACCTGAATCCATAGATATTGGTTTTGGCATCATTGTCGCAACTTTACCAAATTTCTGTGCAATATTTCTTACAACATATTTGTAAGATTGTGCACCATCTGCAGAATTTGTCATGAGATCATATTTGATATCAATCTCACATTGACCAGCAGTTGCAACCTCATGATGGTGGTTATCACATAAAATTCCGAAACTATTATTCAAAATATCTACACATTCATTTCTAAACGGCGTCAATGTATCAGATGGTGTACTTGGGTAGTATCCTTCCTGAAGTCCCATAGGATATCCAGTTCCCTCTTTACTCCAAGGCGATTCCACTGATTCAATTGAATATGATTGCCCTTTGTATGGTGTTAGAACATCCCAGTTAACTTTGTCAAAAACAAAAAATTCCACCTCTGGTCCCCACGTACTAAAATCAAATCCCTGCGTCGTGACATATTTTTCTGCTTTTTGGCAAATTCCTCTCGGATCACCCCCAAGCCTTCCTCTACCCCCACCCCAGTAAACATCACAGAGCATTCTAGCAGTTTTTTTATCCTCTATCCAGGGAATAACTGCAAACGTGCTTGGATCAGGTTTTAAAATTAGATCCGAATCATGTATACTTGTAAATCCTACAATTGAAGAACCATCAAGTTTTGGAAGACCATCCTGCATCTGATCGGGCGTGAATGTATCTGCTGAGATGGTTGTGTGATGGAATCTACCAGGTAAACTAGTAAATTGAAGATCAATGAATTTGATTTCTTCATGCTTTATTCTCGCAAAAACTTCATCTGATGAATATTTTATTTGTGTGGGTTTTCCACCAATTACTTTATACGGCAATCTTACGTCAATCTTGAAAGAATTAAACGTGCCATTTAAGATTAACTAGGTAATAGATGTCTTCAAACGAATCACCAGATCTAAATTTACTTTATAGATTAACACTAAAAGAAATTCAGAACGATGAGATCCAACAGTTAAATTCTGATTTTTATAGAATTCTCTCCATGTATCTTGGAAAATTAAAAACAGAGGAATATGATGGAATTGAGAAAAAAACTAAAAATCGTTTAGCAGTTTTATTTTCCTCATTAACTTCACTCCTTATTAATTCACGATTAGAAAAAATCTCAAAAACTAAAGGTTTTAACCGAGAAAATTTACTTGACGAAGAAAAATTCATTATCGATTCTAATCAAGAAATGAACGAACGAAAAGATTTGATTGTTCATAGTATAATCAATGGAAAATCAAAACTCGTGGAATCAATCTCAAATGATTATAAAACAAAGCCTATAGTTATTAGATTCTTGAAAAAAACAGATCAAATATTATGCGTAGACTCGGAAAAATATGGTCCATTCAATGCGGAAGATGTAGCTACATTGCCTAATGAAGATGCACAACAATTAATTTCGAATAACATTGCAACTAAAATTCGTATAGAAGAATAAATAAGATGTCCCACGCAGGCTCGGTTGATATTATTGATTTTGTTTTATTAACAATCTATCCAGTTGGTGCACTTTTCATTATAGAAATTATTACCAGACTTGTAAATAAAAACAAAATAATAATTCCTTCGTGGATAAAACTATCTATTCAAGGCATAGTTATGGTAGCATTTGCTGTTGCATATACAGTTTTTATTTCATTGCTAATGACAAGCTCCGATCCAGAAATTTACGCTGAACCACATTGGCTTTCAGCATTTGTATTACTTGCATTAGCTGTGACATTATTTTATCAAGCAAGGCGTTCTAAACAGGATCCCAGAAAATCAGATTATTAACGCTACTTGAATTTTCTAAAAAATTTTTTTAATCCAGAGCTATTTGGTCCACCATCTCGTATTACACCAGGTTGGCCAAATCTTTTTGCCCGTATTTGAGTTAGTTTAACACAGCGATGATCTTCTGGAAGTCTATGTTCAGCACAAAAGGGATCTTTACAGTAATTACATTCGAATGGTAAATCTACCATATCTCCACAATATGCACATTTTTCGGGCTTCACAAAAGTGCTATGTTTTTTTCTTTAATAAATTTACAAAGTGATAACTATTCTAACAAGAAAACATATTTACGCATAGAAATTTTTACAAAAATCGATTTTGATTCAAGACAAAGTAATAGTTATCACTGGGGCAAGTAGTGGAATAGGAAATTCTACTGCAAAGGCACTTGCAAAAAAAGGAGCAAAAATAGTTGCCGGAGCAAGAAGATTAGATAGGCTTGAAGCTTTACAAAAAGAAATTACCGAGGACGGTGGTGAAATTATTATTTCTGAAACAGACGTCACCAAAAAATCTGATTGTGATAATCTGGCAAAACAAGCAGTTGACAAATGGGGCCGAGTGGATGTTTTGATAAATAATGCCGGTTTAATGCCTCTTAGTTTTGTAAAATCCCTAAAAATAGATGAATGGGACAGGATGATAGATGTAAACATCAAAGGCGTGATGTATTGTACTGCCGCAGTTATTCCTATAATGATTGAGAAAAATTCAGGTCACATTGTAAACATTTCATCAGTTGCGGGCAGAATTGTTTTTCCTGCAGGCAGTGTTTATTGTGCTACAAAACATGCAGTAACTGCATTTTCGGAAGGTCTACGACAAGAACTTAGTGTACGAAAAAACATTCGAATTACTAGTATAGAACCTGGAGTAGTACAAACCGAACTAACCAATACGATCACCGAGAAAGCATTAGAGGCATTTATAGAAAAAGGAAAAACCATGGAAGGTCTAAAGGCAGAAGATATTTCAAACGCAATTATTTTTGCAATTGATGCACCAAACCATGTTAACGTAAACGAAATTCTCGTAAGACCAACTGTTCAAGAGTTCTAATTATTCTGATTTAGTTTCTTTTTCTTTTGTTAAGTGCTCTAACACTGCCTTGATCTCAATACCTAGATTGTTTGGATCTTTTTCTATATTCAAGTGCTCAGCTAACTTTTCTTTTTGTCCACCATTTTCCAACTCAACTCGTCTTTTTTCCATACAGTCTAAATGATCACTTCCACTCGCAGAAATTTTTTTACAAATGGAGCAAGTTCCCATATGTGCTGTAGGTAATACCACGATTTAATTATTTCAGAATTTGTTGCATAACCGAGGGATCGTGGTCTAGCTTGGTATGATTCCAGTCTGGGGGGCTGGAGGTCGCAGGTTCAATTCCTGCCGATCCCATTATAATTTTAATCCACCAAGCAAATCATCAAAACTTTCCTGTGTTCTTAATTTTTTATAATTTCTTACTAATCTTATAATTTTGTCTCTTCTTGGAACTTGAGTTTTTTTACGGATAATTTTTGCTAGACCTGTACCAATGAAGATTGCTTGTGTTGCAGCTGAGACATTTGATGATTTTCGCTTAGTACTAGAACTCTCAAAATCGATGATTGTATTTTTATTCTTTCCAACCATTACGTGTTTATCAATAGTACTTAATTCTCCATGATCTAACCCTACATTGTCTAAAAGGTAACATTCTCGCAAAATATTATTGATAACAGAACGTAGATCTTTAGATTTTATTTTAGATTTTTTTGCCCAATCAATAATTTTCTCACCTTCTATGTACTCCATTATCAAAAAATTTTTTGAATTTTTGATAAATTTTGGACCAACGTCGACTTTGTTTGCAGTTTTAAGTAATTTAGCCTCATTTGTCATATTTTTTCTTGGCGAATCTGTTCTTCTAATTTTTAGTGCTATTATATTGCCACTTTTTTTTGCAAGAACAACCATTCCGACATAACCCTTACCAAGTATGCAACATTTCTCAATTTGTAAGGGGCCTGTGAACGAAACATGTGTAATTCCATTTTTTTTTAATTCTTTTAGTCGTTTTTCAATTTCAGATTCTTTTACTTTTGGAAAGCTAAGAATTTTCTTATAGGGATCTTTTTTGAAAATACTAATTGGTTGAAAATGATCTGTCATCTGTAGTTACCAACCTCTGAGATCTCCGAACAGCAGATGTCCATTCAGCCTTCTTAAGTTCACCATATTCTACAATTTTAAATCCAGCTTTAAAGTCTGCTCTTAGCCCTTTTGGAATTCCTGATTCGCCTATGTGATTTTTTATTAAATCATTAAGATATGATTTAGCATTTTCATACCTTCTTGTTTGTATTGATTTTATTTTTCCATTCTTATCTATCCACATTAATTTTGATTTTTTTGAATTACTGTGAATGAATTTGGTTGAGAAATCACTCAAAAACACTTCAGGACCAGTTCTAGTCTCCTGCTTGTTTATTGTTAATGATTCTAATAAAAATATCAAACTTGCTTGATTATCATCATATGCAAGAGCATCGGTTCTAAGAACATTGAATCCTTCTTTATTTAATTGGGATTCAACAGAAGTCGCAGCTCGTTTTATTTGGCCATAAATGATATCATCACTTCTTTTTTTGTATTTGAAATGTACGAAAAGAACATTTGAAAATAATTTATTAGAACCATCCATTTTCCTTCCTACCTTAAAGTAAGAAATCGAACTTTTCTTCAAGAAATTTCTAGCAATCAAAATAAAACTGGTGACATTCTGAATTGATATTGCTGCGCCAAGATTTCTGTTCCTATCAATTGGATCAATAATGACCATTGGTGATTCAAATTTCCTTGGTGATTCTCCAATCACTTCACTATTCTGTAATTTTGCAATTTTCTTTAGTACATTTTCAAAACTTCCTAAATAGTAAATTAAAACTTCACAGACATAACCACTGAACCCCTGTTTTGCAATCTCAGCGCCGTACATTCCATTTGTTTCTAAAAAACATTTGAGAACTCTGATATCATCCTTCATTAATCCAGTTAATTTTTCACTCATAAACTCACTATGAAATGTTGATCTGTCTGCTGCACTTTTCCACGCTCCTTTTTTTACATCATAGCAGGGAACTACATTTACTCCTACTCCATCAATATTTGCTTCAACAAATGGATGTTCAGAGTATCTTACATAGGGCTTGAATTTTTTTAGTGAATCAAATCCAATCTTCCTGCCAATTTTTTCGAAGTTTTTTTCAGTTGTTATTGTTTTAAATTTTACAAAAATATCAATATCAATTTTTTCTGGAGTCCAAGTTTCTTTAGCATATGATCCTCCAAAATGTATTGATACAACCGATTTCTGTTTTTCGGCTTCTTTGTTTACCAAACTAAAAACCTGATTTGCAATCTTATCGACCTTTTTTCTTTGTCCATGGTTTGGAATCGCAATTTCTTTTGCTTTTTTTAATACATTACTTTTCATTTTCATTAACCACCAGTAAATCTGAATATTCTGGTCCTTTTGGACTTAAAACACTTCTTTTTAATTTAATTTTTGATACAACTTGAGTCCCAAATTCAATTGCCTCATATTCTTTCATCTGTAATGAAATATCACCAACATTATGTTTTATTCTTAAAATCGTCAAGTGAGGCTTGAATTTTTTATCTTTTTCAAAACCCAATCGTGCTAGTCTCATTTCTACCTCTTTAGTTATTTCGATTAATTTTTCAGCCCCTTTTTTATCAGTTCCAATCCAAATTACTCGAGGGTTTTTTAAATTTGGAAATCCACCAACTCCTTTTAGCGATAAATCAAACTGCGAAAATGTAATTGTCCTTAACAGATCTTTCACTTTCTCACATTTCTCTTCGTCAATTTCACCTAAGAACTGTAAAGTAAAATGAATTTGGTCAATTCTTATCGACTTCGCTTTAAAATGAGTAGATTTCTGCACTGCCATAATATTTCGAAGAATGTCTTTATTGTCTACCTCGACTGCCACAAATGTTCTCATGAAAATTTAATTTCTTTAACGATGGTATAATTATTTTGGTAAACCTTCATAGAGATCTATTTCAAAACCACAATGTTGGTAAAAACAATAGTTTGCATTACTGGAATGCCTGGTTCTGGTAAATCTACAATTGTGGGCAAATTAGAAGAAATCGGATTTGAAAAATTTACACTAGGTGATGGAATTAGAGCCGAAGCAAAGCGACGTAATATTGAGCCATCAGGCGAAAATCTTGGAAAATTAATGCTTGAAGTTAGAGCAAAAAATGGACCAGGCGCTGTTGCAGAACTTATCAAAGATCCAATCCAAAACTCTACACAGGATGTTGTAATTATTGACGGGGTAAGATCAATTGCAGAAATTGATGTTTTGAAAAAAATTGGGGATGTTAAATTATTAGCAATTCATGCTTCACCAGAAACTCGTTTTAATTTTTTAAGTTCTAGAGGGAGATCAGATGATCCAAAAACAAGAGAAAATTTTCAAGAACGCGACAATCGTGAAATTGGAGTTGGGTTAGACAAATCCATTGAAATTGCTGATAAAACAATTACAAATTATAATCTAACAATTGACGAGCTAGTTAACTCTGCTAAAGCAATAATTGAAAGTTGGACTAGCTGATGACTCACAGTGGATCCTTAACCGTTAAAGTTTTTTGTGAAATTAATACATCAGAGGAATCATCAAAAGTCAATACTGCAGTCCGTAATATTTTTCCAAATCTAGAGATTTCAATTAATCATCATCAAATAATTGGTAAATCCAATAGTATAGAATCTCTATCAAATATCTCCGAATCAATTAACACAAAAAATACTAAAAACATCCTTCAACGAATTCTTAAACAAAACACTGATGGTCATTCTACCTGGTTTTATCTTAACAAGCAGGCAGCATTTGTAGATATGATGGTATTATGTAATGAATCTGACGAATCACCATTAGGTCCAATTAAAGTGGTTATAGAGGCAAATAATATAGAAAATATCATTCAATCACTAACTTCATAATAATCCATGCCTAGAACAGTCAAAAAATCGATCCAGATAGAGAATTTTTTTTTAGTTTGGTTCTGAAAAAACAATTTCTAAAGTATTTTGTATGAAGATACAACTGGCAATTATAGGCGTAGTGCTAATTGCAGGTGGAATAATGTTCTTCCCTGAAACTATCAAACAATTGCCTGAAGGCACATCAATTTTTGATGCCTTAGTTGTTGATGCTCTCAACATTAAAGAATACAATATTAACACCAATCAGGTTGCTGACACATTATATGACGTTGGATTAGAAGTAAGTGAGGTAATGATTGATGTTGCAGATAAGGTTGAAGACACCATTGATGATGTTGAAATATCTCCAAAACAGCTTTTAAATTTGGAAGATTAGCCTATTTTTGAATTTCTATTTCCATTAGATCTTTTGCAGCTATAGTAGCTTCATGTATTTTCTTTGCCTCATCCAAAAGTACATTTTCATCCTTATACCGTGTAGAAAAATGCGTAAGAATTAATTCTCCAATATTAGCATTTTGTGCTAATTCACTTGCTTCCTTTGCAGTTGAATGATT
>CESL01129992.1_pt1 | contig 11860 bp, 9 predicted proteins | sample 531221 | NCBI WGS metagenome assembly CESL01 (sample SAMEA2622197, study PRJEB7988) | marine metagenome | biome: marine biome (ENVO:00000447); feature: mesopelagic zone (ENVO:00000213) & marine oxygen minimum zone (ENVO:01000065); material: "saline water (ENVO:00002010), including plankton...
ATACAGCATCCACAACATAAAGAAGCGCGAGATCAAGGTTCCATAAGCGGCACCCACCAACTCCAAACGCGGGAAGATCCAGAAGCCGTAAATCAGGAGAAAGTTAAAAAGTACGTTAACCACATTAGAAACCAGAGTAGCGTACATCGCATAGCGCGTGTTTGACAAGCCATCTGCAAACTGTTTGAATGCCTGAAACACCATCAACGGAATCAAGGAAAACGCCACAATATCCATATACGGGATGGCCAGCTCCACAACCTCGACAGGCTGATCGAGATAGTACAAAATAGGTTTGGCCAGCAGCAATAAAACAAAAAGTAAAATACCATTTAAGGCACACATCACAATCCCGTGATGGAAATAATTGCGACCGGTTTGTGTATCATTTGCTCCATCAGCTTCAGCAACTAAAGGCGTGATCGCAAATGAAAAACCTATACCTAGCGAGAGTGCAATAAATATAAGACTGTTTCCCAAAGAAACAGCTGCCAGTTGGGCAGCACCCAATCGCCCAACCATAAGATTATCGGCTAAAGCGACAAGAATATGTCCCAATTGCCCCAACATAACGGGGTAAGCGATCTTTAAATTTTGTCGAAATTCTTTAGTATAATTTGATAGCACGACGGTATTTTTTTAAGGACTGCAAAAGTAAGATTTAAGTTCAAGAACAGTTGTACCCAAAATGAACCTTATTTTAAATTTAACCGGGAATGCATTTTAAAAACTAATTAACAGCCCAAGGCTTGCGCTATGAGTATCTTTACCATTCTATGCACAACGATCCCGAACTGACACATAAAGAAATACCAGACGTTCTAGCCCAAGAAATTAAAGTGGCACTCTCGTATTACCCCGAACTTGCAGAAACACCTATTGCGTTTCGGTTTAAGAAGGATATAAAAAAGTCTACGATGCAGGCGCAGCCAGCGTTCAGTTCTTTATTGAATCCGCGCGCAAAGCGGAAGTATTTTGTGTTTATAAGTGAAAAAATTCAGATTGAAACCGAATCGTTCAAGATCACCGATATTCCTTCTGATGTTCTAATTGGATGGATTGGCCACGAACTGGGCCATATTATGGATTATAAAAACCGAAGCAGTCTGGGACTGGTTTGGTTTGGCTTAAAATATTTATATTTTCCAAAATTCATCAGAGAAGCAGAACGTGCAGCGGATACCTTTGCCGTCTCGCACGGTATGGGAAAGTATATTTTAGTCACTAAAGACTTTATCCTGAATCACGCCCATATTTCAGCAAAATATAAAGCGCGTATCAAACGCCTCTACCTTTCTCCGGAAGAGATTATGCTATTAATTAATGAAAATAGAAATCTAGAAGAAGAACTCGAAGTTTAAGCGTGTTCTTTTACAAAGGCTTCCCATTCGGCGAACTTTTCTTCATTCATCACCTTTTCCATTTTTACTTGTCCGCCTTTTTTCTTGTTGGCGCCACTCCATTCGTAGAAAATTTCAGGACTCACCGTGTTTACAAAAACGCCTTTAAGCGCTTTGCTACGTGCCACACCATAATTCTTATTAGCTTCCTGCAAACTTTTATCTAAAGCATCTGCCAATTCTTCATTCGAAACTGAAGTTTCGGTTCCCAAATACCAATAATGGTAAAACTCATCATCTTCGGGATTACGCTTCGCTGCAATAGTAAATTCGGGAATTTTGATGTCAAATTGTTCCTCAAGTTCCTGCACCGCAGCTTCCATCTTATTTACTGAAAGTTGCGAACCTACCGTATTCAGGAAAAATTTGGTACGACCGGTAATTTTAATTTCTGCGCGTTCTTTATTTGTAAAAGCAATGGTATCGCCAATTAAGTAACGCCAAGCTCCCGAAACCGTAGAAATAATTAAAATATAATCTTGATCTTCTTCTACATCGGCCAGACCCACCACAGGCGCATCTTGCACTATAGAACCGTCTTGATTGATGTAGTCAGGATTCATAGGTACAAACTCAAAGTAAATACCGTTATCGGTTACCAATTTCATCGCATCGGTTTCAGGTCTTGCTTGAAAAGCGATAAAGCCTTCGGAAGCCAGATAGGTATCAATCACGGTAATGGGTTTCCCTAGAAGCGCATTAAAACTCTTTTCATATGGCTGAAATGCCACACCACCTGAGGTGTACACTTGCAAGTTTGGCCAGATCTCATGAATATTATTCAAATTATGATGCTCAATAACCTTCTCTAACATCAGCTCAATCCAGCTTGGAATACCGCTTAGGGCTCCAATATCCCATTCTTCGGCCTTTTCGGCAATATGCTGCACACGCTCATCCCAATCATCGATTTTTGCGATATCTTCTCCGGGTTTGTAATAGCCTCTAAACCAAAATGGAATATTACTCGCGCTTATTCCACTAATTTCGCCTTCTTCGTGACCATCGCGTTCTTGTAGATTGGTAGAACTTCCTAGCATCATGATTTCCTTTTCAAAAAAATCAGGTTCCAGATCAAAATGCGCCAAGGCTCCTACCTGTTTGATCCCTGCCATACGTATGGCATCAACCATCTCATCAGTCACCGGGATACGCTTACTACTTTTTCCGGTGGTACCACTGCTTAATGCAAAATAATGCGGTATTCCCGGCCAGGTGACATCACTTTCCCCATCGTGCAACTTAGACCACCATTCTTCATTTAAGCTGTTATAATCAAAAAACGGAACTTCTTCCGCAAAGGTTTTTGCCGGATTTTCTGACTCTAGAATAGCTTCAAAACCGTAGTAGCTTCCAAACTGTGTGTTCTTGGCTTTTTTAAGCAAGGATTTTAAAACTTCCTCTTGCTCTTCTAACGGATTAGACTCCGGTATTACCTTATCTGAAATATCAATGATGCCTTTAATAAGCGAACCTAAAATTGCCATGATTTAGTTGTTAGTTTGGTTTGCTATAAAATTAAAAGACCTCGTGAAAACGAGGTCTTTACTTAGTAGAAGTTTAACAACAATCTTAGTCTTTAAGCGGCTTCTCGTTAGTTATAGGAGGAATCACACCGTGGTTGTCAAAAAGATAAACCAGACTGGTCATCGTCGCTGCACCCAATTCTAATTCTCGCTTGTTTACCGCATCAAAAGTATCATTAGAAGCGTGGTGATGATCAAAATAACGCTGCGAATCAGGACGTAATCCTGCCAGAACAGTGCCTTCTTCTTTTAACGGACCAACATCTGCCCCGCTTCCACCTAATTCAAAAAAGTGAATTAAATACGGTTTAAATAACGGAATCCAACTTTGAACCTGCTCAAAATTGGCTTTATCAGCATCAAAAGAGAATCCGCGAGGTGTAAAACCACCGGCGTCACTTTCTAAAGCAAAAACGTGCTTCTCGCCTTCTTGCTTCGCCACTTTTGCATATTCAGTACCACCGCGTAACCCGTTTTCCTCATTCATAAAAAGAACGACGCGTATGCTGTGCTTCGGTTGGTAATTTGCAGCTTTCATCAAACGCAATACTTCCATACTTTGTACTACACCGGCACCATCATCGTGGCTTCCGTCACCTAGATCCCAAGAGTCCAAGTGACCACCTACAACCATAAATTCGTTAGGTTTTTCGCTTCCAGTGATTTCTCCGATCACATTGAACGAAGGCACATCTTCTTCATAATTCTTGCAATTCATTTTAAGATAAAATTGCGTGTTCTTGTCTTTTTTAAGCAGTTTACTCAACAGCGCCGCCCCATTAGTGCTTATCGCAGCTGCCGGAATACGCTTATCATTAGGCAAGTCGCCGTAAGACATAGAACCGGTATGCGGAAGATCGTCCATTCTTAGATTCATGGAGCGTACAATAACGCCCACGGCACCGTACTTTGCCGCTTCTCGCGCTCCAGAATAACGCTGATCTACACAACCACCGTAAGCCGAAAACGTCTGGATCAGATCGGCCTGCATCGGACGGTTATAAAAAACAATCTTACCTTTTAGTTGCGCTTCGCCAAATTTTGCCAAATCCTCTATCCCTTGAACTTCAACAACCTCAGCGGTGATGCCGTCAGCAGTCGTAGCGATGGAGCCTCCCAAAGCACAAACAGGCACATCGATACTACCATCTGGCCCTTTGATGTGTGCTTTTTCTGGTGCGCCTCGTTCCCATTTCGGGACCATTACAGGCTGTAACCATACTTTATCAAGTCCGATAGATTCAAGTTCTTTTTTTGCCCATTGCACGGCTTTTTCAGCGCCGGCACTTCCGCTTAGACGTGCTCCGATATCATTAGATAATTCGTCAAGCCACTCATAACTATTGCCGTCTAAAAGCGATAAATCATAAAAATTACGCAGTTGCAAAGAGTCTTTAGTTGTTTGTGCAGAAACCAAATGAAACCCTGCAAACAACAAAACAAAGAGGAAAATTCTTTTCAAAATTATTTGTGTTTTTAGATGAGTCCTAAAAATAATATTCTCTCGCGGTATTTATGCAATTAAACAGAAAAATCGCCACTTACGTGACGATATTTGATAGTTTCATTAAATATGGAGTCGATATTTAAAAGTTCTCAGCTATTATTCTGATTCCAACTGTTTACGATAGGCGTCGATATTACTTTTTGTTTTCTCATCAAGTTCTGGCTCTTTAATGTCTTTATACGAGGAAAGCTTTTCTAGAAGAATATTAGCTAAAATCAGGCGTGCGGTAGGTTTATCATCTGCCGGAATAACATACCAAGGCGCGTGAAATTTAGAGGTTTTGTTGATCGCATCTTCGTAGCACTGCTGGTATTGATCCCATAGCGCACGCTCTTTAAGGTCGCCCGCTGAAAACTTCCAGTTTTTGTTCGGTTTATTTAAGCGACGCAACAACCGATGCTTTTGCTCTTCCTTAGAAAGGTGCAGGAAGAATTTAAAAATGATTGTTCCATTATCAGCGATGTGCTTTTCAAAATTATTGATCTGCTCAAAACGCTTTTCCCAAAAAGCTTCATCAATATCTGAAACATCATGGATCCCGGGAATGTTTTCATTTAAAATATATTCCGGATGCACGCGGGTCACCAAAACATTCTCGTAGTGCGTTCTATTAAAAACGCCCACCTTACCTCTGGCCGGCAATGCGATGTAATGACGCCACAAATAATCGTGTCCCAGTTCTAGAGAAGTTGGTGTTTTAAAACTATGCACGACCACACCACGGGCATTAAAATTTTTAAAAACCTCGCGAATCAAGCTGTCCTTTCCGGCTGTGTCCATCCCTTGAATGCAAATGAGCGCAGCATATTTTCCGTGGGCGTACATCGCATTTTGAATAGCTGCAATCTTCTTACTCACCTCATCCAACTCTTGCTCAAGTTCTTTGGTTTTACCAAAGTCCTCGTGGGTTTTACGATCGGCTAGTTTAATGGGTGTGGTGATTTGATAGTCTGAAGCTTTCATAAACGATGGTATTGGTATTACTTTTTATTTGCTGGCAAAGAGTTGTACATCTTCTTCAGAGACTTCGCTGCCTCCTAATATTATTAGGCGCTCAACTACATTACGAAGTTCGCGTATGTTTCCCGTCCAGTCGTATTCTTGTAATTTCTCTACTGCCTTACCAGTAAAATTCTTAACTGCGGTGCCTTGCTCGCCGGCTACTTTATTTGCAAAATGATTTACCAAAAGCGGTATATCATCTCTTCGATCATTAAGCGGTGGTACCGGAATCAAAATCACTGCCAGACGGTGATAGAGATCTTCTCTGAATTTTCCGTCTGCGATCTCCTTTTTAAGATCTTTATTAGTTGCTGCGAGTACCCGCACATCAACTTTAATATCTTTATCGCTACCCACGCGAGACACTCTGCTTTCTTGCAAAGCGCGCAACACCTTAGCCTGCGCCGAAAGACTCATATCTCCAATTTCGTCAAGGAAGATTGTTCCGCCGTTTGCGGCTTCAAACTTTCCGGCACGATCTTTATTTGCTGAAGTAAAAGCACCTTTTACGTGACCAAAAAGTTCGCTCTCGATCAACTCAGACGGAATCGCCGCACAGTTGACCTCAACCATAGGTCCCTTTGCGCGGTCACTTTTTTCGTGCAGCCAGTGAGCAACGAGTTCTTTCCCGGTACCGTTAGGGCCGGTGATCAAAACGCGTGCTTCGGTAGGCGCTACTTTTTCAATTATATCTTTGATCTTGGCAATAGGTTCACTCTCACCGATCATCTCGTACTGCTTGCTTACTTTTTTCTTTAGACGTGTATTTTCAACAACAAGATTTTTTCGATCTAAAGCATTGCGCACAGTATTTAGTAACCTGTTTAAATCCGGTGGTTTTGAGATGTAATCAAAGGCTCCCAAACGCATCGTATTCACCGCAGTATCCAGATCACCGTGCCCGGAAATCATCACCATTGGGATTTCAGGCTTTATTTTTTTTGTGGCTTCAAGCACCTCAACACCATCCATTTTAGGCATTTTGATATCGCAAAGCACCAGATCATAATCCTGATCTTTGATCTTTTCCATTCCGGCGAGACCGTCTTCGGCCTCTTCAACCTGATAGGCTTTATTTTCTTCGGTTAAGATTTTGGTAAGCACGCGTCGTATTGCGGCTTCATCTTCTATGATTAAAATTTTTGACATGCTTAAAATTTAAATTTCACACCGGTTCTAAAATAAAACGTATTGTCACTATTAATCGTGTAAATATCGTCCCGGTCATTATTGCGCAACCTAAAATCATTGCTGATCGAGTGCGTGGCGTAAGCGTAATATAGCAAATGCTCTGTAAAATAGTGCTCGTAGCCTAACCCGCCCATAATGATAGTCATTGAAATGTTTTCGGCGGTACGACCATCAATGATCATATTGTTCTGAATATTGGCGAAAAAGTTATCTAGGGACACAAAAGCTTGCAATGCATCTTTATGTGAGTCATTTAAATAATGCCGCACATTAGTCTTAGGCACACCCAAAGTGTATGTCCAGTTAGGGTGAAATTCTCTGTAATAATTGACTAGCGGAAGCGGAAAATTACGCCCCGGCGTTGAAGAATAGTCCAATCCAAAAATCCAACGGTAAGGTTTTGTGGGTGAATTTTTCTTCATATCGTTTATCGTATAGACCGAAGCTGTATAGATCCAATCATCAGGCACTAAAGTCCCGGCGATATTAGAGTTGATACGTGCGCCGGCTTTTACGCCGAATACCCAATGCTCCTTAAACCGCCATACATAACCTGCATAAGCCGAAATACGGTGCAGCGTGCTCACATCTTGCACATTGAAACCATCAGGAACCGCATCTTTAATATCAATATGCGTGTTTCGATATTCAAAACCGGCTACCAGAATGTTATTAAGCTCTTTATCTAACGGAATTGGCACCTGCAACAAAGCCCTAAACCGACCAACAGAATTGTTAGAATTACTAAACGGAATATGCATATATTCTACCCTGGCAATATCTGTGGTTTGCGATCGCATCGTAAACATCGCAATAAGCATTACAGGTACTAGAATATATTTTGTCATAAAAAGGGTTCTTATTGGTTTTCGGTTGGGTAAAAATGAACATCGCGCTGCGGAAACGGAATAGTAATGTTGTTCTTTCTGAATTCTTCATCAATCCTAAAACGGATTTCACTCTTGATCCGCGGGTCTGAAAAACTGTCATTGATAAAGAAGAATACTCCAAAATTCAACGAAGAATCACCAAACTCTTCAAAAAGTACAGTTGGTTTTGGGTTTTTAAGCACCCCGTTCTGTTTGCCGGCACAGTCTAATAATATTTTACGCACAAGCTGGGTATCGCTTCCGTAGGCGACTCCTACTTTAACTGTTTCTCTTGTAGTTTTATGGTTTTGGGTATAATTGAAAACGATCTCATTAATAAAGTGATGATTGGGTATAATGATCACTTTATCATCTCGGGTTAACGCTCGGGTAGTACGCAACTTAATTTCAAAAACACGGCCAACTTTTCCGTCGATCTCTATCACATCTCCTACTGAAAGCGACTTATCGACCATTATAAAAATCCCCCCAATGATGTCTGTGAACAAATCTTGTAGGGCAAGACCTAAACCTACAAATAAAGCTGCGGAAGCTGTAAGCAATACCGTAACGTCAATTCCCGAAGCACTTAAGGTGATCACCACGACAATTACATACACAATATACCTGATGAACTTAAAAATGCTTTTAAACTTAAGCTCATTCTCCAGGTCCATATTCCGCGTGATAAAACTACGTATCAAGCGCAAAGCGGCAGTGGCCACAATAAATGCGAGAATCACCAGCAGCAAATGACCAACTGTAAAATCTATGGGCGTGTTTCCGGTCTTAAAATGGATACCCAAGTTGAGAAAATCTTGTATGGTTCCCCAAACATTTTCTTCAATGACGTCTTTTACTTTTTCAGCGCCTTCCTTTACGGTTTCTTTTACCTCTTCCTGAATCATTTTAGTACTTAATCCACTTTAAAATTTCTTTATACGTGGGTTTCTTACCATACATAAGAATACCTACTCGGTATATTTTTGACCCGAACCAAACTGTAAATATAAAAGTGGCGATCAATATCCCTACTGAAAGTGCCAGCTGCCACCACGGCACTCCAAACGGAATACGCATCAACATCACAATAGGCGACGTTAACGGGATCATCGAGAAAATTGTTGCAATTGAACCGTCAGGATTTTCGATCACAGCAAAAAAGCCTACGTAAATCGCCAGCATCAGCGGCATAATAATAGGCAACATAAACTGCTGGGTATCGGTCTCACTATCAACAGCTGCCCCAATTGCCGCATAAATAGAACTGTATAAAAAGTAACCTCCTATAAAATAAATAAGGAAAAAACATGCAAGTTTTAATAACGGTAGATTGAGCACATCTAGCAAAATCAATTCAATTTTATCTAGATCGGTTGTGGCCATCCCGCCCATCGCTGCATTAGGAGTATTGGCATCTAAGCCTAAGAAAAGCGTCAAAAAGGTGAGCAATCCGCCACCTATAAGCAACCAAATCATAAACTGCGTAATCCCTGCCAACGTAGTACCCATTATCTTACCCATCATCAGTTTAAAAGGTTTTACCGAAGAAATGATCACTTCAATGATCCTGTTTGTTTTTTCTTCGATCACCGATCGCATCACCATATTGCCATAAATGATGATAAACATCATAAGCAAATATCCTGCACCACCACCAAAACCGGCTTTAATCCAATTTGATATTTTTGAAGTGCGCTCGCCTGAAAAATCTTCAATAGTAATAGACACTAAGGTTTCTGAGGCATCGATCAAGTCAAGGTCTACCCCGCGATCTAAAAGTTTTTCGTTTGTGAGTTTAGTTTCAATTTGCTCTTCTATACTTTCAATAGTTGAAATTCCCGGGGCTTCATTACCATAAAAACGTACGCCAGAAGTATTCTTCTTTACATTTTCAGGAATGTATAAAAGGCCGAAATAATTTTGTTCTTCAACCAAATCTTTAGCAGTATCCAGACCTTGCGGCGACAGATCGAGATAATCAATTTCTGCAGTGCTCTCAAAATCTTTATAGAAAAGTCCGCTTTCATCTACAACCACAATGGTTTGTTTTCCTGCCTGATTGAGTTGCGTTAGATACGTGATCAACATAATCATCCCGACGACAATCAACGGACTCAAAAAAGTCATGATAATGAACGAGCGATTGCTTACACGGGCTTTATATTCTCTCTTGATTATTAATGCTAAAGAACCCATTAATTTGCATTTATCGTTTGGATGAAAATATCATTTGCTGTCGGAACTACCTCAACAAAATGGTTGATCGTCCCTTTATTGGCCAGAAAACCTAAAAGATCATTCGGACTTAAACCTTCCGGAATTTTAACTTGAAGTTTTAAGTCGTGTTCGTTGATGGTTTTAAAACTTGCGGGTTGCAGTTGCCAATCGTCGTGTGCGCTCTCAAGCACATTTTTTTTGAGCACTTCAAGACTTTGCACACTGTCATCTGCGGTCTGAATTCCTACCTCAAACGTATTGGTGCGATACGCTCTTTTTATATCAGAAAGACGACCGTCTAGCACTTTATTACTTTTGTGCATCAATGCGATATGGTCGCACATTTGCTCAACAGATTCCATACGGTGGGTAGAAAATAAAATCGTTGCCCCGTCGTCGCGTAATTTTAGAATTTCGTCTTTGATCAAAGTCGCGTTGATAGGATCAAAACCACTAAAAGGTTCATCAAAAATGAGCAGTTTAGGTTGGTGCAATACCGTAACAATAAACTGCACCTTTTGCGCCTGTCCTTTAGAAAGCTCCTGGATTTTTTTGTTCCACCAGTCCATCATCCCCAAGCGCTCAAACCAATATTTACTGCGCTCTTTAGCTTCGGCTTTGGTTAATCCCTTAAGTCGTGCCAAGTAAATAACCTGCTCCCCAACCTTCATCGATTTATATAACCCACGCTCTTCGGGCATATACCCAATATTGATAATATGCTTTTGATCAAGCGCTTCCCCATCCAGATACACTTTACCGGTATCTGGCATGGTGATTTGGTTAATGATGCGTATAAGTGTCGTCTTACCGGCTCCATTAGGCCCTAAAAGACCAAAAACACTTCCTTTTGGAACTTGGATAGAAAGATCGTTCAGAGCGGTATATTTCCCGTATTTTTTATGAATATGGTCAGCGACTAAAAGGTCTGTCATAGAAGTTTGTAGTAAACTACCTCGGGGCAAGCCCATAAGGCATTCGTTGCGAACAAATTTTAATTTCGTATCATCCTGATAGCTATCGGGATGGGGCATTACACCCTTTGGCTGTGCCAATAAAAGCTAAAGATATTGAAAACCATAGACCTCAAAGGCCAGTTAAGAATTATTTAGTATCAAAAACCGGTATACCAAGGCCCTTAAACAAAAACCCACCCTTAATGTGAATCAAGGATGGGAAAAAAATTGCTATGAAAAAGAAAAATATCACTAACTAGTGATTAGTGATATTCAAATATACACTTTTTTCTTAATAACATCTTAAAATTTAAGAAAACATGTCTTTTACCTTTTCAAAGAAGGATTTGTCCTCCTGTTGTGGCTGCGGTGAGAAATGCTCATCGTCTAACATATTTTCAAAAAATTCACGTTGTTCTTTCTTCAAGTTTTTCGGTGTCCACACGTTTACGTGTACCAGTAAATCTCCTTTACCATAACCGTTAATTGAAGGAATACCTTTTCCGCGTAAGCGTAATATCTTTCCGCTTTGCGCGCCCTCTTCGATCTTGATACGCACCTTACCGGTAACGGTATCAATCTCTTTGCTGGTACCCAATACAGCTTCAGGAATACTGATATATAAGTCGTAATGCAGGTTATCACCCTCACGGCTCAAGGTCTCGTGTTCTGCTTCTTCAATAACCACAAGAAGATCTCCCGCGATCCCGTTGTTTCCAGGAGCTTCATTACCTTTTCCGGTAACTTTCAATTGCATCCCATCGACTACTCCGGCAGGAATTTTAATAGAAACCGTTTCTTCTTCGGTCTTCATTCCTTGCGCATCAGCATCGCTTGGTTTAGAATCTATCATCTGACCGCTACCACCACAGGCTGTACACGGCGAAGCCGTTTGCATTCTACCTAAAATCGTATTGGTAACCCGTGTTACCTGCCCGGTTCCGTTACACGTAGAACAGGTTTTATAAGTAGTTCCGCTAGCTTGCTTTTTACGCTTAACTTTGATTTTCTTTTCGGCACCGTTGGCAATTTCCTCAAGGGTTAGCTTCACGCGAATGCGCAGATTGCTTCCCTTAGTTCTACGCTGACCACCAAAGCCACCGCCAAAACCACCAAAGCCGCCTCCGCCGCCAAAAGCACTTCCGAAAATATCACCAAACTGACTGAAGATATCGTCCATATTCATACC
>CESL01150486.1_pt1 | contig 11828 bp, 4 predicted proteins | sample 531221 | NCBI WGS metagenome assembly CESL01 (sample SAMEA2622197, study PRJEB7988) | marine metagenome | biome: marine biome (ENVO:00000447); feature: mesopelagic zone (ENVO:00000213) & marine oxygen minimum zone (ENVO:01000065); material: "saline water (ENVO:00002010), including plankton...
TTGGCGGCAGGTGATCGAGAAAGGTCTTCACCGCTGCAGGACCGCCCAGCGAGGCTCCGAGAATCCAGACTTCCTCAGCCACCGAACCCGGCGCCGCCGGCGTTATCCAGTGTGGCAGCGTAGGCGCGTCCACCGCATCTGGCGTGGACTCGGCCAGCTCTTCAATGTCGTTGGCGGTATCCAGCTGCTCCAGATGCCCGAGCTGTTTTTCCAGCTTGTCGAGCAGCCGGCGTTCCCAGCGGAAGTATTCCGTGGTGCCGGGCTTGGGAGCCTGGTCCAGGCCAAATAAGACCGGTGCTTCTGTATTTTCCAGCAGATGCTCGAACAGTGCCGGATGATCCGCTTCGTCTTCCAGGGTCACCAGCCAGAGGGCTGCGTCCGGAAACGCCGGGTAGTCCATCAGCCGCTCGGGATCTCCCGAGAAGCTGACGTCCAGGCCAAATTTTCCGGTCGCCGCCTGCAGCCGATGCCGTTGCAGCACCACATCGGACACAATCCCGACGCCAGGCCGGCCGTTAGGGCCGGCCATCACCGGTTCCCGGTCAGCCGCTTGATGGTGTCAAGCAGCTCGGTTTCCTGGAACGGCTTGCCAAGGTACTCGTTGACCCCGATGGCCAGAGCACGTTCCCGGTGCTTCTCGCCCGTCCGCGAGGTGATCATGCAGATCGGCGTATCTTTCAGGTTGTCGTCGTGGCGCACAAAGCTGGCCACTTCGAAACCATCCATACGGGGCATTTCGATATCGAGCAGGATGATGTCCGGCCGGTGGTCCTGAAGCTGGGCTACGGCGTCGAGACCATCTTTGGCGGTCACCACTTCCATGCCATTGCGCTCCAGCAGACGGGAGGTCACCTTGCGCACCGTAACGGAGTCGTCCACCACCATAACCGTCGTGGCCTTTTCCTCGTAGCGGGCGCTGTCCCGTGCCTTTTCCAGATTCGCCAGGCGCTGGCGTTCGGACAGGATGTCGGAGCGGATCATCGCCGGCAAGTCGAGAATCACAACCACGTTGCCGTCACCAAGAATGGTGGCACCGGAAACGCCCCGGACGGAGCTGAATTGCGGCCCGAGGGATTTAACCACGATTTCCCGACTACCCATCAGCTGGTCCACCTGCAGAGCCATGGGCTGCTCGGCGCCGCGCACCAGAATGACCGGCAGCGGCAGGGCCTGGCCCTGAAGCTTGGGCTGGTGGTCACTGTTGAGCAGGCTGCCCAGGTACTGCAGGCGATACTGCTGGCCGGCATATTCGTACATGGGGGCATCTGGCTTGTAGTACTCTTCCAGCTCGTAGGTGCTGACCCGGACAATACCTTCGATGGTGTTGAGCGGGATGGCGTAGAAATCTTCCCCGGTGGACACCATCAAGGCACGGTTGACCGACACGGTGAACGGCAAGCGTACGGTGAAGGTTGTGCCACGGCCCAGGGCGGAATCGATGTCGAGGCTGCCGCCGAGCTGTTTGATTTCGCTGGCAACCACGTCCATGCCCACGCCACGACCGGAAATCTGGGTAACCTGCTGGGCGGTGGAGAAGCCCGGCTGCAGAATGAACTGCAGGATTTCCCTTTCCGAGAGGTCTTCGTCGGCGCGCATCAGGCCCTGGCGAACGGCCTTGTCGCGGATAACGTCGGACGGAATGCCTTTACCGTCGTCCATCATCCGCAACACCACATCACCGCCTTCCCGGGTCAGGGACAGAACCACTTCACCTGTGGCCGGTTTGCCTGCCTTGGTGCGGTCTTCCGGCGTTTCGATGCCGTGGTCCAGCGCGTTGCGGAGCATGTGCTCCAGCGGCGCAACCATCCGCTCCAGAATGTTCCGGTCCATTTCCCCTTCAGCATTGCGTACGTCGAAATCGACTTTCTTGCCGAGTTCGCCACTGATCTGGCGCACGATGCGGCGCAGACGGGGCACCATGGAGGAGAACGGAATCATCCGGGTCTTCATCAGACCTTCCTGGAGTTCCGTATTGATCCGTGATTGCTGAACCAGCAGGGTTTCGGTGTCTCGAACCCGCTCGGACAGGGTTTCACGCAAATCAGCAAGGTCCGAAGTGGATTCGCTCAGGGCCCGTGACAGCTGCTGGATAGAGGAGTAGCGGTCCATTTCCAGCGGATCGAAATCGTCGCCGTAATCCGGCCCATGCTCCTGCTCGGCCCGGAACAGGATCTGCGCTTCGGTTTCGATGTCCATGCGGCGCAGCTGTTCCCGCAGACGTTCGATGGTGGCGGCCATTTCGTCCAGGGTGTAACTGAAATCACTGCTCTGCTGTTCCAGGCGACCCCGGGTAATACTGGTTTCACCGGCCAGGTTAACCAGCTCATCCAGCAGCGGTGCCGATACCCGAATGGTTTCCTGGGCGGCTCTTTGTGCATCGGCCGATTTCTTGCGTGCCTGGGCCGCCGATTTCTCCGGCTTCGCCGGTGCCTGAACCGGCTTGACTGGCGCTGGCTCGGTGGCGGCTTTGGGTGCAGGAGCGGGTTCGTCGCGAACCGGTTCCGATGCTTTATCCGGCTGCTGGGCAGGTGCCGGTGCGCCGGATTCAAAGCGTTTGCGAATATCCGCAACCAGCGCGATGATGGCATCGTGATCGCTGGTGATGGCCTGCCATTGCTCCTCGGTTGGCGCGTTACCGCCCAGATCGATCAGGCGGGTCTCGAAGGCATGGGCCTTGTCGCCAAGCTCTGAGAGCTGGGACAGACGAGCGCCGCCTTTGAGGGTATGCAATGCTCGCTGGGCTTCCCGGTTGAAGTGCTCATTGGCCGGCTCCCGACGCCAGTCATCCAGCAGTTGCTCCAGCTGGTCCATGATTTCGCCAGCTTCTTCCAGGAAGATCTCAAGCACTTCAGGGTCCACGGAGTCCGCTTCCGCCGTTTCAGCCTGAGGTGATTCGGTTCCGGACGTATCTTCTGCTGGCGCGGCAGTACGCAACGCGTTGATCAGGGCCGCGTCGGCGTCGGGCTTGCGACTGTCTTCCAGCGCATCAAGCATGGATTTCAGGCTGGCCGCGGCGCGGTCACTCAGGCCAAGCATGGCCGACTGGTCCCGGTCGCCGGCAATCAGCTGGTCCAGGGCGTCGGCCCAGGCTTCGGCCAGATCCGCAATCGGGTCGACATCCGACAGTCGCGCGCCGCCCTTCAGGGTGTGCAGTTCCTGTTGCAGGCGGGTAATGCCCGCCAGCTCCTCCGGCTCCTCGCGCCACTGGTCGAGGCATTCGGTAATGGCCTCGTGGATTTCCAGGCCTTCGTCCAGGAAGATGCCAACCAGATCATCGTCGGTGGCGTCCTCCAGGCTCTCGTTGAGGCTGGACGCGGATTCTTCGGATTCCGCCGCCGGCTGTTCACTGATTTCCAGTTCTTCCAGTTCGCTAACGTCGGGCTCACCCGGCTCTGACTGCGGCGGTTCCTCCGAAGGCAGGGATTCGCCGCGCAGAATGGCCTGAACCTGATGCACCAGTTCTTCGGCTGGCGGGCACGGCTTCTGGGTCGCCACCTGCTCTACCATCTGGGCCAGGCGGTCGTGGCAGGCAAACAGCAAGTCGGTCATCTGACCGCTGGCTTCAAGCTGGCCTTCGGCCACTTTTTCGAACAGATCCTCAAGCACGTGAGTGAGATCGCCGATGGCCTCGACTCCGGCCATGCGGGCGCCACCCTTGAGGGTATGCACATCACGCTGCAGTTCGGCAGCAACCTCCCGGTTCGAGGGGTCTTCGCTCCAGGTATGCAGGGCACTGCCGGTTGAGTTGATCAGGTCGTAGGCTTCTTCCAGGAAAATGCCCACCAGTTCCGGGTCCAGATGGGACAGATCGGTGGCCTGGAGCTCTTCCTCCTCTGCACCTGCAGTTTCTTCGGTGCTTTCCTCGAGCTCCGGCTCCGGCAGGGTCAGCTCTTCGTCTTCCGGTTCTGCCGAGTCGTCGGTGTGTACATCGGTTACCGGGCGAGTGCCACGGGCGCCATCGATGTAGGCATGAATCTCGGTGATCAGATCCGGCGCGTGCCTCGGCGGCTCACTGGCTTCAAGTGCCTCGACCATGCCGGCAAGCCGGTCATGGCAGCGGAACAACAGGTCAGACAGAGTGTCATTGATCGAGAATTTCTGCTCGGTCAGTCCTTCAAACAGGTTTTCCAGTTCGTGGGACAGATCACCCACGGCCGGAATGTCGGCCAGTCGGGCGCCACCCTTGAGGGTGTGCAGGTCACGCTGGAGCAACCGCAGGAGGTCCAGGTTTGATGTGTCCTCGCTCCAGCTGTGCAGGGCTTCCGCGGTGCTGTCAATCAGGTCGCGGGCTTCCTCCAGGAAGATTGCTGCCAGCTCGTCGTCCATGGCCTGATCGTCTTCAGACGTTTCAGGCAGTGGCGGCGTTTCTGTCAGCTCAGGTTCTTCTGTTGCCTGCTCCAGTTCATCCATTTCCAGGCTGAGGTCGATCTCTTCCAGGTCGTCGGTGAACTGCTGCTCGAACTCATCCGGTTCTGCGGGCTCGGCTGCGGTTGCCTGTGCCAGCGCCTCGAGTTCCTGAATCAGTTCCTGGCTGGGTTCAGTAGCCAGCCCGGCCGCCACCTGATCCATCATGTTAATCAACTGCTCATGGCCGGCGCGCAGGGTCTGGAATACATCATCGCCCGGCGGCAGGCCCTGCTCTGAAATGGCGGTGTAGGTGCGGGTCAAAGCGGCGGCCAGTTCGGCAACATCGGGCAGATTGGCGTCCGTCGCACCCTGGGTCAGTTGCTCCAGTTCGGCACGGAGGGTTGCCAGTGCCTCGTCCTGCTGCGGGTTTTCAGACCAGCGATCGAGAATGCTTTCGGCATCCAGAACGATATCCAGGCCTTCACCCAGGAACAGCTGTACCAGCTGTGACGATGACTTCCTGGCGGGTTGTTCGTCGTCTGTCTGGGCATGGCTGGTGAGTGTCTGCTCACACACCTGGTGCAGGCGCTCAAGGTACTCGTCGGTGCCTGCCAGCGGTGCCTGGGGATTCTCCCGAATCTGGGCAAGCCCTTGAGTCAGGAAGCCCGCCGCATCACTGATCAGCGCCAGTACGTCGCGGTCTGCCCGTTTGTTCTGGGCCCGGGATTCTTTGATAAAGCGCTCAAGCGGCGTAATGACTTCCGCAATTGGCGCGATACCGGCGGTGTTGGCACTGCCCTTCAGGGTATGCAACGCCCGAGAGAGATCGTCCGTGTAGGCGGCGGTAGCTTTGTCGCCCGCAGACTCCAGGTACTCCTTGATGGTCTGCAGATGGGTTTCGGTTTCGTTCTCGAAGATATCCAGCAGCACCGGATCCACTTCGTCTTCTCCGGGCAGGGCATCATACTCAATGCTGTCTTCCGGAGTGACGGTACCCGCCGTTGTTTCCTCTGCAGACTCTGTGTCGGTGTCCACCAGCGGCATGGCTGTGGCATCGGGAATTTCGCCATTGGCCAGGGCATTGGCCCGCGCCTCCATGGCAGAGGTGTTCAGGCTCGGCGCCTGGCGTTTCTCAAAATCGGTGACCAGCGCCGGCACCGAATCGGTGACATCCTGAAGCAGCTGGGCAATATCATCATTCATGAACACGCTGCCGTCGATCACCCGGTTCAGCATGTTCTCGACCGACCACGCCAGCTCCCCGATCACGGTAGCGCCAACCATCCGGCCACTGCCTTTCAGGGTATGAAAGGCCCGCCGAACTTCTGCCAGGGCACTGCGGTCATCGTGCTGACGTAGCAGCATGGGCAGGTATTCGCGAATGGTGTCGAGTACCTCGCCAGCTTCCTCAATAAAGATCTCGAGGATTTCGTCATCAATGAGATCGTCACTGTCGTCCGCTTCTTCAACTTCGCTCGTTGGCGCGGTAGCGGGCGTTTCGGGAATTTCGATTTCGTGCTCGGCGGCGGCCTCGTCTGCAGTTTCTGCTTCGCCTGTGGTCTCTTCGGCCGCCTGTCCGGTTTCTGCGCGTCGGGTCGTTGCCAGTGCTTCAGCCTGTTCAATCAGCTCGTTGACGTCGCCACTGGTCTCGCCGTTCCGGAAGTCCTCAATCAGGGAAGGAATACGGGCGTTGACCTGGTCGACCAGGGTGAACATGTCATCGGTCGGTTTGATGGTCTGGTCGATGACCCGATTGAGCAGATTTTCCACCGACCACGCCAGTTCGCCGATGCTGGTGGCGCCGACCAGGCGGCCACTGCCTTTGAGGGTATGGAAAGCCCGGCGAACTTCAGTCAGAGCTTCGCGATCGTCGTGATCCTGGCGCAACCTCGGATAGAACTCGTGGATGGTCTGCAGAACTTCTTCCGCTTCCTCAACAAAAATGCCGAGGATTTCATCATCCAGCAGCTCGGCATCAGAGGTTTTGGCCTCTGGTGCGGTGGTCTCTTCGGCGCTGGCCTCAGGTTCTTCAGCCACGGGTACTTCAGCCGGGGCCTCTTCGGTTTCTTCCGTCAGGCTCCAGGTGGGCTCCTGTCCGACCGGGAAGCCGAGACTGGCGAGGCTGTCTTCGGCCACGCGCAGGATAGCGTCGTTATCGCTGATGCCATCTGCCAGTCTCTCCAGGTAATACTCGATACTGGTAACGGCATCGGCCAGGGTGTCGAGCTGTTTCCAGTCCGGAACCTGTTTGTTGCTGAGCAATACGTCGGTGACATAACGCTCGGCTGAGGCGAGCATATCGGCAACGCGATCCAGTGGCACCAGGCTCAGACCGCCACGGATACTGTGCAGGAGTCCGGGTACGTGTTCGATTTCACGGGCATCCCACTGGGAGGCAATGAAATTGACGATGGCGGATTTAACCTGCTCCAGGGTATTACGGGATTCGCGGATCAGCGCTTCGCTGGCCTCTCCGAGTTCACGGGAGCCCATGTTGATGGCGGAGGCTTCCTCGGCCGAGCCGGACGACTGCTCCGGGCGTCGCTCGCTGTCGAGACCAGCCAGACTGGCCTCCACGTAAAGCAGGGCACCGGCAATGTCCATCAGGGTGCCGTCGTCGACCACTTCGGCCTGCTGGCAGAGTTTTTCTACCAGTTCAATCTGTTCGGTGACGACCTTCCGGGGAATGCCAAGACCAAGAACGGCCAGGGTGTTGGCAACCTGACGCAGGCCGGGCAGTAACTCGTCCAGTTCGCTGTTCTGACGAAATTCGGCCCGCACAAACAGGTCAAGCTGATCTTTCAGTCGAGCCAGTTCTTCGTTGAGGGCACTGACCACGGAGTGGATGGCGTCCCGGCCTGGACCGGATACCCGGTTGCGGGCCGCATCCACGTCGTCTTCCGAGGGCAGGGCGCTATCCAGCTGATAGGCCTGACGCAGCGCCTGAACCTGAGGGCGATCGAGATCCCGGGCGCGGGCGACGTAATACAACAGGTGTTTGAACAGCGCTTCCGGAACCGGCTGCTGAAGGATATCCGCATGTTCGTCGGTGAGCCGGCGGATCTCGGAATCCAGCTCCCTGAGCAGGGATTTGACGGCGGTGTTCACCGGGTTGACCCGGGCTTGCAGAGTGTCGACAAAGGCACTGGCCGCTTTCCAGAGTTCGCCCCGGGGCGTTTTCTGGCACAGGCGCACCAACCGCTGGATTACCTTCTGCATGTAATCGAAATGGGCGTCGAGGTCCGCCTCGCGAACCACGCCAGCAAGGGCAAACTGGTACATCTGGCGCAGCTTGCGCAGGTGGCCCAGGACTTTTGGATCATGCAGGCGTTCAGACACCTTACCGCTGACCCTCATCTTTGACGCAGAGAGATCCGGCTTGAACAGGGAGGTGTCGGACAACAGGGAGTCGCCCCGGGCGGCCCGGAGATCGTTGAGCAGCGGCAGCAGAACCATGGGAAAGTCATCGCTGCTGCTGCCAATGTGCTCCAGATACTGTGGCAGCTGTAGAATGGCCTGCATCAGCACGTTGACGGCATCGTCAACGCTGGTCACGGTTTCGTTGAGAATGGCCTGGGTCAGTTTTTCCATCTCTTCGGTGAGCAATGCTGCACCGTAGAGTTCCACCATTTGCAGGGTACCGTGTACCTGGTGAAGGTAATTCAGGCAGAAGCGCAGGCGCGCAGTGTCGTCGCGATTCTCGACATACGCTTCAAGTGCATGCTGGCCCTGGGTCAGCGTGTCCTGTATCTCTCCCCGAACCCAGTCGAGGGCGATGCTGTCATGGTGATTGCCCATAACCACTCCGGTTATTCTTCGTCGGACTGGCGCTTGATCCACGCCAGTACATGTTCCGAGGGAACCCTCTGCAGGCCCGGTGGCTGCCAGTCGGTCAGTTCACCTTGGCCAAGCACCAGTAACCCCCCCGGTGCCAGACGCTCTGCGAGCCGTTTGACGATCTCCCGTCGGCGCCAGCGACGGAAGTAGATCAGCAGGTTCTGGCAGAAGATAATGTTCATCCCGTGCATGGGTGCTTTATCCAGATCCAGAACATTGAGCCTGGTAAAGCACACCCGGTCACGGATGCTGTTCACAATTTCTACGGTATTCCGCTCCGAGGGCCGGAAATACCTGGCTTTCAGGTCTTCTTCCATTCCCAGCAACTTGCGGGCATTAAACCGGCCCTGGCGCGCTTTTTCGATGGCCGGCTGACTGATGTCCGAGCCGGTTACGCCGAAGAGCGGTTGCACGCCCAACTGGGCCATGCCCTCGTTCAGGATCATTGCGAGCGTGTAAGGCTCCTCGCCGGTGGAGCAGCCAACACTCCAGGCCTCCAGGGCCCGCTTCCTGAACTGTTCCCGGGGACGGGTAAGCACATAATCCGCCACCAGCCGGAAGGCGTCCGGGTCCCGGAAAAACCGGGTTTCCTGAACAGTGAGCCGGTCTACCAGTGTGGCCCACTCCCTGACAGCATCCGGGCCGGATACGATTTTCTCGTAATAGGCCTGGTAGCTGCTGCAACCGATTTCGCGCATCCGGATGCCAAGATTGGTTTCCAGAAATGAGCGCCGTTCGGTGGTCAGGGTTATGCCGGTGCGGTGCTCCAGCAAGGTCTGCCACTGGCTGAACTGCGCGTCGTCCATATCCGGAAGACGGCGCAGTGACCAGATGCCTTCGGCGGGTGACAGTTGGTTATGCGTATGCGCCATAGACCGTCATCTGCCCCGGGCCGGTGATCAGCTGACCACCGGTACGTCGCTGTTTTCCTCTTCTTCCTGATTGGCCATTTCCTCATCCGGCAGGGTGAAGCCGGCAACGGAGGACCGCAGCTCGGAGGCCATTTCTGCCAGGTTACCGATAGACTTCGCGGTAGCGTTGGTACCGGAGGAAGTCTGGGAGGTGATTTCCTGGATAACGTTCATGGTGTTGGAAATGTGCGCCGCAGAGGACGACTGCTGACGGGCGGCGTTGGAGATGTTCTGGATCAACTCCGCCAGGGACATGGATACGTTCTCGATTTCCTCGAGGGCGATACCCGCGTCCTGGGCCAGGCGGGCACCACGGACCACCTCGGCGGTGGTGTGTTCCATGGAGATAACCGCTTCGTTGGTGTCAGACTGGATCGTCTTAACCAGCGCTTCAATCTGCTTGGTTGCTGCAGAGGAACGTTCCGCAAGGCGCTGAACTTCGTCCGCAACCACCGCGAAGCCCCGGCCTGCGTCACCGGCCATGGAGGCCTGGATTGCCGCGTTCAGGGACAGGATGTTGGTCTGGTCGGCGATGTCGTTGATCAGGGATACGATGTCACCGATTTCCTGGGAAGATTCACCCAGACGCTTGATCCGCTTGGAGGTTTCCTGGATCTGCTCCCGGATGTTGTCCATGCCGCGGATGGTGTTCTGTACCACTTCCGCGCCTTTCTTCGCGATCGCAACCGACCGCTCCGCAACCGCAGAGGATTCGGCGGCGTTCGAAGATACCTGGTCGATGGACACAGCCATCTCGTTCACCGCAGCGGAGGCGCCGGCAATTTCCTGGGCCTGGTGCTCGGATGCATCGGCCAAGTGCATGGCGGTAGCCTGGGTTTCCTGGGCGGCGGAAGCTACCCGTACCGCAGTACCACGAATCGCCTGTACCAGTCCGCGCATCTGGTCGATCGCGTAGTTGATGGAGTCGGCGATGGCACCGGTGAAGTCCTCGGTTACCGTGGCCTCGGTGGTCAGGTCACCATCAGCCAGGTCGGCCAGTTCGTCCAGCAGTCGCAGAATCGCGTTCTGGTTCTGTTCATTCTGCTCCTGGGTGGTGGCCAGACGCTCCTGGGCGTCGCGGTAAAGGGCAAGACCGATAAAGACAACAATCGCAACCATGGCGGCCAGGATGACAAAGGCCAGGGTCGGGCTGATCAGACGGGAGCTGGACTGGGTGGCGAAGTTGTCGGCCAGAGTCGACAGTTCGGCCAGCAGGCTCTCGGAGTTCTGGAAGATGTCACTTGCGGCGGTACGAACCTTGAAGAGGTCGGGAGAGGCCTCAAGGATCGCGTCTACGTTCTGGGAAACGAACTGGAACAGCTCGTCAACCGCTTCCAGACCATAGATGGCGTCTTCGTCCGCTACGCGGGAGATACCCATGGCGGGGTTGCCGTTAAGCTGGCCGTCAAGTACCCGGCCAAACAGGCTGGCGTCCCGGCCGAAACGGTCGGCCGCGATAACGGCGTCTTCATCACCGGACAGTACGTTGTTAACGGAGCGGACAATACGCTCTGCCAGCAGCGACTGGCGCTGGGCCAGGGAAATCTGCTCGGCAGGGGCGCCGTTATCCAGCAGGATCTGAACGATGTCGTCGTATTCCACCTGCAGCTGGGGAATGGTTTCGTTCAGGGTCCGGGCTACTTCGTGCAGGCCGAGTACCGCATCACGGGTAGAGAGGATGCTGTCGGCGTTTTCACGAACGGTGTTCCAGTGTTCCTGTACGCCGCTTTGCTGGGCCAGTTCACTGGGCGGGAGGCCGGTTTCCGGGTTGCCCTCGGTAACATTGGTCCAGAGCTGCTGGAACTCATCCCGCGAACGACGGAGCTGATCGAAGGCTTCGGCAGTACCACCGGCGGCCTCGGTCGCGTTCTTCGCGATCTCCTGGGAGAGTACCCGCATTTCCGCGGTGTTGGCGATGTACTGCTGGTCGTGCTGACTGTCCTGGTTAATGATGAACAGTACCACAACGAGCAGGACGGTAAGTGCAATCAGCGCTGCGATCAGGCCGGCAACCAGTTTGTTGCCTCCCTGTCCCATACTGAGTCTTCCGGCTCTGTTTTTCATTTTCTGGCTCCCGGCCTCTTTCTTCTGGAAATGGCAAGTATGTGTAGCGGGTTTCAGACGGTCAGGGTGATGTTCCTGCCAGTACCATCACCCTTACCACTGTGCAACATCAAGAAAGCGTTCGTCTTCCACCAGATCGGTGGCTGAGAACACTTTCCAGACCTCCTCATTACGCTCGTAACCGCCGCTCACAAACGGACGAACGCTGTCGGGCACCCCGTCGGGGGTGGCCCTGAAACTGTCTTTGGCGAAGTACTGCATGCCCAGTACGCTGTCGACGACCAGGCCACTGAATACGTCGCCCTGCTCAACCACCAGAACCCGCCGTTCACGCAGGCTGCGGGAAGAGCGGGGCACATCGAAAAAGGTGGCGAGATCGACCAGGGGTAACAGGCGGCCGCGAACATTGGCCGCTCCCATCAGGAACGACCGAACCCCCGGAACATGGGTGAACCGGGGTACATGCAGGATTTCGGTAACTTCGCCCATGGGGGCAACGTAGCGTTCGCCCGAGAGAATAAAACCGATGCCGTTCCAGAGTTCAACGGCTTCCTGTTGTTCCGGCAGACCGGCGGCCATGGACCGGCTGCGCTGGGCGATATCCGTCAGAACGGCAAAAGGGGCGGCCTGGGCGGACATGCGTACTCCAAGGTTGGGGATCAAGCAATC
>CESL01016433.1_pt1 | contig 11786 bp, 9 predicted proteins | sample 531221 | NCBI WGS metagenome assembly CESL01 (sample SAMEA2622197, study PRJEB7988) | marine metagenome | biome: marine biome (ENVO:00000447); feature: mesopelagic zone (ENVO:00000213) & marine oxygen minimum zone (ENVO:01000065); material: "saline water (ENVO:00002010), including plankton...
TAGCCGGCTCATAAACTACCGGTCTAGAAGTATCTCGATTTTTTATCCATTTGTAGAGTATTCTAAAATTCTCACCATCACCAGCTTCATTACCCATAGACCACATAATAATGCATGGCTGATTCTTATCTCTCTCTACCATACGTTTCCCGCGGTCTAACCATTGTCCGGTCCAAGAGGGATCATTCGTGATTTTTTCATACCCTTTATCATGGAAACGCATTCCATGTGCCTCAATATTCGCCTCATCTACAACATACAATCCGTATTCATTGCATAACTCGTACCAGCGTTCTTGATTAGGGTAGTGACTACAGCGGACTGCATTTATATTATTCTCTTTCATAATCTTAATGTCATTTATCATACTTTTTTCATCAATTGTTCTACCTTTTATCGGATCCCATTCATGTCTGTTGACGCCACGAAGTGTAAGTACTTTTCCGTTTAATTTTAGAGTTCCATCAGTTATATCTATTTGTCTAAATCCAACTTGCTGCGTAAAACTTTGGAGTGTTTTCCCAAACGGGTCTGACAGCGTCAATTGTAATTGATATAGATTCGGTTGTTCTGCATTCCACTTCATTACGTTATTAATATTTTTTTCAAACCATATTGTTTGAGAACTATCTATTTTTGTTTTATAAGTAGTATCATAGACTGTCTCTATTTTTGAACCAATACTAGATAATAGAGCTCTAATAACATATTTTCCACTGCTTGATTCACTGCTAATTAGGTCGACACCGAGTTTAAAAATCCCATCATTATATGCTGTGTCTAATCCAGATTGTACATAGAAGTCTGAAACTCTTGTTTTCGGAACTGAATAAATAAAAACATCTCGCTCAATACCACTAAGTTTCCATGTGTCTTGCCCTTCCAAATAACTTCCATCAGAGTACCTATATACCTCAACAGATACACTGTTTTTCCCATTTTTAATATGTGGGGTTATGTTAAACTCTGCAGGGGTCTTAGAACCTTGACTGTATCCTACTTTTCTCCCATTAATCCAACAATAAAAGGCTGATCTAACTCCAGAAAATCGTATAAAAATATCTCGACCCCGCCAATAAGCGGGGTATTGAAATGATTTACGATAAGACCCTACTTCATTTCTATCAATAGGTATTTTGGGGGGATTTGGTGGAAAAGGGTATTCCTCATCAAGATAAATGGGCTGGGACCAGCCCTGCAGCTCCCAATGCCCAGGAACATCAATCGTCTTCCAGCCTGAGATATCAAAATCTGATGAATAAAAGTTCTGAGGTCTCATATTGGGGTTTTTTGAAAAATGAAAGTTCCATTTCCCGTTAAGCGACATAAAAAACCTAGATTTATTAGGATCCCCAATTAAAGCATATCGTTCTGTTTCATAAGGGATAAAATGTGCAGTAGGCTCTACGCGATTAATGTTATAAACTGATTGATCTTCCCAATCGTATGTTGTTACCTTTTTTTCATTATTATTAATTATAATTAAACCTCCGACTAATAATAAAATACCAATTATAGATAGAACTTGCTTATTCATCTTTAAACCTTAAAATCATTCTCCGACATAATAGATTCAAAAGATTCTAAAAAATAGTCTGCATTATTTCTATTGAAAACTAGTGGTGGTTTTATTTTCAATACATTATGGTCTGGCCCGTCTGAGCTAATAAGAATACCTCTTTTTTTCATCTGATTGACTACAAACTCTGCTTCATCTGGTGCCGGCATCATCTTATCGTAGTTTTTGATAAGTTCTATACCTATAAACAGCCCCGCTCCTCTTACATCACCAATAATATTATATTTATTCTGTGCATCCTTCAGCCCATCTAATAAATAGGTTCCTGTTTCATGGGCATTTTTTTGGAGTTCTTCTTGTTTAATAATATCTAGAACTGCCTGCCCAACCTCACAAGATACTGGGTTCCCACCAAAAGAGTTAAAATATTCCATTCCATTATTAAAAGCTTCTGCAATATGTTTTTTTGTAATAACAACAGAAAGAGGGTGCCCATTTCCAATTGGTTTTCCAAGTGTAATAATATCTGGGATAACACCACTCATTTCAAAACCCCAAAAGTGGGAGCCTACTCTACCAAAACCGATTTGCACCTCATCAACGATGCACAATCCACCTGCTTCTTTTACAATTTTAAACGCTTCAGTCATAAATGATGGAGGAACAATAATCTGTCCACCACAGCCCATTATTGGTTCTACAATGAAAAAAGCCAACCGCTTTCCTTTTTTCTCGATCTTAGTAATTGTTTTGTTTACTAGATCGATATAATACTCTTCAGGCTTTGCATTTGCCGTTTTATGTTCTCCTCTATACATGTCAGGCATAGGTATTAGATGAACAAAATCTGGTTTTCCTTTACCGCCAGGGCCAAGAAATTTGTAGGGGCTAATATCAATAAGTGAGGAAGTATGGCCATGGTATGCACCAGACAATACAATTGATTCATAACTATCATTATACAAACGTGCGATACGCAGTGCTAAGTCATTTGACTCACTGCCAGAGTTTGTAAAATAACAAACCTCTAGTTCATCTGGTAAAGTCCGTGTAAGGTTTTGAGCATAGTCTATAATGGAATCATGCAAATACCTGGTGTTTGTATTCAGCTCTTTGTTTTGATTATTTGCGGCTTCAATAACTTTGGGGTGACAATGGCCAACATGTGAGATGTTATTAACCGCATCTAAATATTCTTTACCATTACTATCATACAAATACTGTCCTCTTCCTCGAACAATATGCAGCGGCATATCATAAGAAACACTAAAAGATGGGGCTAAGTATTTACTCCTTTTTTTAATGATGTCATTATGGTCTAACATATTGAGCCAATCTTTTTGACCAAGTTTCTAAGTCTTCCTGATACATAAAATATAAAAATTCCCACGCCTCGATATTAGATACCATGAGATATTTATTCTCAGGAAATATTTCACTTCGATATTTTGCCATTGTTACAGAAATACAAAGGCGGATACATACAAGATAGATAATGGCCTTTATTTCTTCACTTGATAAATAACTCGTGAGGCAAAAACCTTTGATTATATCGCCTGCGATCGAAAGTGAATCACCCCTGCCTAGAACAGCATAAGCAATACACACAGCTGGCTCTGCAGCAACATAGGTATAGACCATGTCTCCGAAATCAATTATACCATATATTTCGTTATTATTATTCACAATTATGTTATGATCATTACAATCATTATGGATTATGCTTTTTCTTAACAAGTTCTTATTGGGCAAAATATTTTTCTCAAATTCTTTGATAAAGTGGGATATTATTCTTTCCTCTTTTTCTGCCTTAAACAATTTGGAGTGCTTCTTAAGAAAATCGATGTTATTTATATCCCAGGGGAATATCCTTTTTGCATGAGCATCTGAAAATGATTCTAAAGCCTTAGTAAGATTACCAATAAATGTACCTAGCTGATAGTAGGATATGGTTTTTTCATTAATGTCTTTTAACTGAGGTCCATTTACAAAGGACACCAAACGTAAAACATATTCTGTATTATTTCTTTTCACCCTTCCGATTCTTTCCCCGCCAAGCGTATTTATTATTCTAGGCGCCTCAACTAAGTCAGAACTAATTTCTTGAAAATGATGTAAAACATTTGTCTGCATATTTATTATATCGATAGATTCTTTCGGGTTATAGATTTTTAATACGAACTCCTTCTCCTTATTATATAAATAGAAATTCTGATCTCGATCGCTGTCTAGGGTTCTTGCTTTTACGATTAAACCATATACATCATAAACAATTTTCTTTGCATCTGATTTCGTAAAAGACGGGGGTGGAATGGAGAATATTGACATAATAATGATTATGCAAATTTATTTACCTCTCAATGAATATCATAAAAATAAAGAAGTAGATGATAAATTTATTATTCACTACGAATAGTCATTTTTAACATTGAATTTTGTGTAACATAATGAAACAAATCATCATTTATAAAAAATTTTGAATGTAATAAAATGATACATTTTATTGTTGCTGTGTATAATTTTGTTATTATATTCTAGGTAATCGAGGTAAGTAGCACAATATTGTGTGTGCAAAACATTAAATAAAATAAAAAGAGTTAGATTACTATGTCTGAGTCATTACCGCAGCCTATACTTGTTGTTGACAGCGATGAACAGTCAATTGACCACATCGCTAGCGGGCTAAAAGAAAGTGGATATCTAGTCATCACAGCCCCTGATGGATATGATGGCTATGTTAGGGCACGAAATGAGGGCCCAAATGTTATTATAGCAAATGATCTGCTTCCCTATGTAAGCGGTTATAAACTTTCTAAACTGATAAAATCTGATGACAGACACAGAGAAACGAAAATAATTATTATGAGTAGCTCATCCGGAGTCGCTATCGATAAAATGTTCAAACAGAGTGGTGCTGACAGTATGCTTGAAAAACCTTTTCAGTTAAAAGATGTTATTAAGCTATTAAAAGAGGAATCCAAGGAGGAACAAAAAAATGATTAAAGATCTTTACCCATTCATACAGGCGTATGCATTGATCATTGGCCTTGCTATCGGAAGCTTCTTGAATGTTATTATATACAGACTGCCACATAATAAATCAATTGTTAGACCAAGATCAAAGTGTACGGGATGCGGAACCCAAATCGCCTGGTATGATAATATACCCGTGTTAAGCTATATACTGATTCTAGGTAAATGTAGAAACTGTAAGGCAGCCATTAGTATCAGATATCCACTGATTGAGTTAATCTGCGGTCTAATAACGATCACGCTTCTTAGTATCTATGGCCTCTCTCTAGAGTTTATCGTTATCCTATTATTGTGTTACATGTTGATCGCAATTACTTTTATTGATGTCGATCATTTTATCATTCCAAACGAGTTTATCATTTTTGGCTTAGCCATTTCTATTATCGCTCATGCTTTTAAGCTTTTACCGATATCAATCCTAGAAGGAGTCTATGGCATACTCGCATTTGGAGGAACATTGTTTATCATGGGGGCTCTTGGCACCTGGGCTTTTCGAAAGGAAGCACTTGGTTTTGGTGATATAAAACTAGGGCTAGTCTTAGGCTCTTTTCTTGGACCCGAGCTCTCGCTTTTAGCCTTGTTTTTAAGTTTTATTTTTGCTGCCTTTATGAGCATCATACTTCTACTTGCGAAGGAAGTAGGTGAGGACCACATGATTCCATTTGGACCCTCTATCGCAGCAGGAACCTTGCTGACTATATTGACAAAAACCGTTGGCGGTGGAAATCATATTATCAACTGGTACTTTACTAATATGTGGACCGGAGAATATTTCTTTTAATGGCTATCACACGAAAAAAAAATATAGGATTGCTGCTCATTGAGGCAGGAATACTTGAGCCTGAACAGCTAGAACAGGCTCTGCTAAAACAATCCAAAGAGACAAACAGTGGGTATATAGGAGAAGTATTGATGAATGGCGGACTGATCGATGAAAAAACACGAAACCGGTTTTTAAGTCAACAGCTGCATATACCAACCGTAGAACTCGGACATTTTGATGTTGATAAGTCTGTACTAGGTATGATCCCAGAAAGAATCGTGAGAGAGTATAACGTTCTCCCAGTTTTTAAACTTAATAATACTTTAAACGTGGCTATTGTTGATCCGATTGATTCAGACCCTATTAATGCCGCTAGAAATGCATCTGGCCTAAAAGCAGAGCCCTTGATAGTCACAGCCAATGAGCTCCAGTCAGCGATCGATATATACTACGGAATGTCAACCCTTACAGGGTTTGATGATGAAAACATTAGCATTGACGATATCGATGATACAAGAATCGTTCAGCTAGTGGATAATATCATTGAAAATAGTGCCAGATATCGAGCAAGTGACGTACACTTAGAAACAAGAGAGAGCGACATAAGAGTTAGATTTAGGATCGATGGAAAGCTGGTTGACTTTCAAACGCTACCGGTTTCTATTGCCACACCTCTTACATCAAGAATAAAGATCATGGGGAACATGGATATTGCTGAATCAAGAAGGCCTCAGGATGGTAGAATCTTGTTTGATTTAAATGATGATCGCCTTGACCTGCGTGTTTCAACCTATCCCACACTTTATGGAGAAAAATCTGTACTAAGGCTTCTGAATATATCAGACGCATTGCATAATCTTGATGGACTGGGCTTTGAGAAAAATATACTAAAACAGTTCGATGATATGCTAGTTGGCGGTGAGGGTATCGTACTGGTGTCAGGGCCTACAGGTAGTGGTAAAACAACGACCCTTTATTCTACATTAAGCAAGATGGACAAGCCTGATGTTAATATTGTTACGATAGAAGATCCGATTGAGTTTGATCTGGATAATATAAACCAGGCACAGGTCAACAGAAGATCTGGAGTTACGTTTGCATCTGCACTGCGAGCTATTCTACGACAAGACCCTGATATCATCATGGTCGGAGAGGTGCGAGATGAGGAAACTGTAGAGCTGGCGATTAGGGCGGCCCTTACTGGACACCTTGTTTTCAGCACCATACACACTAATGACTCTGCCGCTGGATTCACAAGACTATTGAACTGGGGCATGGAGCCTTTTCTTATTACCTCAACCGTAAAAGGAATCCTGTCACAAAGGCTAGTAAGAAAACTGTGCAACGAATGTCGTGAAAAACATATGGTTGAGCCTGAAGAGCTTACAAGATTTGGTTTAGAGGTAGATGATGCCATGGAATTCTACCGCGCAGTCGGGTGCCTATCATGCAGAAACACAGGCTATCAGGGGCGAGTAGGGTTGTTTGAGCTAATACGGATGAACAATGCTATAGCAGACCTTGTGATGGATCAACAGCCTGGTCATGTTATTCGAGAGCAGGCCATCAAGTCGGGTATGTTTTCATTAATACATGATGGACTCATAAAGGCACAACGGGGAGACACATCCCTTCAGGAAATATTAGAGACACTGGGAACGGAAAGAGTCTAAGATGGATACAATACTATACGTTGGTGACTCATATGATATAAAACAGGTTCTGACAGATTCTGATAAAAAAATCGATGCTGTTCAGAATGGTATGATCGCCCTGAATGCGCTGTCAGATAGAGCAAACAAGTATGGTGCGGTTATTATTGAAGACCAGCTACCTCTTATGGATCCTAGTAACCTGATTAAACAGCTTCAGCACTATAGTAAAACTCCGATTATCGCAGTCATCAGGTCTGATAAACGTCGAGAGGAAATCCTTACAGACTTTGATAATGGTCTATCCGGATGGTTTGAACCAAAAGGGTCTTCAGTAGAACATTTTAATAAACTTTTAGACAGTTGCAATACGTTTATCAGCTTTAGCAGAGGCCTAAGTAAAAACCACAGAATTCAGATTAATTCACATGGTCTAGATACTATCCTTGGTGTCTCAGACTCGATGCAAAAAATTTACACGCTGCTGCTTCAGATACAGGAAAAGGATGTTATAACAATCCTATACGGTGAAAGTGGAACCGGAAAAAATCTAACAGCAAAGTTCATGCATGACACCAGTAAGCGAAATAAAAAACCGCTCATATCCGTTAACTGTCCTGCCATTCCCTCTGAGCTTTTAGAGAGTGAGCTATTTGGACATGAGAAAGGTTCTTTTACCGGAGCGGATGAGCGAAAAGATGGAAAATTTCTAATTGCAAATGGAGGAACAATATTCCTGGATGAAATCGGGGACATGAGCTCCTCCCTTCAAGCAAAAATATTAAGAGTCCTAGAAAGCGGTGAAATCGAAAGAGTCGGGGGAGCAGAAACACATACTGTAGACGTGCGAGTGATTTCAGCTACCAACCAGGACCTAAACGAAAAAATAAAAGAAGGAAAATTCAGAGAAGATTTATTCCACCGTATTAACGTGTTCCCGGTTACACTGCCACCTCTTCGCGATAGGAAAGTGGATATTCCTCTTCTTACGTATGCTATTTTTAAAACACTAAAGAAAAAACATAATCTAAGCGTATCCTATATTGGTCCAAAAGCGATTGATCGTTTGATTGATTACTCTTGGCCTGGCAATGTAAGAGAGCTTGAAAATACGCTGGAAAGAGCCCTTCTTATATGTAATAATAAATACCTAACTGAAGAAGATCTCGGCTCGGTGTTAGATGAAAAACAAATGACTATTGATTCGGATAAAGAGACTTTAGATAAAGAAACAGCCCAAGAAATTGCTACTAATGAGACAGCAACAGGAACGCAACCACAAGAGATCCCAATAACAACAAAAGTTGCGACACTGAAAGAGATCGAGATGGAAACAATAAAATTAAGTGTTGAAAGAAACAAGTGGAACATGACAACAACCGCTGAAGAGCTTGGCATTAGTCGCATGACCCTCTATAGAAAGCTGGAAAAGTATGGCCTCCGGGACAAAGACTAGTAACACGGTAGAAATATTCTCCTACATTGCCAGAGATCAAAAGTCTGGCGTTGTCAAGGGTGAGATAAAAGCTCTTGAAGAAAGAGTCGTCCAAGAACAGCTTAAGAAGATGGGCCTCGACCCGATCTCAATTACAATAAAAAAAGTATCTATGTTTGAAAATTTAGATATTAATGTGTTTGATCGTGTCCCCCCAGACGCAATATATAATTTCTCAAGACAGCTCTCTGTCATGTTAAAAGCGGGTGTGCCGCTGATTGATTCGCTAGAGTCCATGCTATCAAAAACTATTAACCCATTATTAAATAAAACCGTAGAAAAAATTATTGAAGATATTTCTGCTGGCTCTACTCTTTCTGGTGCACTTGAAAAACATCCTAAAGTATTTGACACAATGTACATCAACATTATCAGAGCAGGAGAAAGCTCAGGCGTTTTAGAAACGGTGTTGTTTAAGCTCGCTGATTTTATCAGCTACGACCTTAAGCTCAGAAATGGAATAAAACAAGCAATACGGTATCCCATGATAGTAATCGGGATCACCATTAGCGTTGGTTTTTATGCGGTCGCCTTTATTTTACCAAGGTTTTCAGTCTTGTTCAATCAAACCGGTATCGAGCTACCGCTTCCAACAAGAATTCTTCTTGGTATTGACAAATTTCTACAAAATTATTCAGGATTTCTAATAGGTGGTCTCCTCTTATTAATCGTAGCATTTTTCCAACTCAAACGAACTAAAAAAGGAGCCGTGATGTGGGACAGATTTAAAATAAATGCTCCTGTATTTGGGAAAATATTTAAGAACATGGCAATCTCAAGGTTTTGCCATGTTCTAGAGACACTGAACCGAACAGGCGTGCCCATACTAGAGTCTCTAACTATTTCCTCAAGAAGCACCGGCAATAGTTATGTCCAACATAAACTTTCTAACACCAAGTCAGATGTTGGACTAGGCCATAAGATCGCACAGTCGCTTGACAAGTACGGCTCAGATATTTTTGAAGCACAAATGATAAAAATGATTCAGGTTGGTGAAGAGGCAGCCTCTTTAGATGATATGCTTACAGAAATCGCTGTCATGGTTGACAATGAAACCAAGACACGGGTAAACACTCTTACGGCAACGCTTGAGCCTATCATTACCGTGCTGATGGGGGGCATGATTCTTGTTTTAGCGTTATCTATATTTTTACCAATATGGGACATGTATGAATCACTGGCCAATAACTAATATTGAACTATAAAATTTTGTAAATTTATTATCGCAGAACTGAATGAGATTTGTGTTAAATTAGTTTTTCATTGAAATAAATAACTATTAAAAGGGTATATCTATGTCAATCTGGGTAATAAGAGGCGGAAAATTTGGAGAGTATGAAAACCGCTTCATACAGGAGAGCAAGGTCTATCTTACCAGGGATGGTTTAAAGACTGACCTAAATAAAATAGCAGAGCAGCCCGAGCTGAGAACTGTTTTAGATGATTTCTACCCAACTCTTCCTTCTTCAAAGCTAGCTAGTTGGTCCGATCAGATCTGGAACTTTGCATATGATATACAACAAAAAGATTGGATCGTCGTGCCCAGTAAATTAAGTCCGGTTCTCCACGTTGGTGAAATAACCGGAGGATACAATTACGAAAAGAATAACTCAGACCCCTATTATCATTCAAGAGAAATAAAATGGATTGAAAAAGATATTCCTCGCGGGTATTTCCCAACAGACATCCTCTATCAGCTTGGAGGATTTAAAGATGTATTTAACGCAGACGGTGTTGAAAAAGTTTTTCACACCATGGCCGATAACGAATGGGCCCAGACAAAGGATGATGAAACCAGCTATGAGCAAATGAACGAGCTGATAGCTCTTTTACAGGAAATATCAAGGGACCAGATTGCTCAGCTTATACGTACGAAGTTTAAGGGTCACAGAATGGCCAAACTTGTAAAAGCACTAATGGAAGCAAAGGGATATTCTACCCACATGGGCTCTTCAGATGAAGCTGGTTCAGACCTGGATATCCTTGCCGCTAGAGGTGGAATGGGATTTGATGATGATGCAAGAATATGCATTCAGGTCAAGGCAGATGATATCCCGGTTGCTACCCTGGACAAATTCTTAGGCACCATGAACGATGTTGGCGCGAACTACGGCCTTTTGGTCTCATGGGGCGGGTTTAAGAGTAATGTTGAGCAGGAAAGATCGAACGAATTTTTTAAGGTACGCCTGTGGAACCAGAATGATCTAATAGACCAGGTTTTATCTCACTATGAAGAACTTGACAACTATATTAAGGGTGAAATTCCTCTGAAATCTTTCTGGACCATTGCATCTGATCTGGACTAAATAATTATATTTAATTGTATCATAGTGATACATAATGTAATAGATTGCTGTTTCAATATGATATAGTCTTGGTTAGTAACTTATTAGCAAAAAATTATTTTTAGACAAGAAAATTTATTTTTAATACAAATGTACCTTCTCTGGCATAGTTATTGTTATAATTAAAACACGTGGAAGAATTAACTGTTAGGAAAAAATAACATGATTAATATAAAAAACATAAAAAGAAAAATTAAAAGCATCAGCGGAAACTCTCTCGCTGAGTTTGCTGTGACCACAGCAATGATGGCAACACTTGCGACAACAGCCGCACCTAGATTTTCAGGAATTGGTGAGGGCGCTAAGGAAAAGAAAACTCTTTCTGAGATTGATAAAATTGTGATCGCATCGTCAAACTTTTTTAACAATAAGGTTACCACCGAGGGCCGTGGAAGATTCCCCGGACAAGAAAAATATGATGTTCAGATCGGTGGATATGCCAGTGAGGTTCAGCTGTTAGCGGTTATAGGTAGTGACGCACCGGCGGCAACTGCTTTTGATGGTTATGATGACGAAGACGGAGCTAACTGGAGATCTATATTTGGTGCCAATGATGCTAGTGCTGGGATATCAGAAGGCAGTACTGTAGTCAATGATGATGGTTCACTTGTAGGTCACGATGAGTTTTTGGCTGAGTTTGCTAATAACTCTATCAAGAGTCCCTATCAGGATGGACACTATATATATATTGTTCTTCCTGGCGGCGTTGACTATGTTGACCCAGACGGAGATGGAACCTATGTTAAGGTGACTTGCAATGAATGTTCACCAATTTTATATGTTGCTGACAATGAGGATCCGTCAAAACTATTTAAAAAGTATCAGCCGTAAAAAAACTTAATCTCCTTCTAGTTGCTAAACACGTGATAAAGCCCCGAACCTATTGGGGCTTTATTTTTTTACCTAACACCCCATTTGTATCAGATTAATACACTACTTATCTGTAACAAAAGTTTACAATCTGTAAACAATCTTCTCT
>CESL01158424.1_pt1 | contig 11734 bp, 11 predicted proteins | sample 531221 | NCBI WGS metagenome assembly CESL01 (sample SAMEA2622197, study PRJEB7988) | marine metagenome | biome: marine biome (ENVO:00000447); feature: mesopelagic zone (ENVO:00000213) & marine oxygen minimum zone (ENVO:01000065); material: "saline water (ENVO:00002010), including plankton...
ATTTTATTAGACGAAGAGACCGATATGGTTGCCTTAGCCCAGACCGGGACAGGAAAGACGGCAGCTTTTGGTTTCCCTTTGATTCAGAAAATAGACCCGAAATCAAAGCACACACAGGCATTAATCTTATCTCCTACCAGAGAATTATGCCTGCAAATTACAAACGAACTTAAGAATTACTCTAAATATGAGCCTTCATTACATCCGGTAGCGGTTTATGGTGGGGCAAGTATTACCGATCAGGCTAAGCAAATAGAACGCGGTGCCCAGATTATCGTTGCTACTCCTGGTAGGATGCAGGATATGATAAGACGTAAACTTACTGATATTTCAAAAATCGAATATTGCGTTTTAGATGAAGCAGACGAAATGCTGAACATGGGATTTTATGAAGATATTACAGCTATCCTATCCCATACGCCTAAAGAAAAAAACACCTGGTTATTTTCAGCAACAATGCCAAAAGAGGTTGCTACAATCGCTAAAAAATTTATGCGCAACCCCGTTGAAGTTACCGTAGGTAGCAAAAATATGGGAGCTACTAATGTTTCGCATGAGTTTTATTTGGTAAATGCTCGCGATCGCTATGCTGCTTTAAAAAGGCTTGCTGATGCGAATCCCGATATTTTCTCGGTGATTTTTTGCCGAACTAAAAGAGACACACAAAAAGTTGCAGAGCGCTTAATCGAAGATGGTTACTCTGCAGCAGCATTGCACGGGGATTTAAGTCAGAATCAACGTGATTTGGTTATGAAATCTTTTAGAACACGCCAAATCCAAATGTTAGTAGCTACAGATGTTGCTGCCAGAGGAATTGATGTAGACGATATCACCCATGTAATTAACTATCAGCTTCCAGACGAGGTTGAAACCTATACCCACCGTAGCGGTCGTACAGGTCGTGCAGGTAAGTTGGGAACCTCAATGGTGATCGTTTCTAAAAGTGAACTTAGAAAAATAAAAAGTATCGAACGTATCATCAAACAATCTTTTGATGAAAAGCAATTACCTGATGGTAAAGATATTTGTAAAGTTCAGCTTTTACACCTGGCTAACGATATTAAAGATACAGAGATCAATCATGATATTGAAGAATATCTACCTAATATCAATAAAGTGCTCGAAGATTTTACCAAAGAAGAATTGATCAAAAAATTCTTTTCGGTAGAATTTACAAGATTTTCAAATTACTATAAAAAAGCCAGCGATCTTTCACCAGTAAGCGGAGGTGCTAATGTAGATCTTGATCCTAACTCTACCCGTTATTTTATGAACGTGGGGAAAAAAGACGGATTTGACTGGATGAGCCTTAAAGACTTTCTTAAAGATGCCCTGCAATTGGGGAAAGATGGTGTTTTTAAAGTTGATGTAAAAGACAGTTTCTCTTTCTTTAATACAGAGAATTCTGAAACCGATAAAGTACTTAATGCCTTTAACGATTTTGAATACCAGGGAAGAAAAATTAATGTAGAAGTAACCAAAAACTCCAACAGTGGTGGAGGAAAAGGAGGACGCCGAAGAAAAAGCCGTAGAGATGACAGTTTTGGAAAAAGCGATTCCAAATCTGGTAACAAAGGAAGATCACGTTTTAGAGATGATAAAGACGGTGGATTTAAAGGCAAAAAAGGAAAACGTTCTGGCAGCCGTGGAAAAAATATAGAAAGTTCTATTAAAAGAAGAAAATCTAAAAAGTAAGACAGGTTTATCCCTATTTTGGCATCATTTTTTATAATGATTTTCCTATTTTAGGCGTCTATTCTATGAAGCAGTTAGTTACTTTTATATTTTCAGTGTTTTTCGTTTGTCAAATAACAAACGCTCAGGACGTTATATCGGGCACCGTAATGAATGCGGCCAACGATGTGGCTCTAGAGAATGTTCATATCGTTAATTTGAACCAGGTAAAGGGTAGTACTTCTGAAGAAGATGGGTCTTTCGAGATTCAGGCTACAGCAAATGATACCCTATACTTTACTTATTTAGGTTTTAAATCTATTAAAGTAAGAGTAACGAACGACTGGCTTAAATACGGCAACGTAAAAGTAAAAATGACTGAAGTGGGTATTGCTTTAGAAGAGGTTACCGTAAGTGATGTAAAACTGACGGGGTATCTTGAAATCGACGCGAAAAATATTCCTATTTACGAAAATAAAAGATATAGCATCTCCGGCCTTAATATTGGTTATGAGGCCGGAGGTTCTTCTCCCAGTGCATTCAATAAAGTAATTGGCTCTATTTTTAATCCAGCCGATGCGCTTAATAATCTTTTTAGCCGAAGAGAACGGCAAATGCGCAAACTTAGACAAATGAAGGAGGACGAAAGTATTCGCGATCTTTTAGGATCTAAATACAACCGGGAAACCTTAACTGCGATGCTGCAATTAAGTAAATCTGAAATTGAAGAGGTGCTTAGCCGTTGTAATTACTCTGAAGATTTTGTAAAAACAGCTACAGATCTTCAAATTCTTGATGCTATAAGTGGTTGTTGGGAAGAATATAAATTACTGCAACGTAATAAGAATTAAGCGTTTTGTTGATCTTCCAGATGATCTTTTAGGTTTTGTAAACTCTTATCAAAATCATTCCCAAATTTATTTTCCATACTGTAAAAGATAGAAATTACGGAATAAGGAAACGGTAAATATCCTCTCACCCCAAATACAACTTTAGTTCGTTCTGGCTGTATTTCCTTTGCAGCAAAATATATTAATGCCACTGCCTCTACAGGTTTAACTAACAGCAATTTGGTTTCAAACACATGACCAGGTTTTACTTTTATGATCTTTTGGGTGCCCTCTCCAATATTCTTTCTCCCTTTCCAATATACCATAGCCCCTTCTTTACCGTCTATTCCCTTGAACTTAAGCTTAACCGGTTTAGAGTCCTTTAGTTTAGCTATCCATTTTGGCTGATTTTTAAGTTGCCTTACAAAACTATAGATGTCTGCTTTAGATTGATTAATAACAATGGTCCGGCTAACATCATAATCCTTTTTAGACCATGCGTGAAGAAAGGCTATAAACGTAATTACCGCAATAATCACGTAGAAGAAAAGCGTCATTTGTATATTTTACTTTTTAATAAAATTAACAATTATTTTGAATAAAAGTGAGAAATAAGCTCAGTACTATTTTTCAGATTGTTTTTAAGCCATTCAAACTTCAAAGCTTCTTTCTCCTGTTCATTCAGTTGCCACTTAACATCATCCTTTCTCATCTTTTCAGCCAGGCTTTGGAGTATAATTGCTGCAGAAACAGAAATATTTAAACTTTCTGTAAAGCCATACATAGGAATTTTTAACGTGCAATCCGCTTCATCTATAATTTCCTGAGATAATCCATAGCGCTCGGTACCAAAAAATAAAGCTGATTTCTTGGTAATATCTAAATCACCTAAATGTAAGGAGTCATCATGCGGACTTGTGGCCACAATTTGATAGCCCATCTCCCTTACATGGGATATACACTCTTTCGCCGAAGCATGCCGATTTACAGACACCCATTTTTGAGCACCCATGGCTATCTCCCGGTCTATTCTTTTGGGAAATTTTTCTTCTATTACATGTATATTTTGTATTCCAAAAACATCACAACTTCGTATTACTGCGCTGGTATTATGGAGCTGATAAACATCTTGAGTAGCTACAGTGATGTGGTTGGTGCGTTGATCGATCACTTTTTTGATAAGTGATTTTCGACGGTCGGTAAGAAAATCTTCTAAATAAGAAATTAAAGCAGGGTCATTCATATATTATCAAAAATATAAAAATGAAATTATTAAACTGGTATAACATACGATAAAAGCCCGTTTAGTCAGAAATAATCATTAGGGGCTATAAATAGACTTTTTCCAAAAGAGAACTGATGTTGTCGAAAAACGTATTGATTTTTATTGAATATCAGGTTTATTTTTTTTAAAATAAGTATCTTTTTTCCAAACTTCATTCTATGAAAAATCTTGTTGTGCTTACAGGAGCAGGAATTAGTGCAGAAAGCGGTATAAAAACGTTTCGGGATGCCGATGGATTATGGGAAGGCCATGATGTTATGCAAGTCGCCTCTCCCATGGGATGGGAGAAAAATCAGGAATTGGTACTCGATTTTTATAACAAACGCAGAAAGCAGCTACTGAGTGTTCATCCCAACCCTGCACATCGTGTTCTAGCCGAATTAGAAAGCGACTTTGATGTCGCTATTATTACCCAAAATATTGATGATCTTCACGAACGCGCCGGGAGTACGCAAGTATTACATCTACACGGTGAACTTTTAAAAGTACGCAGTACTTTTGATGAAAATTTGGTGTTTGACTGGAAACATGATCTTAATATTGGAGATTTTTGCGAACATCATTATCAATTACGACCTCATGTAGTTTGGTTTGGAGAAGCCGTACCCATGATGGAAAAAGCTATCCAAAAAGTTACTGAAGCTGATATTATTGTGATTATAGGCACCTCAATGCAGGTTTATCCAGCAGCGGGACTCATCGATTTTGCTCCACAAAAAACTCCGATTTACTTTATAGACCCTAATCCCAATGTAAAACAAAATAAATATCTTACTGTCTATGCTGAAAAGGCGGTAACTGGTGTTTCAAAATTAGCCGAAGAACTTCGTAAAAAATTTATTTCTTGAATATCGAATATCTATTAGAGACCATGACCATGCACGCTGAAAGCAGGTCTAACTTTTGCAGGCTTATCAGTGAAAATCATACTTTACCCCAATTAATACAGATCATTCAGCAATCTTCAGAATATCGACTTAAAGCTATCGTTGCGTTAGAATTTTATGCAAGGGATCATTGGAAAGAAGTCATAAGCTATTCCCAGGTGATTATTGATATATCAACCAGTATCAATTCCGAAACTGAAAAACGCTGTATTGCAAAATTATTAGAGAAAATTAGCGAATTTCAACATCTGAATTCAGACTTTATTCTGTCTAAACACACTTTAGAAAAAATAGCCTCCGTCTCATTTGGCTTTTTATTAGATGGTAGCAAAACTGCAACCAAAGTTTTTGCGATGCAAAGTCTTTTTTATGTCGGTTTTAAAATTGACTGGATACACCCCGAATTAAAGGCCTATTTAATGCAAAAATCAATAAATAGTTCTGCCGGTTTTAAATCCAGAAGTACAAAAATTTTAAAGAAATTAAGATAGCGGTTTTCCAGATGGTTTTGATGCACTATATTTACGCTTTAACTTTTAATATAAGAAAATGACACCGCTAAATGCAATTTCTCCGATAGATGGAAGATATCATTCTAAAACAAAGTCTTTATCGGCTTATTTTAGTGAAAAAGCGCTAATAAAATATCGTGTAAAGGTAGAAGTTGAATATTTTATAGCATTATGTAAACTGCCATTACCTCAATTAGAAGAGGTTGACGAAGCGATTTTTCCTGATCTTCGTGGATTGTACGAAAACTTTACGACCCAGGATGCACAGGCCATTAAAGAGATTGAAAAAACGACCAATCACGACGTCAAAGCAGTAGAATATTTTCTTAAAGAAGAGTTTGAAAAATTAGGCTTAGAAAGATCGAAAGAGTTTATACATTTTGGGCTCACCTCCCAGGATATCAATAATACCGCAGTACCGCTTTCGCTTAAAGATGCTATTGAAGACGTTTATATTCCTCAATTAGATCATATTCTAAAAAAATTAAAATCTCTTGCTAATGAATGGAAAGACGTACCTATGCTAGCCCGTACACACGGCCAGCCCGCCTCTCCTACCCGTCTTGGTAAAGAGATAGAAGTTTTCGCCATTCGTCTTAAAGAACAAAAAGAACTTTTAGACACCTGTAGTCATGCCGCCAAATTTGGTGGTGCTACCGGAAATTATAATGCGCATTTTGTAGCCTATCCCGAAATTGACTGGAAGAAATTTGGTAGCGGATTTGTAGAAAACACCCTGGGTTTAAAACATTCATTCCCTACCACACAAATAGAGCATTACGACCACATGGCGGCCTTATTTGATGCTTTAAAACGAATTAATACGATCATCCTTGATTTAGATAAAGACATTTGGAGCTATGTTTCTATGGATTATTTTAAGCAACAAATTAAAGCCGGGGAAATTGGAAGTTCTGCTATGCCACATAAGGTGAATCCTATCGATTTTGAAAACAGCGAAGGAAATTTAGGCATTGCAAACGCTATTTTTGAGCATTTGGCTGCAAAATTACCGGTAAGCCGTCTGCAACGTGACCTAACCGATAGTACGGTTTTAAGAAATATTGGGGTTCCTTTAGGACATACGCTCATTGGATTTCAGTCTACCCTAAAAGGTTTAAATAAATTATTACTGAATCAAGAAAAACTTGACGCAGATCTTGAAGCTAACTGGGCAGTAGTCGCTGAGGCAATCCAAACCATTTTAAGGCGTGAAGGTTTTAAAAATCCTTATGAAACATTAAAGGGACTAACCCGTACTAATGAAAAAATAAATAAGAACAGTATTGCTGATTTTATTGAAACATTAGAAGTGGAAGAGCATATTAAAGAGGAATTAAAGCAAATAACTCCGCAAAACTATACCGGGATATAATCTTATAAATCAAAACTTTTATTAACTATCTAAAGCTAATCAACAGAGAGGACCAAACTTTATCTCTGGTGATTTAAAATAGAGATCACTCCAATTATTTCACATTAAAAAATTATATACTTTTACACTAAACCGTAAAATTAAATTATGAACTCAAACTCTCAAATATCTGAAAACCTAAAAGACCAGGTTATTTACTCTGATGCGCAACTGAAACAGGGACAAACCGCCTATATTAATAAGGTATTTAACTGGATGTGTTTAGCGCTGCTTATCACCGGTGTCACCGCATTTTTTGCTGCTGGCAGCCAGGAATTAATGAATTTAATCTTTTCTAATAAACTCGTTTTTTACGGACTTTTAATCGGTGAAGTTTTATTAGTAGGCTATATTGGTGCTAATATTCAAAAATTATCTACGGCTACAGCTACAGCTTTATTTATTCTATATTCCGTTTTAAACGGTGTGACTTTATCCTTCATTTTATTGGTATTTACCTCGGCTTCTATTGCGACTACATTTTTTGTAACCGCCGGAACTTTTGGAGCGATGAGTGCCTATGGATATTTTACAAAAAGAGACCTTACCAGCATTGGTAATTTGTGTTTTATGGCTTTAATCGGTATTATTATTGCTTCGATAGTTAATATCTTCTTTTTTAACGAAATCCTATATTGGGTAATCACCTATGCTGGGGTATTAATCTTTGTTGGATTAACCGCCTATGATACTCAGAAAATTAAACGAATGTACAGAGCAGGGATGGAAGACTCTGATATTGGTCACAACCTTGCCCTTATGGGTGCTCTTAGGCTATATCTAGACTTTATCAATATGTTCCTTTTCCTCCTTAGAATATTTGGTGATAGGAAATAAGTTTATCCAGACTTCTATTATAAAAGTATAAAACGCTTCAACCCATAATCATTGTTGAAGCGTTTTTTATTTTACACTACTATTTCTTATAGCTTCTGACAGCGATTGCTGCCAATGTGGAATCTTGATCTGAAAGATTTTTTTAACCCTAGATTTATCTAATACACTAAATGAAGGACGCTTTGCTGCTGTAGGATACTCTTCAGAGCGTATAGGATTTAAATCACAATCCATGTTTGCCATTTTAAAAATGGCAAATGCAAAATCATACCAGCTGGCAACGCCTTCATTACTATAATGATAAACACCGTAGCTTTTAGATTCTGAAATTATGATTTTTAAAATCAATCCGGCTAAATCCATAGCATAAGTTGGAGTGCCTACCTGATCGTAAACTACCGATAATGCTTCTCTTTCCCTGCCATATTGCAGCATAGATTTTAGAAAATTATTACCGAATTCAGAATACAGCCAGGACGTTCGGATGATAAAAAACTGGGCTAAATTTTGTTGAATCCTACATTCTCCATCAAGCTTTGATTTACCGTAAACTCCAAGAGGATTAGTTTTATCGGCTTCCAGATAAGGTAAAGAATTCTCTCCGGAAAAGACAAAATCTGTAGAAATATGTATGAGCGTAACCTTATATTTTTTACATAGCCTGGCCAAAAGATCAACAGCCAGGTGATTAATTAAATTGGCGGCTTCTTTATTAGATTCCGCTTTATCAACATGGGTATACGCGGCACAATTAATACAATAATCGTAGCCTTGCCCGTTTAATTCTTGTTCTAATACTTCAAATTTAGTAATATCTAATTCCAAAGAACTTTTAAAAGAAAAATCCAATTCATATACCTTACTTAGCTTATCAATACATCGTGCTAACTGACCTTGTCCTCCGGTAACTAGAATTTTAGGCATATTAGTTCACTTCAGAATATTCAGAAATATAATCTTTAAAACTCGGCAAAACCAAATCTTTATCTGAAATTATCAATTCATCTTTCGCCAATTGCCAGTCTATCCCAAGGTCTTTATCGTTGTAGATAATTCCTGCTTCTGAAGCTTTATGATAATAATTATCACATTTATAAAAAAACAGACATGTTTCACTTAAAACAACAAATCCGTGAGCACAACCTCTGGGTATAAAAAGTTGTTTTTTATTTTCTTCGGAAAGTAGCGTTCTGTATACTTGTCCAAATGTCTCACTGTCTTTTCGAAGGTCTATAGCTACATCCAATACCTTACCTTTTAAAACAGAAACCAATTTAGCCTGGGCATGAATCCCCTTCTGAAGATGAAGCCCTCTTAAAACCCCTCTTTCTGAAAAAGACTGGTTATCCTGCACAAACTGAATATCTAATCCTGTTTTTTCCCGAAACCTGGCTGCATTAAAACTTTCATAGAAATAACCACGACTATCATAAATCAACTTTGGGTTGATCTCAAAACAACCGTTTATATTTGTTTCAAGTACTTCCATTTAAATGCTTTTTAATAGATTTTGACTGTATCCACTCTTAAGATATGGTGCTATCAGATCTAAAAATTGCTCTTTGCTTATATATCCCATTTTATAAGCTGAAGCCTCTATAGCTCCTATTTTTAATCCCTGTCTTTCTTCGATAACCTGTACAAATTGTGATGCCTGCATCAAAGAATTAAATGTACCCGTATCTAACCATGCGGTACCGGAATCTAAAATACTAACTCTTAATTTACCTTTAGTTAAATAAGATTTATTAATATCTGTAATTTCAAGTTCTCCACGTTCGCTAGGCTTAATGTTTTTAGCAATCTTAATGACTTCATTATCATAAAAATAGATACCGGGAACCGCAAAACTTGATTTTGGATTCTTTGGTTTTTCTTCGATAGAAACTGCTTTTTGATCATCATCAAATTCTACGACACCATATCGCTGGGGATCGTTTACGTGATAAGCATAAATAATCCCCCCATCAGGATCATTATTGGCCTGTAATAAAATTGCCAGTCCTGTACCATAAAAAATGTTATCCCCTAGTATTAATGCCACTTTATCCTGACCTATAAAGTCTTCACCTATAATAAAAGCTTGTGCCAAACCTTCTGGCTTTGGCTGTACTGCATATTCAAAACTACAACCATATTTTTTACCATCACCTAATAACTTTTTAAACAATGGCATATCGTGCGGGGTACTAATAATCAAAATCTCTCTTATACCAGACTCCATTAAAGTCGATAAAGGATAATAAATCATAGGTTTATCATATACAGGCATGAGCTGTTTACTTACCGATATGGTACAGGGATGTAAACGTGTTCCCGATCCTCCTGCTAAAATAATTCCTTTCATACCTTACATTTATCTGATTAGCTAAAATCTAACACGAAATTATATAATTTCGCTTTTATACTTTTTTAAATACCAGTCTACGGTGATTTCTATACCACTTTCAAAATTCTCGTCTGCTTTCCAGCCCAGCTCTTTTTCAATTTTTTTAGCATCGATGGCATATCTAAAGTCATGTCCAGCTCTATCGGTAACATACGAAATTTGGCTTGTATAACTTTCTCCTGAATTCAATGGTACCTTTTTGTCAAGTAGCTTACAAATCTTTTTAGCAATGTAAATATTGGTTCTTTCATTTTTTCCACCAATATTATAAGTATTACCGGAAACTCCTTTGTGAAAAGCCATTGCTATGCCTTTGCAATGATCTAAAACATAAAGCCAGTCCCTAATATTTTTACCATTGCCATATATAGGAATATTTTCTCCGGCTAAAGCTTTTCTGATAATAACAGGAATCAACTTTTCATCATGTTGCTTAGGACCGTAATTATTGGAGCAATTAGTAGTCACTACATTCATTCCGTAAGTATGATGATAACTTCTTACAATAAAATCTGAAGAGGCCTTAGAAGCGCTATAAGGACTATTAGGAGCGTAAGCCGTAGTTTCCTTAAAAAGTCCTGTTTCTCCAAGTGTACCATAAACTTCATCTGTAGAAACATGATGAAATCTGGAATTTTGATACTGTTCTTTATAAATACCTGGCGAGTCCATCCAGTATTTCTTTGCCACATCCAGAAGATTAAAGGTTCCCATAATATTCGTTTGCATAAAAGCATCAGGACGTGCGATACTGTTATCTACATGAGACTCTGCAGCCAAATGAATAATATCTTTAATGTCATATTTATAAAAAAGACGCTCTATTAATGCTCTATCACAAATATTGCCCTGAATAAACCGGTATCTGGGATGATTAGCAACTTCTTTTACATTATCGGTATTGCCGGCATAGGTAAGAGCATCTAAATTGATAATAACGGAATCAGGATTATGATCAAGATAATAGATAATAAAATTTGATCCTATAAAACCTGCTCCGCCGGTAACTAGAATATTCCGCATACTTTTTTGAAAGTAATTTATATTATTGCGAATATACTCGCAATAATTTAAAAGGCAAGAAGCGACTAGTGTTTGTATTATAATAGGCCAAATAAAAAACTAAGATCTAAATAAAAGTGTTTTTTTATTCACGACAGAACCTATTAATATAAGTTTAGTCCCTATACTTACATTCTAAACAGACTATTTAATTGATTTATAAAGTGATTAATGTTTGACAAGCTTCCTGTCCAAATAATTTTTTTCGTACATCCGTGTTGGATAATCTTTCAATAATTAAAAAGGCGATTTTTATAAAAATAAAAAAAAGCTTCAATTAATAATTGAAGCTTTTTTTTATTCGTGATTATCAAATAATACATTTACTATTTAATTTGATTTTGCCAATTCAACACTAAATGAACTTCCATTAGTGATCAAATCGAAAGAATCCTTATTTCCTGAAACTTTTTTATAAAAAACATAAACTTGCTTGTACTCGCCAAGTGATGCAAATTTATTTATGGAAACAGAACCAACATTAGTATTACTATCTAAATTGATATAAGAAGTTGTCCCAGGAATAATATCTGAACTGTTCCATCCTGTTGCACAATAGATTTGGAGATCTAAAGATCCACCATTCGATTTTTCTACTGTTACATTATAATTTATTCTATATATACCTGAAATGGTTACCTGTAAATTATTGTTAGAAGTATTCACAGAGTTTTTATAACTATCCGAACCGAATGTTAATGGTTGTGCAGAATTTAAATTATTAATAGTCAATGAATTATTAGAACTACTAAAAATCTCACCAAAAATAGGATTAGAAGAACTTCCTGAAGAAATCACTTTCCAGCTGGCATTACCATTAGCATCCGAAGTTAATACTTTATTA
>CESL01001717.1_pt1 | contig 11713 bp, 12 predicted proteins | sample 531221 | NCBI WGS metagenome assembly CESL01 (sample SAMEA2622197, study PRJEB7988) | marine metagenome | biome: marine biome (ENVO:00000447); feature: mesopelagic zone (ENVO:00000213) & marine oxygen minimum zone (ENVO:01000065); material: "saline water (ENVO:00002010), including plankton...
ACCATAGGTATCGAAAAAATTGCTGCTTACGAAGAAGAATTGCTTCATTATGCTACTAAAAAACTTCTGGAAATCGACGGAATGGAGATTTTCGGAGTTTCAAAAGAAAAAACAGCAGTAATTTCTTTTAATATTAACGGTATGCATCCGTATGATATTGGTACTATTCTCGACAAATTGGGAATAGCAGTGAGAACCGGGCACCATTGTGCACAACCTATTATGGATTTTTATAAAATTCCAGGTACGGTTCGCGCTTCTTTTTCGTTTTATAATACAAAAGAAGAAATAGATGTATTTATCAAAGCCGTTGTCAAAGCTAAAACCATGCTCACTTAAACATTTAGCGATTTTAGCAATTTTTAGTTCCGTTTTTTTGAACGCTTGTAAACAGGAACATAAACCAAAAGAAACGCCCCATATTAGCGAAACCGAACGAAAAACGTTAAACAATTCTGAAATTTCAGGTGAATATTCGGTTAAAACCCTGAATAATAACACTGAAAATCTCGGGAATCTTATATTTGACTTTAATTCAGAAGAAAAAAGGTTAGCTATTACTACGGATTGTAATAACATAACTGCCGAATACGAAATTGGCAAAAACAAACTTAAATTTTCTAATGCCATTAGTACCAGGAAGTTTTGCCAGGGGGCAATGGATAATGAAAATACAATCTCTAAAGTATTACCAAAAATAGAGAAGTTCAGTTTTTCTGAAAAAGAGCTTAAGTTATTATCAAATGATAACAAGGTTTTAATTAGCCTTATAAAAACCGAAAAAAGTGAGTAAGTCTATACGAGAAATACAGGAAGAAATCATAGATGAATTTTCGATGTTCGAGGATTGGATGCAGCGTTATGAATATATGATCGAACTTGGAAAATCCCTTCCGTTGATCGACGAAAAATATAAAATCGAAGAAAATCTAATTAAAGGATGCCAAAGTAAAGTTTGGGTTCATGCCGAATTAAATGGGGAGAAGCTTGAATTCACAGCAGATAGTGATGCAATTATAACCAAAGGTATCGTAGCGATTTTAATCAGAGCTTTTTCCGGGCATCATCCGTCTGATATTCTGGAAGCAGATACCCAGTTTATCGATGAAATTGGATTAAAAGAACACTTATCCCCCACCCGAGCCAACGGGCTGGTAAGTATGATCAAACAACTAAAAATGTATGCAATAGCATATCAAACCCAATTAAAATAAAATGGAACAGGAAATCGACACTCAGGAATTGGGAGAAAAAATCGTAAAAGTTTTAAAAACTATTTACGATCCCGAAATCCCTGTAGATATATATGAACTGGGGCTTATTTACGATGTTATGGTAAGTACAGATTATGATGTAAAAATCTTAATGACCCTTACCACACCAAACTGCCCGGTAGCCGAATCATTACCAAGGGAGGTTGAGGAAAAAGTAAAATCACTGGATGAAGTTGAAGATTGTGAAGTTGAAATTACTTTCGATCCGCCGTGGAGCCAGGATTTAATGAGTGAAGGCGCTAAATTAGAATTAGGACTATTATAAAACACATGCATGGCTACAGAAGAAATTATAAATCGGGTAGCAAACAGTAAACTAGTCACTTTTAATCTTGAGGATTATTATCCAAAAGGTCAAAGAGTGACTTTTGATATTTCAAGCTGGTTGCTAGAAGGTTTTGTACTGCGCGAAAGTGCTTTTAGAGAAGAAGCAAAAAATTACGATTGGAGTCAATATCAGGACTGTTACGTCGCGTTATATTGTAGTACAGAGGCTATAATCCCTGCCTGGGCCTATATGCTTATTGCGACCTACCTTCAGCCTTATGCAAAAAAAACGGTAAATGGCAGTTTAGAGGATTTGGAAAGCATTCTGTATACTGAGGTTATTCAGCAAATGGATCTTTCAGCCCTAGCAGATAAACCGGTAATTATTAAAGGTTGTGCTAACAAACCTGTCCCTAAAAATGCTTATTTGCTATTGATAAACAAATTGCAACCCATCGCAAAAAGTATTATGTATGGTGAAGCATGCTCCTCTGTACCCTTATATAAAAAGCCAAAAAACTAACCCAAATACTACTATAACCTATGAAAAAAATTTTACTTAGTCTATTAATTTTTGGAGGTGTTCTAAATGCACAGGCCCAGGATGGTGATGGTGATGAGCAAAAAGAAGGCTGGACCACCGAAGGTAACATCCAACTACTTTTTAATCAATCTGCCTTTAATGCCGAATGGACCGGTGGCGGGACATCCAACATCGCTGGTAACCTAATCTTTAATTATGATTTTAATTATCTAAAAGATGATTTTACCTGGGACTCTAAAATTTTGGTAGACTACGGACTTACAAAACAAAAAGGAGATGAGTTTCCCAGAAAAACCAGTGACCGCTTAGAGTTTAATTCGGTTGCCGGTAAACAGGTAGAAGATTCTAATTGGTTTTACTCATTTTTTACAAATTTCAGAACTCAGGTAACCAAAGGCTACACCTTTAGTAAAGATGCAGAAACAGGGGAAACTATTCGTACCGAGCGTACCAGCTTTTTTTCTCCTGCTTATCTTCAATTTGGTCCCGGTATGCTTTGGAAGAAAAGTGAGAACTTTTATGTAAACATCGCTCCGGCTACAGCTAGATTTATATTCGTAGATTCCTATTTTACCAGTGTAGAAGGTTATCAGGATGGTGATTATTTTGGTGTAGATAAGGGAAGTTCTTCACGATTTGAACTTGGTGCTTCCGTTTCAGCTTATGCAAAATTCGATATTATCGAGAATGTAAAAATGGAAAACATCCTTAACCTGTATTCAAACTATCTGGAAGACCCCCAAAATGTGGATATCGATTACACGATGAATGTAAAGATGAAAATCAACGATCTACTTTCAACAAATTTTATTTTCCAGACCATTTATGACGATAATGCCGTAGGTGCATTTCAGGTAAGAGAAGTATTTGGTTTAGGATTTAATTACAGCTTCTAAACGGTATAAAATACTAAATTTTAAAGCCTGTAAGTTAATTACAGGCTTTTTTTGGTTAAATTATTTTGAAAAAATTATACGCTAAATCACAATACTAATCTATTGTGTACCTTTGTAGTTATGATTGAAAAAACAGATTTAAGTTACGAAAAAGCGGTTCTTATTGGGATCATTACTAAGGACCAAAATGAAGATAAATTAGAGGAATATCTGGACGAGCTAGAATTCCTTACCTATACTGCTGGCGGAGAGGTTGCAAAACGTTTTTCGCAAAAAATGGATTTCCCCAACCCAAAAACCTTTATTGGGTCTGGGAAGATGGAAGAAGTACGAATTTACGTTTCTGAAAACGAAATTGGTACCGCCATTTTTGATGACGAACTATCCCCTGCGCAGCAAAAAAATATAGAGAAAATACTAAAGTGTAAAGTACTGGATCGAACCAATCTTATTCTTGATATTTTTGCACAACGCGCACAAACCAGTTATGCAAGAACCCAGGTAGAACTTGCTCAATATGAGTATTTATTACCTCGACTTGCGGGAATGTGGACGCACCTTGAAAGACAGCGTGGGGGTATTGGTATGCGTGGTCCCGGGGAAACAGAAATCGAAACCGACCGTCGTATCGTTAGGGATAAAATTTCTTTGTTGAAAAAGAAACTCGCTACCATCGACAAACAAATGGAAGTACAGCGCGGAAATCGCGGTCAACTTGTTAGGGTGGCTTTGGTAGGCTATACCAACGTGGGGAAATCTACTTTAATGAATACTATTAGTAAAAGTGAAGTATTTGCCGAAAATAAACTTTTCGCAACACTGGATACAACGGTTAGAAAAGTGGTTATCCGCAATTTACCGTTCCTTTTAACCGATACGGTAGGATTTATTAGAAAATTACCCACGCAGCTGGTAGAGTCTTTTAAATCGACTTTAGATGAAGTTAGAGAAGCCGATTTATTGTTGCATGTGGTAGATATCTCACATCCTAATTTTGAAGAGCATATCGACTCGGTAAACCAAATTTTGGACGAAATAAAAAGTTCAGATAAACCAAGCATTATGGTTTTTAATAAGATCGATCAATATGTACCCGAAGAAATTGCTGAAGACGATCTTATGACCGAAAAAACAACCGCGCATTACACGCTAACCGAATGGAAGCAAACCTGGATGAACCGTCTTGGTGATAATGTATTATTTATTTCAGCTTTAGAAAAAGAAAATATGGAGCATTTTAGAAAGAAGGTTTACGAAGCGGTTCGTAAAATCCATATTACTCGCTTTCCATATAACAATTTTCTATATCCGGAATACGATAAATACGGAGAAGAAAAGTAAATATAAAATTTTTCAATCAAGATATAGCAGCGGGTAATCATCATTTTTACCCGCTTTTCTATTTATTTAAATTTTATTGCAGTCATTTTGAAGCAAAAATGTAAACCCCTGTAAAAATTTTTATAAAGATTTCACTCCGCCTCCGGGGTTTTCTTTAATCGAAATCAGGTTACTATTTAATTTGCTTTATCATCTTCCAACGTCGTATTCTCGTCCTGGCGTTTTTATAAGACGAAGATGTATTGAGTTGAATCATTTATTCCTTTTGTTCACTTGCCATACCAGGGGGGACATATAAATCTTTATTCGATTGATTTTCGATAATTTCTAAAATCTCTACAACAACTTTATCAATCTTTCGCGTAGTTCTAAATAGTCGAGATACTCATAGCCAAATAAAACTTATTGGCTAATTTACCTAATTCATTCCACCAATAATTGGTTTCAGGAAAATCAACCTGTTCCTTGCTTTTCATTTTGCTATCCCACTTCAAAACAAGCGCTCCCCAGCCAATTAAGTAAGAAATCAGGTCACAAACACTCATTCTGGTGCTTTTTGCATGGCCTGCCAGTTCTTTAGCTTTGGTCAATTTTAAAGGAATACCTTCCAAATCTTCTCTCAATTTAGAATAGCTCGTGTGAATATCACCAGTTAATTCTTTCTTATTTTTTCGGGCTGCCATAAGGAATCAACTATAATAAATTCCAGTTTGATTATAAACTAAAATTAGTATCTTCCATTTAAAAATTAAGAAGATGAGGATAATTTTTTCATTTATAGCTTTGTGGATTTTTCAACTTACAAATGCACAAAGTGTAGAGGGATCCTGGGAGCTTATTTTAGAAAATGAAATTCCGACTGAACTCACTACAGTTCGTATTTATCAGGACGGATTTTTTGCTGAAGGCACCAAGCAAGGCGATTACGAATTTAAAAATGCAAAAGGTGGAATTTATGAAACCGAAGGATCTTCTTATACCGAAAAATTCGAGTTCAATTCTGCAGATAAAGAAAAAGTGGGAAGTATCAATAATCTTGCGATTGAAGTATCTAAAGACACACTACGGTTAAAAGGACAGGATTTTTCACAAACCTGGCTTAAAATTGGTGATTATCAGGACGATCTTTCAGGGGTTTGGATTATTACCGGCCGGCAGAAAAATGGTGAAATGCAAAGACGGGAAATTGGCGATCGCAAAACTATAAAGCTACTTAGCGGAACACGTTTTCAATGGATTGCTTACAACTCGGCCACCGGAGAATTTTTTGCCACAGGCGGCGGCTCGTATCTTCCAAAATATGGCAGATATATCGAGAATATCGAGTTTTTCTCTAAAGACGATTTTCGTGTAGGTGCCAGCTTAACTTTCGACTATCAGGTTCTAAACAACGAATGGCATCATCGCGGTAAAAGCTCGGCCGGAGATGCTATTTACGAGATCTGGTCACCCTATCAACCTGAAGAAATGATCAGGGACTAATTAACGCATTAAAATAGCCTCTGTAGGCAGATAAAAAATTCCTGGAGGATTTTTAGTAAGGTTAAAATACAGTATATCCTCCTGAACATTATACTGCATTCTTATTTTACCCTGTGATTTTTCATAGCTACTTTCTATGGTGCCCGCAAAATTCCCATCAGAAATTTGAAGCATAACAATAGAAAAGTTTTCTGAATCATTAGCACAGTCTATGCGTTCTCCATTATCGAAAACAGCACAATGTTTGCCCCGGTATTCTTTTTCGCTAATTTGCTGGAGTTCGATTTCAAAATGCTGAGAACCGTCTGGAGAAGCCCATTTCCAGGAGCCATTAATATCCTGTGCGCTCATAAAATAAATACTAAAAACAGCAAATAGTAGAGATAGTTTAAGTTCCATTATTCAATAGTTTAGTTGGCAGGACTTACGAAAATAACTATTCGGCAGTTAGTTTTATGTTATCAATATCATAAGTTGTAGTTCTTGAAGGGTCCCTTCCTTGATAACGAAAACCTATGTACACTTGAGTGCTAAAACAGGAAAGATCGACCTTAGAATTACTAAAGTGCACTGCAGCTCGATTAGAGGGTCCCATGGGTATATTAGCTTCCAGCAACTTCCAGTTCGCATGCTCTGGATCTCCACTAAAATCTTCACTTACATAAACCTGCAAAATAGTTCCGTTGTCATAAGACGCCCTAATGTCAAAAGACAAGACTTCATTTTGTGTTTGCGAAAGATCAATAGGCGGCGTAATAAGCCAGGCCTCCAAAGGATTCTCTCCGGTATTATAGGCCGAAATCCGAATCGTTCTATTCCCATTAGAAGTGGCATCCACAAAACGTTGCTCCCCTCCATTTACATTTAGGTTGATCCAACCTAAAGGATCTAATTTATTTTCGTTCGTAATTTCAGCAAAGTTTTCTTCAAATAAAATCGTTTTGCCTTCCGTAGTATTAGTGCCACACGTAAAAAATTCAGGATCACAGCGATTGCCATCAAATAATAAATCATCTGCAGAATTCACCTGAATAATATAAAAGTCATCGTAAAAATCACGTCCCAGAATGCCTAATATAGTGCCTGAGTTTGCCGGTAAACTAAGCCATTTAAAATCGGCATAAGTGCTGGTACTTAGCAAAGCAGTATCATCACTGTCACATTCTTCTATTTGCCGCAACCCATCGTATTGATCAAAAACTTCAGCCGCAAAAGTGCTATTGGAGGGACTAAATAAATTTCGGTTAAACTGAATATGATTCAACTGCACATAAGTACTTAGTAAATCTGAGGAAAAATCACCAATATTAATCTGCAGCGGAATGATTTCTTCCACAATTTCTGAACGGATTAGATGCTCATCTATTTCTGAAGATACTATAGGGTCAAGATTGCCCCTGTTTTGTTTACCCAACTGAATTAAACCATTATTTTTCGAGATACTTAGCCCATTTAATTTTACAAAAACTTTTCTTCCGAAGTTATAACGCTGATAAATGGCATTTTCATCGATTAAAATTTGAATTCCGGCTTCGGGATTTTCAGGCTGATCCTGAAGGATTAATTCTTTATAAAAATTACCGGCACGATCTGAAGAAACCACGTAAGCTTCAAAATACTGATCACCTGAAAATGTATAAATCACTCCAGTATCTTCATTATAGCTGTTTTTTACCGCTCTTAAACTAATTTGAGTACCTTCTATGTGTACCTTCTGTAAAAGCATAGTTTCCGGTATATTATAATCATCGGTCTTCACACAACTGATTAAAAGAAGAATTAAGAAAATTACTAATTTCTTCATTGTTAAAACCGAACATAAAGGTTAGCAAAATAAGTGGTTCCATAGCCGTACCAGTACCGATTTCCGAAAATCGGCGTTTCACGCTGCCGATCTTCTTTCAGGTTTTTAAAATTCGCATTTCGGGATTGCTCGTAACCACCTGTTTTATACAGTTGATTCAAAATGTTATTGAGACTAATAAAAAATCCAACATAATAATCGCCCAGTTTCCAGGATTTCCCTCCAATGGCATTCAACAAAAAATAATCTCCTACATTCTTTTGTTTAAGATATTTCCTGGCTAATTTTTCATCATAATTGTCGAGCGGCAAACCATCGGTATCAGTAGTAAAATTTGTTGTTCTAAGCAACGGACTCACATTGATAAATGAATTGGCAAAATAGTTGGTTGTAAAACCAAACCACCAGTAATCGGGATCACGATACTCAAAACCTAATTGCGCAGCATGTTGTGGCCCACCGGGAAGTCGATAATTCTTTAGACGAGTTTCGCCATAATTCACATTTCCTGCAAAACTATTACTGGTTAGATACAAACTAGGGTTGTTGGAATAGATAAACTGACCAAGCGCTAAGGCGGATTTTAGTTTTATAGTTGAAGTAACCTGAGCTTCAGCTCCAAATTCAATCCCAAAATGTTGTTTCTCTGCATCGTAAAGAATCTCCTGAACAAAAGCGGTGGTGGTATTTCTTCCCAAACCGGCCAAACCGTCAACATAATAAAATGAAACATCGGTAAGATTTCGAAATTGTGTGAAATACCCACTAATTTTTAGATTAAAATTGGGTGATCGATAACGATACGTAGCATCACCACTATAGATCTGCTCACTGCCTAAATCCTGCACCACCGTATTATTTTGCCGGGGATTCGCAAAACTGTTTTGAAGGGTTGGCGGGTTACTGGCAAAAAACAGGTTTGAGGATACGGAATGCCGGCCCGTAAAATGGTAAGTTATCCCGGATTTAAATCCAAAATCGATAAAATCCAGCCCCCTACTTTTTCCCGATGAATTATAAGGAAACAATCCATTTTGGTAATTCCCAAATCGATCATATACTGTGGAGCTAATTTTTGTTGAAAAGTAAGTTTCGATATTATTCGTGGAAAACTGAACTTGTGAGAACGCTTCAAGGCTGGTAGCGTTTAGATCATAATTATATTTATAAATATCATCTTTGATCACTAAACGATTAGGAGTTATTAAATTACTTTGAGCCACTTGCTCCAGCGAATACTCCTCATTGGGCTCAGCAAAAAAATCGATATCCAGAAAATAATCTCCGCCAAAAAGATCATCGATTCTGGCATAATTATGACTTTGTAAATGCTGAAAATTAATCCCACCATTAAGTTTAAAATTTGAATTTATCTCGTAATCGAAAACAGTATTTAGATAAATCGAATGGTCACTATTACGATCTTCAGTTAAGGCATAGACCGCATTATTTCCGATATTTGCTTCTACCCTATTCGCCTCATAAATCGCCCGCCAGTTTAATTGCCCATCTTTCCTAAATGCTGTTGCGCTTTTATATGCAGATTCGTAGTTCTCCCTACCTTCAAACCTTAAAAAATAACTCGGCAAATTTTGATAATAGGCTGGATCTGGATTTTGCCCACCTCCATCATAAGAAGCCTGCTCGTTAAACCGTACTAAATTCGTTCCACCATAATCGATCCTTGTATTGCCGATGTATCCAAATTGATAAGCAATATTGGTATTTATCTTAGTACTCCTCGAAAGGCTCCAAAAATGATTCAGCATCAAAATAGGTTCTTTTACCCTTCGTTGTCTTGAATTCCTAATTTTGTCTCCCTGAAGTCCCCAGTAACTATTATACTTCCTTCCTTTTAAGTTAAAAACTTCATCAGTTATTGCAGCCGATTTTCCGCGAATATTAGGTGTATAAATGGCTGCAAAATTTAGGCTATGATTCTTGTTTATCTTTCTTTCTACGGAAAAGAAGACTGATTTCGCGTTGTACGAAGTTCCTTCAATATAGCCTTCTTCAGCAAATCGACCAGAAAGTGAAACCGCATAAAACCAATTATGATTTAACTCCCCAGAACTATAGGTCGCCATAATTCTGGAGCGGTAACTCCTGTTGGAGGTAGATACAGTTAGTCGCGCTCCTTTTGAAAATTTCGATGCCCGCATTACAAAATTGATAGACCCGGCAAGGCTTCCGAAGTTGTTATCTACACCTGTAAGCCCAAAATTGAAATCCTGATTACGTTGTACATCGTTTAATCCCCCCCAATTACTCCATTGGGGCCTGCCATTATAGATTTTATTTAATGGAATACCATTAATCATGATCTTCCCATACTGACTATCATAACCTCGCGGCTTAAAATATGTCTGACTAAAATCATAAGCAGCAGCGTTTAAAAACGCATCTTTACCGGCGCTTAAAATCGAGGAAAATCCGGCATCAATTTGATCATCATCCAACTGGTCGTCGTTTAGGTTTACACTTCCTAATTGTGCCTGCCGTTCGATCACATCTGGTATTAGCATAATAATTCCTAAATCCAAGATTGCCTGATCAAGAAGTATTGGTAAGCGCAGCGACTCAAAACCGGGCTTAGAAATGTTCAATATGTAATTACCCATTTCAAGATCCTTAAATTTTAAGTTAAATATTCCGCCGGCATCCGTGGTTACCTGCGAAAAATGATTTTCTATGCTAATAGATACTCCACCGATCACATCTTGAGAATTAGCGTGAAGTATTTTTCCAGAAATTATGATGTCCTGTGCCTGTAACATACCATAAGATATTGAAACTATCCAAAAAAAGATCAACCTATTCATTGAAAATCAACATATTATACACTAAATTTAATAAATAACAAGCGAAACCGTATAATTTATCGAGATAAATACTAAAAATTTATTGCTATCATTGGAATCACATAAGCTATTGTCTTCGAAACTATTACAGTTACTACTGCTTTTGTACTGTACAATCGGAAGATCCCAGGATCAAAATACATACGAGGTTTTGACGATTGCTTTTTATAATACCGAGAATCTTTTTGATACCAGAAACGACGATTTTACTTTTGATGACGATCGTACTCCTGAAGGCAAAGATGCCTGGACGGAAGAAAAATATCATCAGAAATTAAAAAATATTGCTAAGGTAATTTCAGAAATAGGAATAGAATTATCAGGAAACAGTCCTGAAATTATTGGTTTATGTGAAATTGAAAATTACAGTGTTCTTGAAGATTTACTAAACACTACAAAATTAATAAGTAAAGACTACAAAATTATTCATTTTGACTCTCCGGACCGCCGCGGGATAGACAATGCCCTGGTATATAATCCAAACATCTTTAAACCAATAGCATCAAAAGCTATTGCAGTACCTATACAAAACGGGGACGGAAAAAGAAGATACACCCGTGACATTTTGGTTAGCACTGGTACTATTCAGAATGAAAAATTTGCATTTTTAGTAAATCACTGGCCCTCTAGAAGTGGTGGTGAAAAAGCAAGCCGAAATTATCGAAAATCGGCCGCCTTGGTCAACCGAAAAATATGCGATTCGCTTTGGGCCATCGATCCTTCCCTTAAAATTATAAACATGGGAGATTTTAATGATGATCCTAAGAACAAAAATGTAAAGAATATATTGAAGACTTCAGAAAACCCAAATCAATTTCAGTTTTATAATCCGATGCTGAAATTATATAAAAAGGGGATAGGAAGTTTAGCATATCGGGATAATTGGAACTTATTTGATCAGATCCTTGTGTCAGGGGCAATGCTCAACAAAGATTACAAGCATTTTCAGTATTATAAGGCCGGAGTTTTTAAAAAGGAGTATTTAATTACTTCAAAAGGACAGTATAAAGGATATCCTTTCCGAAGTTATGGTTATAACGGCTATCTAGGTGGTTATAGTGATCACTTTCCGGTATATCTTTATCTTATAAAAACGAAAAATCCCCGTTAAAAACAGGGATTTTCTATATTTTGAAGGTTAAATTTTATAACCATGCATTCCAAGGAATTCTTGAAAGAAGTACCACTAAAGCAATCGTATAAAATATCGCCAGTGTTTTAAATTTTGGCGTAGAAGTTAATTT
>CESL01158289.1_pt1 | contig 11704 bp, 8 predicted proteins | sample 531221 | NCBI WGS metagenome assembly CESL01 (sample SAMEA2622197, study PRJEB7988) | marine metagenome | biome: marine biome (ENVO:00000447); feature: mesopelagic zone (ENVO:00000213) & marine oxygen minimum zone (ENVO:01000065); material: "saline water (ENVO:00002010), including plankton...
AAGGACGACAAGCCCGGTAAGGATGACAAGCCTGGCAAGGATGACAAACCCGGTAAGGACGACAAACCTGGCGGTCCGGGCAAGGACGGCGGCCCCGGCAAGGGTGACTAGTCGTGCTAATCGTTAACGCCTTCGATGCCTTTCGACATCTCGCAATATGCGGTCGATGGGTATGAGCGCCACTATCGGCCGACTGCTGATCTGCGTACTATCGCTGGCAGCTGCGATGTTACTGTGGGGCTCGGGGTTTTTGCAGGGCGCTGAAGATGCTTTGCGCAATTCCCTATTCGGCATCCATTCCCGCGAAGCCAGCGGCCAGCTTCACGTCGTCGAGATGGATGCGGCAAGCCTTGCAGAGATAGACCGGTGGCCCTGGGACCGGCGCCACTATGGTGCACTTGTCAGTCGGCTGTCTGATGCGGGCGTGCGGAGCATTACCTTCGACGTCGATTTTTCCACTCCATCTGAAACAGAGCAGGATCTCGCTTTCGCCGCGGTGCTGGCCGAGGCCAAGCCAACGATCGTCCTGCCGACATTTGCGCAAAGAGCATCTCGGCACGACACAAGGATGCTAGACGCCCTGCCGATCCCGGCCTTGAGGGATTATGCGATCCTGGGTTCGGTTTCGATCGCAGCAGACGGCGACGGGTTCGTGCGGCGAATGCCATTAGGCACTCTTACGCAGGGCATTCCCCGGCCATCATTGTCCGCGCAGATTGCGGGCCGACCCGGGACGGTCGATCAGCCTTTTCCATTAGATCTGTCGATCGACCCTCTGACTATACCCCGCCACAGCTTCTCTGATATCGAGCACGGTCGGTTTGCCGAAGCCGATCTTCGTGGAAAAGATGTGTTGGTCGGTGCCACGGCAATAGAAATGGGCGACAGGTACGCTGTTCCTAAGCATGGCGTAATTCCCGGCGTCATTGTTCAAGCAATTGCAGCTGAAACTCTCTTTGCGGCTTTGCCTGCCAGCGCAGGCCCGTTTGTTCTTATGGCAATAGCCTGCGCAGGCTTCGCCTGGTTGCTTCGGGCGACAACAATGCGCCAGGCCGCAACGCGCAGCGCCGTAGCGCTGGGCACAGTTGTGAGTGCCTACGGCGTTTCTTGGTTCGCATTTTACACGATGCTCGAAGCCGCACCCGCCGCAGTCGCGGTATTGTTTGCAGGCGCTGCGCAGTTGCTGGCAATTCTTAAAAAGGAATTGGACCATAGGCGCGTCCATGACTCCGACACAGGGCTTCCGAACCGACTGTCGATGGAACGAGAGATTGATCCGGCGTCGGCCGCATGCATTACGGCAATCATTGGTAATTACGCGGCGCTCTCGAGCGTTCTGGGCGATCACAATGCGAAAGAACTCCTCAAACGCGTTGCCGAGCGGCTCCTCGTAGGGAACTTCGGCAGCACAGTTTATCGAATAGAGGACCGCACGCTCGCCTGGCATTCTTCTCTTGAAGCCGGAGAGATGGAGGCAATGCTAAAGGCATTGCATGCACTGATGCGACGTCCCATTGAGGTCGGAGGGCGACGCGTTGATGTCCAGATCGCATTTGGCGTTGCCGCACCTCAAGCCCTAGCAGAGGCGGCGTTGTCCGCTGCGACGGCTCTGAGAAATGGAGAACCTTGGCACATTCATCTGGCTGATGAGCAAACCGAAGTGGAACGGCAGATCTCCCTCATGGGAGAGCTCGATGTGGCAATCGATTTGGGTGAGCTTGAGGTCGTCTATCAGCCGAAGCTTGATTTGAAGACTGATCGTATCACCAGCGTCGAAGCGCTCGTACGTTGGAATCACCCGCAACGCGGTCCGTTACGACCCGACCTGTTCATTCCGATGGCCGAAGATGCGAACCGGATATGCGACCTGACCTTGTATGTTCTGCAAAGAACCATCGATGATTTGGCCGCTTGGTGCCAGCGTGGTCTTGTTGTCAGCGCTGCAGTCAATATTTCTGCAAAGCTGGTTTATTCAAACGAATTCATCGACAAGGCAAAGCGGATCCTTACGGAGACAGGAATTCCGCGGAATCGTTTGATTTTCGAGGTGACTGAATCAGCAACAATTGACGATCCTAGCGCCGCTGTCGCCGCGCTTCAGCACTTTCGCGACCTTGGCATCGCAATCTCGATGGACGATTACGGCACAGGCCAGTCGACATTGACTTATCTCAAGCAGCTTCCACTGTCCGAACTTAAGATCGACCGGAGCTTTGTTCAGCACGCCCATGAGGACGCAAACGATGCGCTTCTTGTTCAGTCGACCATCGACCTTGCGCATCGGCTTGGTTTGCGAGTTGTTGCAGAAGGAGTTGAGGATCGAAGCTGTCTCACCTTCCTCCGGGAAGCGGGCTGCGATCTTGCTCAGGGCTATTTAATTGGACGACCGACCAGCCCAGAAGAAATAAGGGAAATGCTTACATCGCATACGTCACTTGCGGCCTGAACGCGACTAACAATTTTCTGCTTATCGACTGATAGTACTCGGTACGCTAGGCAACCTTTAATTGTTAAGCGAACGTCCGCTTTTGGGTTGCTACATCAATCTCTCGAATGACCGTTATTAGGGCGCGTAGCCGACCGGCAAGAATTGGGCCGTGTGTGGACGGCCCTCCGTTGGCAAGGGGTAAATTGAAGTTCCGCATTCCGCTGGTCGAGGCGGCCATGTGTCCGGCCTTTGATTGCGGCTATGTCATGCGCCGCTGGCCATGATGCCTTTCGCGCGAACCGGGTCCCGACCTATAGCACGCGCTCGAAGCGCCACGGCCCAAAATGGGTTTTTCCGATCCGGCGGTTTCAACCGGCTTGGTGCATCAACTCCTCTTTGCCCTTTCCAACCTCGTCGACGCAGCTGCTCCGCGCCTTAACTCTACGCCGACATCGGCAATGGTTCTCGGTAGCGTTCGCCGCTGGTCATCAGCGCCCAGACCATGCGCGCATTCTTGTTTGCAAGCGCTACCGCGGCGACTTTGGCGGGGCGGCGAGCAAGCAACTGCACCAGCCAAGGTCGCTTCGTGCCGTGACGCTGTGCGTAACGGATCACCGCCATCGCTCCGACCACCAGCATCTGCCGCAGGTATCGGTTGCCAGCGCGTGTGATGCTGCCGAGCCGATCTTTCCCGCCCGACGAGTTCTGCTCGGGCACGAGCCCGATCCAAGCCGCTAGGTCGCGGCCGGTCCTGAACACACTGGGATCGGCAACCGAGGCAACGAACGCACTCGCAAGGAGCGGGCCCACGCCGGGGATCTCCATTAGCCTGCGCCCGAGTTCGGTTCGGCGCGCACTGGCGAGCACGCGGCGGTCATTCTCGAGGATCTGGCGCTTCACGACTTCGAGTTGCGCTGCCAGCATCTGCAGACACAGGCGCGCATCTTCCGGCACGCGATCGTCACCGGCATCCGCGACCACCTCGAGCAGCCGTTCGACCCCAAGCCGACCGACAGGTGCAACCACGCCGAACTCGGAGATATGAGCACGGATCGCGTTCGAGATCTGCGTGCGCTGCCGGTTCAGCATCAACCGCACACGGTGGAGCATCATCAGGCTCTGTTGCTCCGGGCTCTTCACCGCGACGAAGCGCATCGTCGGCCGGGTCACCGCTTCGCAGATCGCTTCCGCATCGGCAGCGTCGTTCTTCCCACGCTTGACGTAGGCCTTCACGTACTGCGCCGGCATCAGCTTCACGTCGTGACCCAGTGCGGTCAGCTCTCGCGCCCAGTAGTGCGAGTTGTTGCACGCCTCGATGCCGACGAGGCACCGCGGCAGCTTCGCGAAGAATGGCAGCATCCTCGCTCGCGTCAGTCGGCGGCGGATCAGCACCTCGCCACCTGCTCCAACGCCATGCACCTGGAACACCGACTTCGCGATATCCAGACCGATCGTAACGACTTCGCCCATCTCGACTCTCCTTCCAGCTCAACCCCGCGATATTACCGCAGGAGGGGGGAGAGCCGTCCACAGCATCAAGAGCGGACTATCGGCTTTGCAGATCAAATTGCTAAGAACTGCCTCTCGCGACGCATCGGCCCACGAACTGAATCTTCCGGCCCAAATTCTGCGAGAGTTAGCATCATAACTCAAAAGTCAGTCAGCGGACTTCGCTGTTTGCTAATTGTGGCGATCCACCGTCTACACCATTGAGGAACCAAACGCTGTCTCTCGGCAGGGCGCCAGCGCGCTTGCGTGCGGACACCCACATTACACAAGTGCCTAGAGCTCCAATCACTGCAAGCATATCGACGAGCCAGACTGAGTTGGAAAAGCCTGCAGCGAACAGCATCGAGGCGGCAGGCACCGTGAGGAAAGACAGGGCCGTAACAGGAAGGAGTTCGATGGCAGCGCGTGCTCCTCCGCGGAACAGTGCCCAACCACTGAACGTGAGGAAAACGGCATAGTAGATCATACTGTGGATGTGCGGTTCCGCGGCAAGACCGAGCGGCTTAGCGGCAGCAATTGTCGCCGAAATGCCGGCCACGCAGCCCAACGGGACGCCCACCGTCAATGCGGCTAAAACGCGTGTAGCACGGGTCTGCGTTACCTGACCGTTCTTACGCTCGCGCTTGCGGCGGGATTCTATCCATAGGAGATTGCCGGTATAGAACAGGAAGGCACCGGCCAGACCCAGCAGGAAATAGGCCCAGCGAACTCCAGTTCCGCCGAAGTTGCCGAAATGAAGCGCGAAGAAGCTTGTTATCGTTGCGCCCCAGGCGTCCTGCTTGCCTGGCATGTAATCCACTTCGGTAAACTCACCCGTGTAAGCGTCGAGTTCGGCCATCCCGTAAGTCGGTGCGCGGTGACCGTAACGCGGATCCGTGCCAGACACGCGGGCATGCGTACTCCCGTCCTCTTCGCGATGGTAATTGACGGACCGGACAGCAAAGCCCGGCGCTTGGGCTTCTGCGCGGCGGACGAGTTCCGCTGGTGGCAGTACGGGACGTTCTACCGGCGGCGCAGCGCTCGTTTCGAGCGGAGGGCTTCGCTCCATATAGGTTGCGCCTTGCAGGTCGTAGAACTGGTCATGGAACGCGAAGACGACCGCGGTGAGGGCCATCACGACATGGAAAGGCACACTAAGAATACCGAGTACGTTGTGAACGTCGAGCCACATTCGCTTCACATTCTTGCCAATGCGCAGCGCGAAGAAATCGGAAACAAGGCTGGGCAGCAGAACGATAATGCCGGAGACAAGGGCGATGAAATACAGCAGCGAGATCGCCCCCATGATCGGCATGGCGATTTCATGCTCGAGCGGCAGGCCGACCTGCTGATGGAGAACGTCCACAAATTGCGCGACGGGCGAAGGGCCTTTCTGGTCGATCTCAACCGAACCGTCAGGTGCCAGCGCGGCATAGAAAATCTCAGGCTCGGCATGGTCGCCACCGCGCACCGTCCAACTCATGCGCGCCGGGTTTTCGGGACCTGTGGCAAGGTGAATATCGTATGATCGTGCAGCTTCTGGATATTCGGCAAGGACTGCTTCTACAAGCTGAGGCGTTCGTTCGAGCGAGACTGGTTCGGACAGTTGGCTCTGCGGTGATGCCCATCGCTGTAGAGGCTCTTCGAACATGGTGATAGCACCAGCGTAAAAGGCGATGAATAAGGCCAAGCCAGAAACGATGCCAACCCAGCCATGGATTTCCTTGTACATCTTCACGATGTCGGTCCGGACCTTCATCACAGGTTTCCTAATAGGTATAGTGAGATCCAGATAACCGCGGTCAGAGCGCTAAGCACTGCCCAAGCTCGCTGGCCCGAGCGAAACAAGAAACAGAAACTCAGGATTATCGCCCATACAGGCGCCATCAGCCACATGGTCAGCTGACCTTGGAGCGAGAAATAAGTGTCCTTGAGTCCCATTGCTTCAGCAAGCAGGCCAGATAATCCTAGGGCGATGGCTAGGCCCAGGACCAAACCCGCGCTGGCCTTACCGAACCAGTCCCTGCTCGTCAGTTGAGCTTTCATCTGGACCGTCCCTTCTTTGCCATCTTGCGATCGCCCTGCTTCCATGCTGCAGCCAGAGGCACGAAGGTCCAGATGAGCATGACGAGAGTAACGAGGATAAAGATGGCGGTCGCTGCTCCTGCCCACTGCAGGAGCAAGACTAGGCTGGCGGAAGCGAATATCGTCCCGGTCAAGGCTAAAGGGCGAGATGGCAGTTGCCGGCCCCATAGCAACTGGTTTGGAGATGCGAGGTAAAGGAGGATGCCCGACAGCATTGCGATTACCATGCCGGAAATACCCATTATGTTCATGGCAGGGTTTTGCCGGTCGCAAGCTGAACGGCCATGCCAATGCCCGAAAGCGCAATCGCTGCGTGATCTTCGCCGGACGACACACGCTGCTGCACGGTCAAATTACCAAACGTGCTCAGATGCTGAGCCAGTTCACGGGTTCGATCAACCATCCGGTTCAATTTAATGCGTTCGTTCTGCGCTAGAGCCGCAGGCCCCATGCCATTGGCCTCAAGTAACTCCTGCTCACGCTCCCCCACTGAAAGAGCGACAACACGCGGCCCTGAAACTTCAAGCCGGTCTGCGAGGCCATCGAAGCCAGCTTCTATCACCTCGTCTGCCAGCCAAATGGCCGGACTGGAGGCTGCGTAACTGTCAAACAGGTCCGGATACTGAAGCAGGGTGTCGATTACGAACAGGCCGCCATAGCTGTGGCCCCAGATAGTTTCACGGTCGTGATCAACGGAGAACTCCACACCGATCGCCGGCTTGAGTGTGTTTTCTAGGAAACGGCGAAATACATCTGCACCACCAGTCCGCCTCCCGCGCGGGTCGACTTCAGCCGAGCAGACAGGCGTATAATCGAAGGCGCGGTGCAACGTGGAATCACCCGAAGGATATCCGATGGCGACCACGAGAACTCCCCGATATCCTTCATCGCCGCCAAAGCGCGCCATGCGTTCAGACGTTTGGGCTGCGACCGGAAAGCTGTCCTCTCCATCTAGCAAATAGAGGACAGGATAGCCGGGTTCCGGTGCGGGTTCTTTTGGGCGATGAATGAAAATGCGATAGTGCGCGCCGTCTTGCGACATCATGTCGCGAACATCGGTCCTGTCCATGACGTAAGGCTCGGCGAGCCCCGATAAAGGTGTGGCCGCGACCGCGAGGGCCCCCATAGCAGCCAGCCGTCTTACCATTCGAAGGACACCCGCGCTGTGACGACCCGGCCCTGACCATAGTAGCATGATGCAGCAGAGGTGCAGGTAACCACGTAACGTTCATTCGCGAGGTTTCGTGCATTAAGCGAGAAGGCAATGCCCTCCATCGGGCCGCGGGGGACATCATAACGCAGGAACAGGTCGAACAGGAGGTAATCGTCGATGTCGAACGTATTGTTCGTGTCGCCGAAGCTACCCCCGGTATAGCGAGCGCCGCCACCGAAACCGAGGCCTTCAAGGCCTCCGGTTTGAATACGGTGATTCACGAAAATCGACGCAAGATATTCGGGGACCTGCGGCACATTATTGCCGACAATCGAGCCGTTCGTGTCCTCGGTAATCTTGGCATCCAAATGCGAGGCGGAGGCAATCAGCGTCGTTCCCTGCGTCAAAGACGCGCGACTTTCGAACTCAAGCCCGCGTACGCGGGCCTCGCCAGCTTGGATCTGGCAAACAAGCCGTCCGCACAACGTCCCATTCGGATCGCGGACAGGCACGTTCTGCTGTGTAATCTCGAATGCGCCAGCAGTCAGGTAGATGCCATTTCCAGCCTGATATCGAAGACCGGCCTCATATTGCTCACCCGTTGTCGGTTCGAACAGCACTCCGCCCAGAGTTCCCGACGGATCGACAAGCTGCGGCAGGAAGCTTTCCGAATAACTGAAATAAGGCGCAAGGCCATTATCGAAGAGATACACGCCGCCTGCGCGCCAAGTGAACGCATCTGCACTATAGGCGTTCGGCGTGTTCGTGATCAGGTTTGTGGTGTCATCGCTGGCCCAGTCATACCTACCGCCGATCGACACCCTGAGATTGCCGAAAGAAATCTGGTCCTGCAGATAGGCGCCGGTCTGTTCACTGATCGCCCCGGTGTAAATTTGCGGACTGAGGTTCGCTTCATAATCGTCACTTCCTCGCGGCACCGGATTGAAGATGTCCAGCAGCGGGTCGACCTGTCCGCGCAAGGCATCGCCGAGCCGGGGAAGGATCACAACGTCGCGATAGTGTTCGTAGTCCGTATGGAAATAGTCGAGGCCGCCGAGGAGAGTGTGCTCGACCGGTCCGATCGCGATATCGAGCTGCAACTGGTTATCGACTGCAAACCCATCGCTGAAGCCGTCTGCGCGAATGGCGCGTCGCCCGATCGTCTGACCAGAGATGCAGCCGGCTCCCGCCGCAACCGCAATCGGATTGGTGGCATCGGTACAATCGGCGACTGTATCGCCCGCAAGTACCGTGACTTCATAGAAGGTTTCAATGTGCGTGTAGCGAGCATTGTTGCGGAAGGTCAGCGAAGGCGTGATGTTCCATTCGAGGAAGGAGGCCGCGAGTAGTTGATCGCGTTCGAACGTGTTCCATTCGCTTTCGCCAAGATTGGCACTAACGTCGATATAGCCGCCATTGGTCTCAGAATAGGTGCCGGTTGCAGGCAGGAACTGGTAGGTCGCATCGCCGCCATCATGCTGATACTGGCCGAGCAATGTCCAACTCAGATTGGAACTGGGCTCCCACGTCACGCTCGGTGAAACATAATAGCGCTCGTTCACGACATCATCGATCTGCGTGCCGCCGTAATGCGCCAGACCCACAATTCTGCCGCTCAAGCCGGACGATAGCGGCCCGGAGACATCGGCTCCGACCCTTCCTGAGAAGCTTCCTAAATCCGTGTAGCCCTGCACTTGCGCAATCGCATTTGCCTGGAATGTGGACGTTGGACGCTTCGTGACGAGGTTGACAATACCGCCTGGAGCGGTCTGGCCATATAGGACGCTCGACGGCCCCTTCAGCACTTCGATCTGTTCGATGCCGAAGGTGTCGAAGCCAAAGCGAGAGAACTGGCCCCCTATTGGCAATCGCAGCCCGTCGACGAAATTGTTGTTCGCCGAGAAGCCGCCTGCCGAAAAGCCGCGGACCGCCACCTCGTCAGTTCGGCTATCAATGCCGAACGGTTCGGCCTGGACACCTGCTGTATATGACAGAGCATCGGCAATGGTGCTTGCTGCCCGAAGTTCGATCTCGTCGCGATTGACGATGGAGATCGTCTGCGGCGATGCGATGATCGGCGCATCCGTTTTTGTGGTCGAAAGAGCGGTGGAAAGTCCGGTTGCGGTCACGACGATCGTATTGTCGGGTGGGCGCGACGTCTCATTACCCTCCGGAGGAGAAGCGACCTGTGCGCACGTGATCGATGGAAAGGCGGTTACGCCCGCAAGGAGAATGGCAGCGAAAGAGTTACGGTAAGTCAATGGAGCCCCGGGTCCGAATTTGTGAATGGGCAGCTAATGCGAGTCATTCGCATTTGCAACCCCTGTGAAAGGTTTTAAGGCTCTGATTGATAGGAAGGAGGCTCAGTCCACTGCGACCCATCTCGACGCTGCTATGGCGCTGTAACCGGTTTCATGCTTAATTGATGAAACTCAGGCTTTCACGCAGACGGGACAGGAAGATGAAACGGCTGATAATCGTTACCGGCTTGGCACTCGCAGGATGTGCGGCCCTGCCTTCCGAACACGAGCGGCTTGCCGCACCTTCTGCGACGACCGATGATACGCGACCAAATATCATCTTCATCATGTCCGATGATCATGCGCAGACCGCGATCTCGGCTTATGGAACCGACATCGGCAAAATCGCGCCCACCCCCAATATCGATCGTATCGCCCGCAACGGCGCGCTTTTCGAAAACAGCTACGTCACCAACTCGCTGTGCGGGCCGAGCCGTGCCACGATGCTTACGGGCATGTTCAGCCACATGCATGGCTTCACAAAGAACGGACAGGCGTTCGACAATGCCTCGTGGAATTGGGTCCGCGAGCTCGGGAATTCAGGCTACCAGACCGCGCTGTTCGGCAAGTGGCACCTCAACTATTCTCCCGAAGGATCGGGCATCCAGACATGGGCCGTGCTTGACGATCAGGGTAAATATTACAATCCCGATATTATCACGCCGAAAGGCAGACAGGTGATCGAGGGATATGCCACCGACATCACCACCGATCTGACGATCGACTGGCTTACCCACCAGCGCAAGACAGATCAGCCTTTCGTGCTTATGATGCATCACAAGGCCCCGCACCGAAATTTCATGCCTGCGATCCGCCATATCCAGAAATACATCGGCACCGAGTTTCCAACTCCCACGAATTACTTCGACCACTACGATGGTCGGCCCGCGGCAGCATCGCAGGAAATGACCATCGCGCAGGACATGTATGAGGGACACGACCTGAAGATGACGACGAAAGAGGGCTCGACCGAACTCCGGTTCAATCCGTGGACTGATGACTTCGACCGCATGACCCCGGCACAAAGGGAAGCCTATTTCGGCGCACTCCAGCCCGGTAATGACGCGATGAACAGCGCCGACATGAGCGCGCGTGAGATGGCGATCTGGAAATATCAGCGCTACTTGGATGAATACCTGGGTACCGTGGCCGCGGTCGACGAGAGTGTTGGACGCCTGCTCGACTGGCTGGAAAGATCGGGCGAGATGGACAACACGATTGTCGTCTACACGTCGGACCAGGGTTTTTACCTTGGCGAACACGGCTGGTTCGACAAGCGCTTCATGTACGAGCAGTCACTTCGCACGCCGTTCCTGATGCAATATCCCGGTCATATTCCTGCCGGCATTCGAGTGGAGGCACCGATACAAAATATCGACTACGCCGCAACATTCCTCGACTATGCCGGGCTTCCGCCGCGCGCGGAAATCCAGGGTCGCTCGTTGCGTGAAGTCGCTGCAGGTCCGCCACCTGTCGACTGGCGTGATGGGATCTATTATCATTACTATGAATATGTGCGTGGGCCCGGGAATCATGCAGTGAGCGCACACTACGGGATCAAGTCGGAACGCTACAAGTTGATCCGCTTTTATGGCCACGTGAACGCGTGGGAGTTTTACGATCTTTCGAGAGATCCAGAGGAGATGCGCAACAGGATTGATGATCCGGCGATGCAGGCTCAAATTGACGAAATGAAACGCCAACTCGCCGCGTTACGCGTTCGTTATCATGACGACACGGGGCCGGCAGTGCTTGATGCTCTTACTTCTCAATCGGCTATAGTCCGGGGCAAACACGATGCCGAAGCCGCCGCCGGCCTCCATCATCACTGAGAATTCGTATCTGCTCCGCCGATTTCCACTGCAGTGGGGCAAGGTTTTCCGCTGGCTTGGGGTTGCATATTCCGGCTGGACAGACGTCCTCCAATAAAATTCAAACAAAACTTCCAAAAGCCATCTGGGCGTCAGCCTAAAATGGATGCGCCCTACTCTCTCGCCGAAATTGGGCCGCATTCCGCCTGTCCGCTTGCAGCCACCATAATAAACGGAGCCGCCGTTCGGTCGCGACAACGCTTTGGCCAGCTGACGCCAACATTGCGGCCGTTCCCCGGGTTGCTTCTGCTTCATCTTGGCTGCCGACAAACCTGCTCATGTCGTCTTGTAAGCCTTCGGCTAAAGCTGATGGGCCACCGATAAGTACGACCTATACAAGACTAACAATAGCAGACGTGCCGAATTGGGACGCGCGCGC
>CESL01031791.1_pt1 | contig 11675 bp, 18 predicted proteins | sample 531221 | NCBI WGS metagenome assembly CESL01 (sample SAMEA2622197, study PRJEB7988) | marine metagenome | biome: marine biome (ENVO:00000447); feature: mesopelagic zone (ENVO:00000213) & marine oxygen minimum zone (ENVO:01000065); material: "saline water (ENVO:00002010), including plankton...
GCCACTCGACTGATGAGCCGTGCCGTGATCCGCCTGTCGACCGACGATGCGGAGGAAAACGTCGCGTCCTTCCTCCAGGGTCTCGTGACGAACGACATCGCCGGGACCCTTCCCGCCTATGCCGGTCTGCTGACGCCCCAGGGCAAGACCCTCTTCGACTTCATCGTATGGCCAGGTCCGGCAGGCGAATTGCTGATCGATTGCGAAGCGGGCGTGGCGGAGGATCTCGCAAAGCGTCTGTCGCTCTACCGTTTGCGTCGCAAGATCGCGATTGCCGTCGATCCGCGTGTCGGTGTCCACTGGCGCCCGGAAATGGGCGATGGCGCGGCGACGGATCCGCGGCTGGGCGCGCTCGGCCAGCGCTGGCTCGCTCCTGCAGAAGATAGCGATGAAGCTGCTGACGACGCCTGGCAGGCCCATCGCCTCGCCATGGGCGTGCCCGAAGGCAGCGCGGAACTCGGCGATATCCTCTGGCTCGAAACCAATGCCGTCGAACTCCACGGCGTCAGCTTTGCCAAAGGCTGCTATATCGGTCAGGAAAACACCGCGCGCATGAACTGGCGCAGCAAGGTGAACCGGCGGCTGGTTGTCGTGCCGCTGGATCAGTCGGATGAAAAGCGGCGCAAGGCAGAATATCCTGCGCACGGGCTTGCCGTCGATCACTTGCGCGTTGCCGATATCGACCCCGCACTGGCCCCGGAATGGATGCGCCCCGGGCTCACCCCTGCGGAAGAGTAAGCTCCATCGAGCGGACCAGCATCCGCTCCGCCCTGTCGCGTGCGGCTGTTTCCGGAAGCCCCAGCGACCGCGACAGTGCCGTGCCGATCAGCGCATCGCCCATCGCCATCAGCACCAGCGCCAGCGTTTCTTCATGGACCTGCATCGGCGCCGCGCCATGAGCGGCCTCACCCGGTGCGATTTCGTCGACCAGCTGGTGAATGGTTTCCACGATCGGCGTCAGCGCATCTTCATTGCCGGTCAGGATCATCCAGCTGGCCAGCGCGCCTGCGCCTTCCTTGTCGAAGGCATCGAATGCCAGATCGACCACTTCGCGAGGGCTGCCCAGCCCTGCCCGGCTCGCCCGCACGGCATCGATGATCGTGTCGCATACCGTGCCCGCCAGATGCCCCGCCAGCGCCTTCTGCAGGCCGGCGGCCGATCCGAAATGATGCAGCAGATTGGCATGGGTGCGGCCGATGCGGGCGCCCACCGCCTTCAGCGTGACCGATTGCGGGCCTGTTTCGATGAGCAGGCCCCGGGCCGCCTCCAGCGCGGCCAGGCGCGATTCTTCTGGAGAAAGTCGTTTACGCGTTGCCATATGTCTCACGAAGTATCCCATTCATCGCAAGTGGGAAACCCGTTAACCGCATGTTATTGACAGTAATGTCAGTAGGACTTACTTACATTCATGTCAGTTAACCCCACGGAGCTTTCCATGAACGCCCCCGTTTCCATTTCCCCCGACGTCCGCAATGCCGCGCCCACGCCGGAAGACCTTACCATCACCGTCCGCGACGAACGCTTCAATCGCGATTCGACACCGCGCAGGTGGTGGGCCGGCGATGCGTTCGGCACCGCCTGGCACAATGCCCTGTCGGCCACCTTCCCTCGCGGCGAAGCCTTCTTCATCGAAGCGGTGAAGGCCCATCGCGACGGGGCCGATCCCAAGCTCGAGGCCGAGATTCGCGCCTTCGTGAAGCAGGAAATCAACCACACCCGCGAACATATCGCCTTCAATCGTCTGGCCGAAGATCACGGCTACGACATCAAAGGCATCGACAAACGCGTGGCCGAACTGCTCGCGCTGACCAAGGATCGTCCCGCCATCGCCAATCTGGCGGTGACCATGGCGCTCGAACACTACACCGCCATGATGGCCGCCGAATTCCTGGCCAATCCGCAGCATTTCGCCGATTCCGATCCGGAAGTGCGCGACATGTGGCGCTGGCACGCGGTCGAGGAAATCGAGCACAAGGGCGTTGCCTTCGATACCTGGAACCACGCGACAAAGGACTGGAGCGACGGCAAGCGCTGGCGTGTGCGCAGCATCGTCATGCTCAGCGTGACCGTCCGGTTCTTCAAGAATCGCTGGGCCGATTCGCTCGCCCTGCTCAAACAGGATGGCATTACCGGCTGGAAAGCCCGCTGGGGCCTGTTCAAATATCTGACCGTCAGCCCCGGCGTCGTGCGGCGCATATTCCCGGCATGGCTCGCCTACTTCAAACCGGGCTTCCATCCGTGGGATCACGACGATCGCGCCCTGATCAATGTTTACGAGGGCGAATTTTCCGACGCCCTGATGCCCGCGGAATAATTTTCCGCCCAAGAACTGCTAGAAGAAAGGCCCCGCGAGGTGATCGCGGGGCCTTTTCCGTTCGGTCAGGCCGCTTGCAGCGGCATCAGCGTCTCATCGGACAGGTGCAGCCGGTAGAGCGCGCAGGGCGCGTCGCTACCCCGCCCCCTGCTGTGGCGCGGAACAATCTTGCCGGTCGGTACGAAGCCGATCTTGCGCAAAACGCGCCCCGACGCCGGATTGTCGGTGAAATGGCCCGCCTCGATTCGCTGGTGGCCGAGCAGCCGTGCAACCTCCAGCACGCCGCGGGCCGCTTCGGTGGCGAAACCGCGCCCCCAGTATGGCTGCGCAATCCAGTATCCCAGTTCGGTCTGGCCGTTCCCGTCCGGATCCATGCCGATGCATCCGACGATTTCCGACCCTGACAGCGTCGGCAGCGTGATCAGGAAACGCGGATAGAACGGATCGGTGTTGCGCATCACGAATTCGTGCGCATGTCGGGGGAGATAGGGCCAGGGCGCGCTGGCAAGGTTGCGGACGACGCATTCGTCGGCAATCGCGCGCAAAAGTGCATCGGCATCTTCGGGCCAAGCAGGCCGCAGCAGCAGCCTCTCGGTAACATGGAACATCGGTATTCTCCCCGTATCTCCACGCTCCGGGCTCCTAGGCCGGACGCGTGACAATTGCGTGGCGGCGAAAGGATTTTTCGCCGACGAAATCGAAGAGGGAGAAACGACGAGAGGGAGACGGGTTGGTCCCATCTCCCTCTTCGGTTGCCGGATCATGGACCCGGCTGGGACCGTCCCGTTTGGACGATCCCGTTATCGGAGCGTCCGGTTATTCCGCGGCTTCGGCCATCATATCGACCGAGACGAATTTGCGGTCGAGTTTGCCCTTGTGGAATCGCACAATACCATCGGTAAGCGCGAAAAGGGTGTGGTCCTTGCCCATGCCGACATTGGCACCGGCATAGAACTTGGTACCGCGCTGGCGCACGAGGATGTTGCCGGCGACGACGTTCTCGCTGCCGAACTTCTTCACACCAAGGCGACGACCGGCTGAATCGCGACCGTTACGCGACGAACCGCCTGCTTTCTTATGTGCCATCGTCCGTGCTCCTTACTTCTTGTCTTCGGTCTTCTTGGCTGCGGCCTTCTTGGGCGCTGCCTTCTTGGCCGGTGCCTTGTCGGCAGCTTCCGTCTTGGGAGCAGCCGTCTTCTCGTCGGCGTCAGCCTTCGGAGCCGCTTCCTTCTTTGGAGCCGCCTTCTTTTCGGCCTTCGAATCGCCAACCGCCGTGATGCGCAGCAGCGTCATCTGCTGGCGGTGGCCGTTCTTGCGGCGATAGTTGTGGCGGCGACGCTTCTTGAAAACGAGGACCTTCTCGCTCTTGGCCTGCGCAATGATCTCCGCCGAAACGGTAACCTTGCCGGCATCCGAAAGCTTCTCACCTTCGCCTGCAAGCAGGACGTCACCCAGCGTGATGGTGTCGCCGGCTTCTCCAGCCAGCTTCTCAACCGCGATCTTGTCTCCGGCGGCAACCCGGTATTGCTTGCCGCCCGTGCGCACTACTGCGAACATGGTACGTGTCTCTCGTTCAATTTGCTGTGCCCTAACCCACAAGACGAACTCTTGCGAATAAACGGCGCGCCCGTCAGGCCGCCAGAAGCAGCCCCGGAAAGAAGCGTGCCGTTAGGCCAAAGGCGGTCCCAAGTCAACGCCCGGTACGAGGAAATTTGCATCCTCGCTGGCGCGCTGCGACGCGCGTGATATGGAGGGTGTGATGATCGACCGCAAGCATCTTGTCTTTCCGTTCGCCGCACTTCTGGTGGCAGGCTGTGCCGCCTCCTCGGACCGCTATCCTTCGCTGGCCGTGCGCGATGTGGAACGTGCGGAAGGTACGTTCGACCCCGTACCGGGCCCGCAACTCGACGTTCCTGAGGTAGAGGTGGATGTCGGCCCGGATCTCGGCGCGGGCCTCACATCCCTCGTTGCAGACGCCCAGGCCGCCCATACCGCCTTCACCGACGCCGTCCCTGCGGCAGAACGCAGCGTTCGGGCCGCATCGGGCAGCAGTATCGGCAGCGACAGCTGGGCAGCGGCTCAGGTTGCTCTTGCCGATCTCGATTCGGCGCGCAGCAATGCAGCGATCGTACTGGGCGAACTCGACACGCTCTACACCGCCGCCACGGTGCAGGCAGAAGACGCCACGGCGATCGTCGAAGCGCGCAACACTGTCATCGCTCTCGTATCGGAAGAAGATTCGGTGCTGGAACGGCTGCGCGCGCAGGTTCGCTGAACGCCAGGGGCACGAAGCCGGTTTCCCGGCTCCGCGCCCCCGCCCCCATAAACCGGTACCGCTCAGACGAGCGCGGCGATCGTGACCGTGGTCACTCCCCAGCAGAAGATCAGCACCGGCAGGATAAGCACCTGCACCGCGGCATCGCGCGCAGTCACCCGGCCCGTATGGGTGGCAATTCCGTCGCGGACGAGCTTTGCCCAGCTCATGTTCCGCCCCCGGTGTTCCGGCGCCATCCGTGTCCACACCGCTGGCAGGCCGAATCCCGCGACGATGAAGAGGGTGAAGATCACCATCGGTATGATGAGCCCGGGCGATGACAGGCCAGCCGCCATGACCGCGAGAAAGCCGAGATAAAGCCCCACGGTCGCGACATAGAGCCCCTTGGGCAGTTCGAAGCTGCGATCGACTTCGTGCGTTACCTGGGGCGAATCGAGGATGATCGCCTGTTCGGCAACGAGTTCGCGGGTGAAATGCTTGGACATGGCGTGCTCCTTTGATGGAGCAGTGATGCGCCGGTCAGATCGCGCTTTCCTTGATCTGGATCAAGAAACCCGAATTATTTCCAGCGCGCCAGATCGCTGTGGTCCTGTCCACGCGGTTCGATCCAGTGCCAGCCATCGCCGCGCCGTTCGCGCTTCCACAGCCAAGCCGCCGATTTGAGATGGTCCATCAGGAAATCGGCGGCCTCGAAGGCGTCGCGGCGATGCCGCGCGGCTGCGGCAACCAGCACGATGACATCGCCCGGCGCCATGACACCGACCCGGTGCCACACGAGCGCGCCATCCAGCGAAAATCTCTCCTGCGCCTCTTGCGTCAGCTCCTGCATGCCGGGCAGCGTGAGCGGTTCGTAATGCGACAGTTCGAGCGCTTTGACATTGCCGTCGGGTCGCACCTTGCCGAGGAAGGACACGATCCCGCCCGCCTCGCCATGCGCGGCGTTGAACGCCGCCAGCGCTTCGCCCACCGACAGGCCCTTGTCGAGCAGTCGAACGTCCAGCGGGACGGAGATGCTAAGCCTGGCCACCGCTCACCGGGGGCAACAAGGCGACTTCATCGCCGTCCTGGGCATTGAGGGCGGTCTTGTCCGCCAGCACCCGTCCCTGGCACGCGATATTCACCCGCGTCTCGCGAAGCTGCTGTGCAATCTCGGCGTCGACCTGCTCCAGCAAGCCTTCCCAATCGAGCGGGGCGGCAACTTCGATTTCCGATTCGCCGGCCAGATCGCTCAGCGGACCGAGGAAAAGAATGCGTACACCCATCGATCAGGTCTCCAGATACTGCCCGGTTATGCCCGGTGCCGCCGCAAGATAGGTTTCGGTCGCATCGACCGCTTCGCCCCCATCGCCGGCAACCATGTTGATCCGGCATGGCGCATATTTACGGGCAAGCCCTGCAACCATGGCGAGGCGCCACTGTGTATGGGTGTGATCGGCAGGCGGGACGAGTATCAATGCGTCTTCGCCCCCCTCCAGGACTTGCTCGACCTGCTCCAGCCAGTGCTGGTGGAATGCGCCCGCTGCGGCGAGCGGGTCTTGCGGCAGGCCGTCTACTGCGATTCGCTTCATTCCCGGCGCTCGCGGTGCAGGGTGATGCCGATCTGCTCGCCCGCCTCCGCGATCGCCAGCTTGACGATCTTCACCGTCACCGCTTCGATCCTTCTGTCCTGCAGGAACAGGGTCTCGCACACGTGATCGGCTACGGCCTCGATCAGCTTGAAATGCACGCCCTCGGGCAAGGCACCTGATGCGGCGAACTTCAGATCCATGTAATTCTTCGAATCGTCGAGCGGCGTGTCCGGATCGTAACGGCGAAGCGGCTTCATCCGCACCTTGATGGTGAAACGCAGCGGCTGCGGGCGGCCGGTTTCTTCCGAATAAATACCGGTGAGCACATCGTGCTCGAACTCGGCCACTTCGAGGATCAGCGAATCGTTCATGCGCGCGCCTCCTAGCGCGGATTGGACCAGCGCGCGAAAATCGCGGTGGGTAGCAGGCGCCCTGCCCGTTGTTCGTCTTCGGCCTGTTCGAGGCTGTCTTCCTGCACTGCCAGATCGCCATGCTCGATCTTGCCGGGCAATCCGGCGAACAGCTCTTCCAGCAATCCACCCAGCGCAAGGCTGCTCATCCGCACGGCATAGACGGTCAGGAACAGGAACCGGCTGTCCGCATCCAGCAGCTGGCGGCAGTCCGAAACGAGGCCCGGAAGCCCCTCTTCCAACCGCCACACCTCGCCGTCGGGCCCGCGGCCGAATTTGGGCGGGTCGAGAATGATCCCGTCATAACGCCGGCCGCGCCGCACTTCGCGCGCCGTATATTTCATCGCATCTTCGACCAGCCAGCGGATCGGGCGATCGTCGAGCCCGGCAAGCGCCGCATTCTCGCGCGCCTGCGCTACAGATTTCTTGCTCGCATCGACATGCGTGACCCGGCCGAACCGGCTCAGCGCCTGTGTACCGACCCCGGTATAACCGAACAGGTTCATGGTCTCGGCGTCGGTGGCACCGGCCAGTTGCTCACCCATCCAGTCCCACACCGGCGCCATGTCGGGGAAGAACCCGAGATGACGGAAGGGCGTGCATTGCGCGGTAAAGCGCGCCTCGTCGCCCCAACCGAGTTCCCATCCATGTTCCGGCACCTCGCCGGAATATTGCCAGCGGCCTCCGCCGTCCTCGTCGCTGCCAGGCACGAATTCGCCATCCGCATTCCACTCGGGCAAGCGCGGCGACCACATGGCCTGCGGTTCGGGGCGAATGAAGCGATAGGGTCCGTATTCTTCGAACTTGCGACCATGGCCGCTGTCGAGCAGGCGATAGGCATCCCAGCCCTCGCCGACCATCAAAACCGGATCGCGTATCAAATCCGCCATCAGGCAGCGTGTCCCAGAATGTGGTCGCGCACCGCCTCGTACGTGCCGGGAAGCTCGGTATAGGCTTCCTCGCGCGCGAACAGGTCGCCTACCCGCGCGGGCAAGGACGGCCGCGTCCCGGTGGAACGTTCGACGGCATCGGGAAACTTCGCCGGGTGCGCCGTCGCCAGCGTGACGACCGGCACGTCGTGAGGAAGCTCCACCGCGCGCGCTGCATGCAAGCCGATCGCGGTATGAGGGTCGACGATCTCGGCACAGTCCTCGCACGCCCAGCGCATGGCCCGTGCCATGTCGTCTTCGTCGGCGCGCATGCTGGTGAACAGCGCAGCCGCCCCATCGCGCTGTGCATTGGTCAGCTGCATCGCTTTGCTCGCTTCGAAACCGCGCATCTGTTCGGCCAGGGCGATCCCGTCACGCCCCCCGACATCGAACAGCAGCCGTTCGAAATTGGAACTGACCTGGATATCCATGCTCGGCGCAGCGGTCGGTGTGACTGTTCCGGTCGAATAGTCGCCGTTCGACAGTGCTCGATACAGTATGTCGTTGGTGTTCGTCGCCACAATCAAACGTTTGATTGGCAAGCCTATCCGTTCGGCAACATGCCCGGCGAAGACATCGCCGAAATTGCCCGTGGGTACGCTGAAGGCCACTTCGCGCTCCGGCCCGCCCAGTTGGAGGGAAGCCGCGAAGTAATAAACAACCTGCGCCATAAGCCGCGCCCAGTTGATCGAATTGACGGCCCCGATCCGGTGCTTCGCCGTCACGTCCCGGTCGGCGAAAATGCGCTTAACCATCGCCTGCGCATCATCGAACGATCCATCGATCGCGATGTTATGGACGTTGGGCGCACGCACCGTCGTCATCTGGCGGCGCTGCACATCGCTGACCCGGCCCTTGGGGTGAAGCATGAAAATCTCGACCCGGTCGAGACCTGCCACGGCATCGATAGCCGCGCTGCCGGTGTCCCCGCTGGTCGCACCGACGATGGTCAGTGTGCCATCTTCCCGCGCAAGGAATTCCTCGAACAGCAGGCCCAGCATCTGCAGCGCTACGTCCTTGAAGGCGAGTGTCGGACCGTGGAAGAGCTCAAGCAGCCACTGCCGCTCGTCGAGCTGCGTCAACGGCGTCACCGCGGCATGGGCAAAGCGCCCGTAAGCCTTGGCCGTCAGCCCGCGCAGGCTTTCCGGCGTCAGGCAGTCGCCCACGAAGGGCTGCATGACCCGGGCCGCCAGTTCGGCATAGGGCAGGCCACGCATCGATGCGATCTCTTCAGGCGAGAAACGCGGCCATTCCGCCGGAACGTAAAGACCGCCATCATTGGCGAGACCGGCGAGCGTGACGCCAGCAAAATCGAGCGTCGGGGCGCTGCCGCGAGTAGAGACATATTGCATCGTGTCAGCCGGTTAGCGCCGGTAACTGGAGCGGGCAAGCAAGCCGCTCTTTAATCCGCCCTAGCCCGCGTCGCCTTGCGCCGTAGCGCCAGCACATAAATCACCAGGGCAGTCAGCGCGAAAAAGAACCACTGCCCGGCATAAGCCAGGTGATTGTTGGGCAGATCGCGCGGATCTGGAGAGGCGAGAGGTTCGAGTCCCGCAATCGGCTCGCTCGCGACGATCCTGCCGCCGGGCGCAATCGTACCGTGAACCATGCCGCCATCCCAGCTCACCGGCGCCGGGTCGCGTGAAAACCCGAGGTCGATGGTTGCGATCTCACCGCTGCCGAGGCGACAGGTCGCCCGCTGAGCCACGCCCTTTTCTCCGCGCTCGCTCGTACCGGCAACCGTCGTGATGCCCTCGACACGGGCGCAAGCGACGCTCGTGCGACGGTAGAGGACCTCATCCCGCGCATCTGGCGAGCGCGGATAGTCAACCTCCGCCGACATCTGCAGGGCCTGCTCTGCCCGTGCGATCAGCGCAGCCTTTTCATCCATTCGGCCCAATTGCCAGATCCCGAGCGCGATCATGGTGGCAATGGCCGCAGCGACGACAAGCGTGGGAAGAATGGGAACGCGCATCAGAAAATCCTGCTTCAGCCCTCGCGGGCACCACTGTGACGCCCGTCGATCAATTGCTCACCAGTCGCGACCATTGCCGGGAATCGCTGCGCCAAACCGAGAAGGGCAGCCTCGGTGAGACCGGGCTGCCCTTCGCGTGTTTCGAATTCTGCCGAGCCCATTAGTGGACGGCAGCACCCCAACCGCCCCAGACATAGATGGCGACGAAGAGGAACAGCCAGACGACGTCCACGAAGTGCCAGTACCAGGCGGCCGCTTCGAAGCCGAAGTGCTGACGCGGCGTGAAGTGGCCCTTGTAGGTACGGATCAGGCAGACGATCAGGAAGATCGTGCCGACCAGCACGTGGAAACCGTGGAACCCGGTCGCCATGTAGAACGCCGAGCTGTAGGTGTTCCCGCCGAAGGCGAAGGGCGCATGCATGTATTCATACGCCTGGATCATGGTGAAGACCGCGCCCAGGATAATGGTCAGCCAAAGCCCCTTCTTCAGCCCTTCGCGATCACCGTGGATCAGGCTGTGATGGGCCCAGGTCACGGTCGTACCCGAGCAGAGCAGGATCAGCGTGTTGAGAAGCGGCAGGCTGAACGGATCGATCACCGCCTCGATGGCGACCGGGGGGAAGACCCCGCCGACGACTTCGGAAATCTCGCTTGGGAACAGCGCGAAATCGAACCAGCTCCAGAACCAGCCAACGAAGAACATCACTTCCGAAGCAATGAACAGGATCATGCCGTAGCGCATGTGCAACTGCACGACAGGCGTGTGATCGCCGCGCTCGGCTTCCTTCACGATGTTCGAGAACCAGCTGAAGAAGGTGGCGATCAGGCCTGCGATACCCAGACCAAGCACGAGATGGCCATTTGCCATGTCGTGCATGTAGAGCACCATGCCGCTGGTGAAGACCAGCGCCGACAGAGAGCCGACGAAGGGCCAGATATCGGGTTCGAGAATGTGATATTGGTGATTGACGTTGCCAGCCATTGTACTCGCGTCCTGGGTTTCGCTTTGCGGGTGCCCTTAATGCGCCAATGCCCGCTGGTCTAGGGGCTACTCGGCAGATTCCAGAGCCCGGTGAAAAGTATACGATAATGTGATCTGCTCGACATCGTCCATATTCGGATCGTCGAGCGCCTTGGGATCGACATAATAGAGCACAGGCATGCGCACTTCCTGACCCGGTTTCAGCACCTGTTCGGTGAAACAGAAACACTGGATCTTGTTGAAATAGGCGCCAGCCTGTTCAGGCTCGACGTTGAAGGTCGCAGTACCGGTGATCGTTTCGTTTGAATTGTTCTTGGCGAGATATATCGCCATATCGCGCTGACCGATCGTTACCGTGTCCGTGACCTGTTCCGGCCGGAAGCTCCACGGCACATCGTTGGCGGTCGTACCATCGAAGCGGATCGAAATGGTCTTGGCTCCCGCACTGGCGCCCAGACGTTCGGCCAGGGCAGCGTCGCTTTCGCTGGCGCGCTGCGTGGTACCGCCGAAACCGGTCACCTGACAGAACATCTGGTAGAGAGGGACCGCTGCGAATCCCAGGCCGAGCATGCCTAAGGCGCCCAGGAAAGCGAAGATCGCCGTGCGGTTCTTGCGTGAATCGAGAGTTGCAGCCGTCATGCGTCCCTCACATCCGCGCGATGGTTATCACGTAGAATAGAACGGCCAGAAACAGCAGAATACCGCCCAGCACGAGATTACGGCTCTTCTGGCGGCGTTTGTATTCGGTTTCTTCTTCGGGGGTCATGCGATCCATCCCAGATTGGCCAATACCCTGTCAGCCACCAGCGCGGCAAACAACGCGAAAAGATAGATGATGCTGAATGCGAACAGGCGCTTTTCGGGCTTCATCGTGTCATTCTCGCCAGTGTGGCGGAAAGCGACGGGAAACGAAAGGGCAAGAAAGGCAAGCGAGAGCGCAAGCGATGCAACACCATAGATATAACTGGTCCCGCCGATGAACCACGGCGCCGCCGCGACCGGCACAAGCAGTACGGCGTAAGCAAGGATCTGGTGCCGCGTCGACGTTTCGCCGCGCACCACGGGCATCATGGGAATGCCGACATTGGCGTAATCGGTCTTCACGAACAGGGCGAGCGCCCAGAAATGCGGCGGCGTCCACATGAAGATTATCAGGAACAGCAGCACTGGCATGAGTGTGATGTCGCCGGTCACGGCAACCCAGCCTATCATCGGCGGGAAC
>CESL01110191.1_pt1 | contig 11665 bp, 9 predicted proteins | sample 531221 | NCBI WGS metagenome assembly CESL01 (sample SAMEA2622197, study PRJEB7988) | marine metagenome | biome: marine biome (ENVO:00000447); feature: mesopelagic zone (ENVO:00000213) & marine oxygen minimum zone (ENVO:01000065); material: "saline water (ENVO:00002010), including plankton...
CCGATCGCGGCGATGCCGTCATTGGGCTCCAGCACGTCGCCATTGCCGGTGAGGATCAGCGTCACATCCTTGTCGGCCACGGCCATCATCGCTTCCAGATTGCGTAGATATTTGTCGGTCCGCCAATCCTTGGCGAGCTCGACCGCGGCACGCATCAGCTGCCCGCCATGGCGCTCCAGCTTGGATTCGAGCCGTTCGAACAGGGTAAAGGCGTCGGCGGTGGCACCGGCAAAGCCGCCGATCACGCTGCCGTCATGCAGCTGGCGAACCTTGCGGGCATTGGCCTTGATCACCGTCTGACCGAGCGAAACCTGGCCATCTCCGGCCACGACCACCTTGCCGTTCTTGCGCACGGACAGGATGGTGGTGCCGTGCCAGCTTGGGAGTTTTTCCGTCATGCGCGGCCATATGGGAGCCGCGGGCGGGGGAGGCAAGGCGGAGCTTCCGAGGCTATCTTCGAACACTAATCCGCCGGTCATGTTTCCGCACATATTCAGCCGGGTGTACGGGAAGGATGCTTCGTCGGAGGAGTTCGCTGCTCTCGACCAAAATGCGTAACTTTCGTTTCGTCAATATCGCAGTTTCTGTCAGATAAGGATTTTGCAAACATCGCGCGCATGCCGGTTTGTGTGCAGTGCTTCGTCAAGAAGTCTGTTCAGCCGAGAAGTCGGTTGCTTTCGGCGCATGATTGCGTATTCGGCGAGACCTTCTTCGCCATGTTTTGAATGAAACAATCGTTGTTTCAAGGAGAATCACCATTTCGGATCGTCGTCGCTCTCGAAAGGGCCCCGCTTTCGGTCGCATGAACGATGTAGTCTCAAGCCGGCGCGCGCGCTTCGTGGCGTTGGCGATGTTCTTCGCGCTCGTACTCATGACCGGTGGGGGATCGCGTGCGGATATCCTGTCGCTAGTCATCCTGCGTCCGGCGGCTGCGCTTTTCGGCGCATACGCCTTGCTCGTTCGCAAGCCCGGCGACCTAACGACGATCAAGGTTCCCCTGATACTTCTTTCCTGTCTGATCGGCTGGATGCTCGTTCAGCTGATTCCGCTTCCCGAAAGCTGGTGGAGCGCGCTTCCGCAACGCAGTCTTTATGCGCAGATCGGCGAATTGCTGGGCCTTGGCAGTCTCTGGCGGCCGATCACGCTCAGTCCATTTGCAACGCTCAACTCGCTATTGTCGCTGGTGGTGCCGTTTTCCGCGTTGCTCCTCATCGCGGTACAGGATCGAAGCAAGGGAGCGAGCCAGCGTATCGTTGTTCTGATTCTGGTTGCGGCCTTGCTTAGCTCGATGCTCGGTATCATGCAGATGTTGGGGTCTTACAGAAACCCCTTCTATCTCTACAGAATTTCGAATTTCGATAGCCCGGTCGGTTTCTTTGCGAACAGGAACCATCAGAGCGTGTTCCTCGCCATTAACGTCGTTGCTTGCGCTTTCATGTTCGCGCGCGGAATAGAGCTTGGCGCTCGCGGGAATATACTCAAGATATTTGCCCTTATTTCTGCCATATTGCTAGCTGCGATGGTGTTCATCAACGGATCGCGCGCGGGGCTTATCGTGCTTGCCCTCGCGATGATGATTTCTCTTGCCGTCATACCTCTGAACGCGGGCGTGCGCGGCAAGAAGGGCAAGCTGGCGACATTGCAGAAACTTCGCAGCAATCGGTATTTGCTGGTGGCGCTGCCCGTTATCCTGTTGGGCGCGCTGTTGATCGGGCGTAAGACCGTAGTGGTGGACCGGCTGATTCAATCGGACATCGCGGAGGATCTGCGCGGGCAGACTTTTTCTCAAGTCGTCGACATGGCCATCGCATATCTTCCGCTGGGGACCGGTTTCGGGTCGTTCGAATATGTGTACCGTGCCCATGAAAAGCTTCAGTTGCTGATTCCTGCCTATCTTAATGAAGCGCATAATGACTTGTTGCAGATCGTTGTCGAAGGTGGCCTTCCCGCGGTTGCGATCCTTTTGGCAGGCGTTTCCTGGCTGGTTTTCACGGGAACGAATCTGCTCAAAAAGGGGTCCGGTGAGCGCAGGGGGCTTTATATCTTCTGCCTCTCGGTATGCGGTTTCGTGGCACTGGCGAGCGCCGTGGATTATCCCGTTCGCACACCCATCTTTATGACGGTATTGGCAATGGTGATCGCAATGCTGTCCGAAGCGCGACATCGACTGGAGCTTGCGGGAACGCCCGGGGTCAAGTGAGAAAAAGGGTTGAGCGCAGTAGTGCCGGTGCTAGGAGGCTCGCATTACCCAAGCGATGGATAAATTGATGAATCGGATAAACCACAAATCGCTTAGGCTAATGGCTCTCGCGGCTGTTGTTATTCTTGCCGGATGCGCCGGTTCGAAGCCGCCGCTAGCGAGCACATCTGCGGTCACCTTGGCGCCGGATTCGCAGCTTCCGACACCCACGCGCACCGATCTGCTCGGCAATGCGCGGCCCTATCTGATCGGCCCTTTCGATCAGCTCAGGGTAGAGGTTTTCGGAGTCGAGGATCTGCAGCGCAACGTGCAGACCGACGCATCGGGCGCCTTTTCTTTCCCCCTTATCGGCCGCGTGGATGCGCTGGGCCAGACACCGGATCAGATTGCCAATCTGCTGAGGCAGCGGCTTGCCGGGAAATATCTCGTAGATCCGCAGGTCACGGTCAATCTGGTGCAGACTGTCAGTCAGGTGATGACGGTGGACGGCCAAGTGGCATCGCCAGGTCAGTTTCCTGTTGTCGGCAGGATGACCCTGATGCGGGCGGTGGCCGTTGCCGGCGGCACGAAGGACTATGCGGACCTTCAGGACGTGGTGGTCTTCCGTGAGGTGGGCGGCCAGAAATATGCTGCGCTGTATAATCTGGAGGCGATCCGCCGCGGAAACTACGCGGATCCGGAAATCTACGCGAACGACGTCATCATCGTCGGTGACGACAACGCGAAGAGAGTTTTCCGCGATCTGCTCCAAAACGCACCTTTGTTGACGACGCCTTTGATCGTCTTGTTGCAGAATCTTTGATTGAAAAAATGATGAACGCATCACTCGCCGCATCGTCAGCCAGTCCCGTCGGGCCCGCCGAGGAAGAGGGCCGTCCGACACGGATGACCATTCCAATTGTCGAGCAATACTGGCGGATGGTTCTCGACAATCGCTATCTGGTATTGGCCATGGTCGCGGCAGCGCTGATTATCGGGCTAGTGGCGACTTTGCTAATGACGCCTCTATACTCTGCGCAGGCGCGGATCGAAATATCGCAGACCGCGGATAATGTGACGAACGTGGAGTCGGTGGAACGGTCGGACAGTACAAGCGAACTGGCCTTCTATCAGACGCAATACTCGCTCTTAGAAGCGCGCTCGCTGGCAGAGCGCGTCGCCCGTTCCTTGCAACTGGCCAACGACGACGCATTTTTCGCTACCTTCCAGATCCCCACGACCGCGCAGGACGGCGCTTCGCCGGTGGGTCTCTCGGCAAGCGAGAGACGGGGGCGGCTGGACATGGCAACCGGCATCCTGCTTGAACATATCGCGATCAATCCCGTGCGCGGATCTAGCCTGGTGGACATCGTGTTTACCAGCCCGTCTCCCGAGCTGTCGGCACGTGTCGCGAATGAGTGGGCTCGTCAGTTCATCGTGGCCAATCTTGATCGCCGTTCGTCCGCTACCGGCGATGCGCGCAAGTTTCTGGAGCAACGTCTGGCGACGTTGCGGCGCGAACTCGAGCAGTCCGAGCGGGAGTTTCTGAATTACGCATCCAATCAGGGAATCGTTTCGCTGACGGATGTTCAGGGGGCGGACGGAGACCGGACGACCACTCGTACGCTGGTGACCGCCGATCTCGAAGCGATTACCGAACAACTGGCGGCGGCGCGTGGCGAGCGCATCGCAGCTCAGGCCGCACTTGGGCAGAGCGTGGACGACACGTCCAATAAGGCTGCTTTGACCGCACTTCGGGAGCGTCGCGCGCAGTTGAGCGCCGACCTTGCTGCATTGCGTACGAAGTTCGAAAATGGCTATCCGGCTGTTCAGGCGGCGCAAAACCAGCTCAATGCGCTCGACCGTGAGATTGCGGGCGAACAATCCCGTTCGCGTAATGAGATGCGGCAAAAATATCAGGCTGCACTAGAGCGAGAACGCGGGCTGCAGACCGAGCTGAAGCGGTTGCAGTCCGAATATACGGAGCAGCAGCGCAGCGGAATCCGCTATGCTATTCTCCAGCGTGAGGTCGATAGCAACCGCGAACTTTATGATGCGTTTCTGCAGCGGTACAAAGAGGTTGGCGTTGCCGGGGTCGGGGCGAACAACATCAGCATCGTTGATTTGGCGCAAGTTCCGGGCGGCCCCACCAGCCCGAAGATATCGGTCAATCTGGCGCTTTCGCTACTGATCGGCTTGAGCATTTCCGTCTTCGTGCTCTTCATCGCCCGTCAGATCGACCAGAGCGTGCGCGATCCGTCGGTCCTGACCAGCCAATTCGGACTGCCGGTGTTGGGATCTATTCCTCAGGATTCGTCGGACGATGTTCTGACAGAACTTTCGGACAAGAAATCGGCATTCTATGAAGCTTATTCTGCGGTTCGGACCAACCTGTCGTTCCTGACCGATCACGGCGCCCCGAAGGTGTTAATGCTTACCAGCGCGCGTCCTGGTGAAGGCAAAAGTACTACGGCGCTATCGATCGCACATACTTTCGCCGAAATCGGTCGGTCGACCTTGCTGATCGATTCCGACATGCGCAATCCGTCGATCGACCGTTATCTGGGAGAGGGGAAGCGGGACGGCCTGAGCAACTTCCTGTCCGGTTCGGATGGAATTGACGAACTGATCATGAGCTTGGATCGTTGGAAGTTTGATCTGATGCCATCCGGCCCCATGCCGCCGAACGCGGCGGAATTGCTTGCGAACGATCGGTTTGCGCTGTTGCTAGAGCATCTTTCCAACCGGTACGATCAGATCATCATCGATGGTCCACCTGTTCTCGGTCTCGCCGACGCCCCGCTCTTGTCGACTTTCGCGGAAGGTGTGCTGTTCGTGGTGGAGGCAAACGCCGGCAAGCTGCGCGGTATTCAGAATGCCCTTCGCCGCCTCGATATCGCGGGCGCGCATATCTTTGGTGCCATCGTGACGAAGCTGGATGCTCGCAATGAATCCTATGGCTATGGTTACGGATATGGTTACGGATATGGTTACGGAGCGCGCAAGGAGGACGAAGAGGAGTACGGGCCGGCCTGAGGCCGCCTCCGGAGCTGTATCCGATGAATATCGTAAGCCGAATCCTGCCAGCCGCCTTGATGGTTCTGGTCGTTGCTCCGGTGGCGGCCCTTGGCACCTTTTCGATTGCCACAACCCACCAGAACCCCGTCGTCGCCCTGCAAGCGTGGAGCGGCAACGGCTTTGCCGATCAGCAGATTGCAAACGCTCTTTATGTGGCGGCGACAGTCAAGAACCCTACCGCCGCCCTCGAAAGTCATGTGACGCCACGGCAGCGCGAACTGGCCCTGAAGGCGTACATCCGCGAACCGCTGTCGCCTGAAGCGGTCAGTATTCTGGGGCTTGGCGAAGTTCGTTACGGCAAGGAGGAATTGGCGGCAAAACTGCTCGATAAGTCCGGCGAACTCAGCCGTCGGAATCAAATTGCGCGGAGCTGGTTGATCGCAAAGGCGAGCCAGCGAGGCGATCTGAAAACCGTTCTCGAAAATATCGATATAAGCCTTCGGATTCGGCCGGCCAGTGCTCCCGCCGCGGCGCAGGTGCTTGCGCAGGCGATGGCGCAACCAGGCAGCGTCCCTTCTTTCGTGTCGTTCTTCCGCACCAATCCGAGCTGGGAAGATGCGGTATGGCAAGCGGCCAATTCCAATCCCAAAGCCGTGGCGAACGCCGTGCGCGTCAGGATGCAACTGCAGCGTACCGGAGAGGATGCACTTGCCATTGATCGGGAACTGCTGACGTCGCTCATCCGACTTCGGGAATTCGAACTGGCCGATGCCTTCGTCCGCAGTCGCTACGGTTCGCAAAAGGCCCTGCTACGCAATGGGGATTTCGCTGCGGAGCCGCTTCTTCCGCCCTTCGACTGGGAACTTGAGACTCAAGGCGATTACGGAGCGTTCGTCGATACGAAGAGCGGAACGCTCGCTATCAGCGCTCTTCCCGGAGCGCAGGGAATCGTGGCGCGCCAACTTGTCGTGCTGAAACCCGGACGCTACACCATGACCGCGCGTTATGCGCGCGGAGCGCAGTCCGGAAATCTACGTTTGATGCTGTCCTGCGCCCTTCCTAACATCAACCGAAGCCTGGCGATCTCTCCCGAGCAGATTTCCGACAGTCAGCGCTTCGAAGTCGGTGCCGATTGCCCCTATTTCTGGGCTTCGATAGAGCTGCTGGGCCGGGCGACCGGGAGCGGGTTCGACACGTCTCTCGATTCTTTCGAGATTACACCGGCTTCCTGATTTCGGGTGCAGCCGTTTTCGGCGTTGCATCAAAGACATCCGCAAAGCGATCAAACGCCATTTCCCTGCGGTGTACCCTATCGATCAGCGCGCGCGCGCGCACACCCATGGCGGCGAGTTCGTCGCGGCGATCGGCCATCTCTGAGAGCCAGTTCGCCAGCTCTTTGGAATTGCCGGGCTGGAAGCTTCGGCCACAGTCCGCGCGCGCGATCATGCGTGCAATTTCGCCGTCCGCATCTCCTATGAACGCTATCGCTCGGCCACTGGCGGCGGCGCTGTAGAATTTGCTCGGTACGATCATGCCTTCGAGTTCGGGCTTCAGCGATATCCAGTGGATCTCTGGCACTGTCATCGAAAGGGGCAGCCTCTCACGGGGCTGGTACGGTCGGGTCTCGATATTGCCCAACTGACGGGTTTTCCGTTCTTCCTCCAATAGTCCGCGCAGATGTCCGCCGCCGATGAAAAGAAAGCGAATGTCGTCGCGGTCTCTCAAAATATCCGCCGCTTCGATCACGGTTTGCAGATCATGTGCGCGCCCGAGATTCCCGGAATAGCCGACGACCAGATGCCGTTCGTCGAACCCCCATTCGGCGCGCAGCGGATTATCCTGCGCGATTACCGGTCGGATACTGTCTTCACTCGTCCAGTTGGGGATGATGGCGATGCGGTTTTCCGAAATTCCCTGATCGCGCAGCATTTCGGCCATTCGCTCACCGATTACGACATTTGTTCGCGATTTGCGCAACGAACGATTGCGTAAGGAGCGAAACGCGCGCGAAAGTGGGCCTGCGATCCCGCGCACGCCCAGCTCCACCGCCAGTTCGGGATACAGGTCCTGCAACCAATTAATCTGTTGCGTGCCGCGAAGCCTGGTCACGATGCGCATCGGGATGGAAAGCATGGGAGGATCGGTCTTGACGACAAGGATGTCGCCGGAACGCGAAAGTCGTCCGGCCTTCCAGGTCGCCGAGAGATAGAAGCTCGCGTAATCGACGGCCCGGCCGAGTAGATTGCTGCGTCCGAAACGGGTCGTGGCCACGCGATGAATGTGTATGCCCCAGTGGGTCTCCCGCGCCGGATAACGGATCGAGGGATCGTCGTAGGACAGCCTGCTGGCGAGCACATGAACGGCCACCCCGCGGTCGGCGAGATCGACCGTCAGATCGGTCAGGATTTGCGAGGTGGCACTGTGGTCCGGCCAGTAGTACCGATTGACGAAGATTATCTTGCGCATGGAATCCTGAGGCTTGTTGAGGTTTGTGCGAAGGGCATCCAAAGGCATGGATCATCTTCGCGACGCGATCGCGCGGTCATGTATCGCGCGGATGATAGCGCCCTAGCGCGGCGCCGAACGTCTGGCGCAAAACGTCCAGCTTCCCCGATAGACCGGAAATTTTGGTGGGCGGCGGAATGTCGGCAGGATAGCGGCGCTCCACACCGATTTCGGCGACGCGGTAACCCAGCTGCCCCGCCCGAACCGTGAGATAGAACAATAATTCGTATCGCATGAATATGTCGCGAAAAGGGGCTACTCTGGAATCGAGAAGATAGCGGCGCGAGTAGGCGCGGAAACCATTGGTCGTATCGCTGAGCCAGTGCCGCCCGGCCAGGCTGAGCAGCGGAGCGTGAACACAGCGGTTGGCGACGGTCCGTTCGAGCGGGGTGTTCTCGGCCAAGCCCCCCGGGGCGTATCGCGATCCTTGAACATAATCATATCCGTCGCGAAGCTTCGATACCATGTCCGCGATGGCTGCCACGCCGTCCTTGCCATTGCCGTCCACCGTGACGATGCCCTGATATCCCTCTTGCAAGGCCCAGGAGTAAGCGAGGCGCAGCTGCGCGCTGAGTTTTCCCGGCCCTGTCTTGACCAGGACGGCGCGGACCTTATCGCTGACGAACTGGGGATCGAGCGATCCGTCGGTCGATCCGCCATCCGCGATCACGATGTCCACCGGAAAGTCCAAGGCGCTCGTACGGGCAATCTGGGCGCGGATGCGTTCCCCTTCGTTGATAACTGGAATGACAAGGGCGTAGATATTGCGCCGGGGCGCATAAATCTGCGCCTCGAATTCAGGCACCTCCCACCCGGACATATTGGGTTCGGTTTCTGCAGGAGCGATCATGGGCGTGGTGTTTCCAGTACGGTGAAGACGACTGTTCTGCTGAGCAGATAATTAACGCACAGCGAAATCCCCGCTGCAATTAGCAGGATCGTGACGCCCCATTGCTCGCCCGACAACATGAGCGACAGCAGCGTCACGGCAGCAAGGCGGACCCCCAGGGTGAATGCCGCAACCATTAGATAGCGCATGCTTCTTCGCCCGGAGAGCCGCCGAGCGCCCGATCTGAATGTGAAGAGTTCATGCGCCAGATAATTGATGATCGCCGCGACGCAGAAGCCTGTTCCAGCGGCCAGTACGAGCGGCCAGTCCGCAACATGAAGAAGGAACGCGGCCGTCCCCAGGTCGATCGCAAACCCGGCGACGGTTACGATTCCGAAACGCAAAACTTCGTTCAGGCGTGTATCCGCTTTCATCCAGCCCGCCCGAATAGATGCTGCGTGTTCGCGGTTGCCCACTCAGGCTCGGAACTGCGAATGAGATCGAAAAGATCGTAGATGTTGTCGATCTTGCTACCGAGGATCGAAATGACCCGGCTGCCGGCAGGGCGGCGTCGGTACAGGATCGGACGCCCGTCATTGCTTTCGTTCTTGGTAAGCACCGTTTTCACTTCATAGAGAGACTTTTTCCATTCCGCCTGCGTGAGACATGGCAGATATCGCGCACTGTCGGCGATCATGTGGCGCGCGTGGCTCTGCGGTCTTGTTTGTTCCAGCACCGAATAGGGAGATAGGCTCGTCACCCCGTCGATCCAGCCTCTGTGGGGAGTGTAGCGGACATGGCTGAGCGAATAGAGCGCCTCGGAAGGGTAGGGCATCGTCGAAAAGAACGGTCCGTCCATCACGGTTATCCCGATCCGGCGCAGTTCTTCCGGTGGTTCGATTAGCGCAAGTTCGGTCAGTTCATGTTTCAGGCTGGCGGGCGGAAGTTCTGCCTCACGCAGGACCTGATTGATCTGACTGTAAGTCACGTTGAAAACGTAACGCGCGCGTATCTCGCTACCATCGGACAGATGCGCGTTGACGGCATTTTCCTCGATACTGAGCGATACGACCTCACTGCCTAGATTAAGATCGATCGCGCGTTCATCGAGACGGCTCATCAGATGCTCGCGCAGTCTGGGATAGGAGAAAGCGATCTCGTGGCAGGCAAAAGCCGCTTCGATCATATCCGACGAGAAAAGAGCCGATTGCGTACCGTTTGCCGGCGTGATCGGGGCATCCATCTTCGTAAACATTCGATAGAAGCGATTGGCGGAAACAAGGGAACGGCGCTTCGCGATGGCGTAGATCATCGAAAAATCGTCGACGATCGCATCCGGGAAATCCGCTGCGAAGCGCCGGTGCAACATCAAAGATTTCACTGCCGTCAACGCGCTTCGGGGGTAATGAAAGCCTGAATGGACGCGGGCCTGATTAACTCTGCTGGCCCGGCCGAGAAGCGAATCCGATCGCTCCACCAGCGCAATCCGGGCGCTCACGGAGCGCAGGAACAGGGCCAGGCAACAGCCGTAAAAGCCGCCGCCTATGATGAGATAATCGACCTCCTTCGTTCGATTCAATGCACGTCGCCTGCGATATGGTCGAGGTCCGTCTCGATATTGAGATCGCTCCGGACCTTGCTGAACAGATCCGATCCGCCACGCTCGCTCAGGACTTCCTCGACAACGGGATCTTGCAGCAAATCGATCAATCGGCGAAGTCCGATCGCCAGTCCGAAAATAGCGAGGGCGAGGAACGCCGCGGTCAGCGAAATGACGACGGTGCTGGAAAACCAGCCCGGTTGAACGCCTTTGACAGTCACCAGAACTCCAATCGCGTAAATGACAAGAAAGATCGAAGCCAAAAGAACCAGGGCGGAAAGAACGGCGACGAAGCTCAAGATTCTGGGCGCACCATTGACCAGAAGCTGTTGGATCAAACCGATCCGCCGCAGCAGGTTCCCCTTGCGAGAGGGCGGACGATAGTTCGCGTTCGCAGGGATACGAATGACTGGTAGGCTGTCGCTTCGCGGAGGGAACCGCATGGCCAGATCGCGTTCCGCGCTGGCCTGGAGACGGGAAAGGAGGCGGCGTGGAAATGCGGATGTGTGCAACGTCCCCAGTTGCACCTGAAAGCCGGAAAGTCGCCCCAGAGCATCGGTAATGCCGTCGGCCGAGCGGGAACGGCTTACGCTCTCCCCGATCACGATAGCGTTATCTTCCTGGGCCAGGTCGATATATTGCATGATGTCTATCGTGCCCAGTTCGTCCAGCGTGGACAGGACGACAATATCTCCGATCGCCTCGGCCGCGGCCAAGGTCCTGCGTCGCAGCTGAGCTGTCGCCGGATTGACCTCCAATATTCGCGTCGTCTGAAAACGCGCGATGAGCGGATCGAATTGCTCGGCCGTCTGGCTGTCGGCGATCACGATCAGTTCCCAGAAACGGAACGTCCGACTTACTTTTTCCAGAAGTTCCATCAACTGCGGTGCCGTGGCGGCCGCCGGTGCGAGATCGGGCAAGCAGATCGAGAGAAGAATGTCCTCCCGGAGGGAATCGTCTTCGCCCGGATAGGTCACGATGGATCGCGGCAGACCTTCCGCATTATTCTGGTTGGCGAGTTGCTGGGTCACGGAAGGCGCGCTTTTTCGCCGGACGCAGCCGCAAGCAGGCGATCGAGCGCGTTCTCCATGTAGTGAACGGGATCGTCCTGCGTGGCTTTCATTTCGATCGAAACGGCACCCTCATAGCCGATATCGCGCAGAAAGTCGAAAACCGGCACGGCGCGTGCGGTTTCGGCAGGGGCGGGAGCAAGAAAAGGTTCGCTTATATGAACATGGGCCAATCGGGAGGCATGGGGTCTGACGATCTCATCCAGTTGCTGTGCCTGGTCGTTCATGTGCATCGCCCCCATATCGAGGATGAGCGAGATCGCCGGATGGTCGAGTTCTTGAACAAATCTTGCCGAATCAGAGAAGTGCGTCAGAAAGTTGGTGCCGTAGGCGGCTGGATTGGATTCCATCGATATACGCGCGCCGGCTTCTTCCGCCCGGTCGCCAAGGCGCTTGAAGATCATCTGTGCGACTTCCAGCGCCTCGGCATCGGACATGTTCGACGGAATATTGCGCTGGCGGGG